>JACCDN010392947.1_pt1 | contig 18048 bp, 19 predicted proteins | sample 7441691 | NCBI WGS metagenome assembly JACCDN01 (sample SAMN15323439, study PRJNA562643) | freshwater metagenome | isolation source: river surface water | place: USA:Blue River Watershed | collected 2017-08-16
CACCGAGCCGATCACAACACCGCCAGTGAGCATAGCCAAGGTTTTAAGTTCATCCATCACAGCTTGGCTACTGATTTTGGTTTTTGCTTTGGTTCTTCTTTTTGTTGCCATGGTTTGCGTATTTATTTGATTAAAAAAGTTTTACTGTCTTCACAATTGGTTTCTTGTTGCTAGTTTTTGATTTTGAGGGGCTCGTAGTTTTCGCTGGTATTTTGCGCTTTACTGTGCTTCGAATTCCAGACAAACCTGTTGTTTTGGCTTTGGGCTTCACCATTTGATAAATCCCTAGTGCCAATAGACCTCCACCAATGGCTACCGGAACAGGATTCTTTTTAATAAATTCCATGATTCCACCACCCGTTGAAGTGGATTTGGTCACTGCTTTTGGATCGCCTCCACCTTGATCTGTTTCTGGAGCTGCTGCTCCTTGATCGTCTTGTTGGATTTCTGAAAAGGCACTCGCTGCATTTGGATCAGCATCCATTTCTTTTGTCAAGGAATCGATGTCTAGTTTTTCGTCTTTACCAACAAGGCCTGCATCTTTTAAGATGTTGATTGTTGCAATGATCACTGGAGTTGCAGCTGCAATGGCGCTTGCCGTGACTGGGTCACCTAAGTATCCGAGTAGTTGTTCAATGACAACACCGCTCAAATTACCTGCTCTGCCATTCAAAATGGTATTTTTCAATACCTCACGGCTACCTTGAAGTTTATCAGCAAACAGATGCTCCACTTTGGTCAATGCTGTTTTGCTTTTCTGGTATTGTGCTGGTGCGATGCCTTTTGCTCTGGCTTGTTCTGGAGTTCCATATCCCCATTTGAGTTTGTTGGCCATTTTACCCAAATTAAGTTTCATGGCAAGCAGAAAGCCTCCGCGTGCAGCCAAGGTCAAGGGGTTGTATTTCACCACGGCTTTCACCGCTTTCTTGGCTACATCACCAACCTTTTGACCTGCAGTGTTGACTGACTTTTTAACGTTTGTAAAAAAGCCTTTCACGTTCACACCACTTAATGTCAATTCATCTGGGTCGTATTCTAGTCCATTGATGGTTTTTACGCCATTTCGAAGATTTAATTGCGCTTCGTTTTGAGCCAAAATATCCAAGGCCTGGTTTCGTTTATCGGTGTGCCAGTATTGAATGGCATAATCCAACATTTGTAAAAGTGCTTTTGGATCATCAGTTGATGAAACCAAAGAAGGATCCTGGGCAATTGCATTTCTAGTTGCAACAATGTTTTCATAGATTTTATCAAGCTCCGCACTCGAACTGGCGCCAAGTCCTGTTAGTGAATTTGCCATGACGGCATTGTAATGGTCGTTTGAAGAAACGCCACTTAATACTGCTACATTGATCCCGTTTAAGCTCATAGTAAAGTCCATTTTTTTAGTATATTTTTTCTCGTAGTTGAATTCAGAAACCACCCCGTCAATCACGCAGTAATTGTTTTCATCCCCAAGTGGCACAATCACATAAACATGTTGCCAGGAATCACCACTATACATTGTGATGCGAAACTTATGTGGGATTTGAAGGTTGGTGAGAATGCTTGAAACAAAGATGCTCATGCAATCACAGTCAACACCCGTATTTCGTTCTGCCCAACTGCGTGCTGGTCGTCTTAGTTGTTCAAGTCCTCTTTTGTCTAGCTTGTATTGAATGTAGCCATAGACAAATTCCCAAATGGCACGGCAAGTAGCCTCTGTTGTTGACCGTCGGAGTAATGGAGCAATTCGCTTGGTGTCGTCAAGGTATTTCCAAACGACCTTCTCCATTAACTCCACAGTATCCGTTACCTCACCGTCTTCAATGATCACGCGATCACGTTCTTCCGGTTTGGGGAAATACTGATTGTAACGGCTCCCATCTTTGATAGCTCGATAACCACTCGTTACGGTTTTGGCTGGTATTTGTGCAAGCGCATTCATCAGATGAGTTTTTCTGAAGGAGATTGATAAAAGATACCATTCACATAGGTGGTGAAATTCATTTCAAGCGGAACTCCTAAAAGAGCAACCAAGTTTTTCTTGTCACCGGCTTTCCATGCAGCAATGACTTTTGGCACATTCTTGATAACATTGGCTACAAGTCCTTTCAAGGTGAACCAATCGAGCTCCAGTTCAATGGTGTCGATTTTAGTAAGTCCTAAAGGCTTTATAGTAATGATTTGATCTTCTGCATCAGACTGAGTAAGCATCTTTCCTTTGCTGGTCAAGGTAACAACTGGTTTTGTCAACTTCACAGAATCTCTTGAAGGGTTATTGATCTCAACTTCTGTTCTAAAAGAAATCCCACCAAGGGTTACCGAATGGATGCGCGGATTCACAAGTCTAGCATTTGCCACCTCGGAAACATTTTGCATTCTTAGTAGCCGTACGATACCGTAAACCAATCCTGCACCAAGCGCTATGCCGACTACCTTATTCATCGGCTTTCCTTTTGTTTATTGAAGTAATCGGTAAGTCTCTTAGCGATGCAATCCATGGATTTCTTCACGATGTAACCAGCCGCAGCAGATGCCGCAGCGTAGATCACCACATTGGATAATCCAGCAAAGGTTATTTCAGTAAGAATGGGTTTAGCGGTAACCGCTTTAGCGACCCCTCCTAGAACTCCGGAGGCAGTTGTGAAAATAGAAGTATGCGAATGTTGAGACATGAAGTGTTGCTTCGATTAGGAAACAAACTTCTGAAATGAAATTTGAGCAAAAAGATGGTTTAGGTATGTAAAAGTGCTAGTAAGTTACACTAGGATTTATTCTAATAATGCTAGTACATATTCTAAAAATTCATCTTCAAAAGAAGGCGTTATAATATTGTAAAAACCTTTGCTGTATTGATTTTCAGCAAAGAAAATATAAAAAAAACATATGAGTCTCGGGGTTTTAAAGGATAAAAGCAATAATAATTTTTCTATATGTTTGACCATAAAAAAAAACACAATAAATTGATTTTAAAGAAATAAGTCTAGAAAAGACTCAGCTTATTTGCGTTTAATTTTTTAAGCGTTTTAAGGTGTTTATACCTTGTAATTACAGATTTATTCCCATTGTCAGACAATAAACTGATTAATAAATTTGTCTTGACTTATAGTTATTATGGAGAAAAAAAATGACCCGAACGCTCCAGAAAAAAAAGTAGGGCAACTAAAAACAAAAGTATGAAAAAGTTGATTTTTGGAACATTATTCCTTGCCTTAGTAGGAATTGGAACCACAGGGTGCAAAAAAGAGGTGTTGAATGATAATTCCTTATCTGTTCAAAATTCAAGAGAATTAATTTACAAATTGGATAAAATCCCATTAATAAATTTCAAATATCAAAATGAAAGTATAAAAGATATCAGCGATGAAGACGAATTAAAATTGGACAATATGCTAATTCAACTCGCAGAAGCAACAAAGGAAGAAATTAAAGATTTGAATTTTAATAAAAAAATTATTGAATTAGCTCAAAGTTCAAATACTGGAACTGTTTATTATTCTCAAATTAAAACCTCGTTGCCCTTAATTTACGATAGAATCAATCAAAGATTAGCATCGGAAAACACTTCAATTGAAGACATCACTTCAAGAATGACTCATGCGCCAATTCTACCAAATTCTGATTTTCCGGAAACTGCTGAATTGGAGATTTATAAACCAGCTATTTACATCCCTAATTTTGATTTAGTAAATAGTCAATTACAACCAATTATCTCTCCAAATATTGAGGTTGAATATCAAGAAGAGGATTGTATAGTTGGATGGTATTTTGATGAATCAGGTATTCAAAAAACAACTTTGCTTTCCGAAAAAATTGCAATGGAAACAACTAATCCAATTTTCATTTTAAATCATGCTATTCCAAAATGTAAAATGGATTTGATAGGATCGTTTTATTCCAATGTCAAAAAAGGTAATGGACTTGAGAAATCTAATACTTATTTTAATTCCACTAAAATAAAAATCAAAAATGGATACCGATATGAAAGTGGACTTGGCATGAAGTCGGAATTTTGTATTTCTGGTGCAATTGTCAGATATAATTCACCTCCAGTAAATTTTCTACATATCACGAATAATAATGACATGTCATTAAAAATTAGGGAAGTAAAAAAATCAGAAGTTGAGTCAAGTACTATGATTAATGTTACATCAAGTCATCTTAATCAAAATTTGACACCTTACAATGAAAATCTAGTTTATTGGAATACTTTTGAAAGAGATTGGAATAGAACGCTCCAAAATTTCGGAAATGGTTCAACTTTTAATCAGGATTGGTATGTTGGCGGTAATGCTAGGTATTCAGGTGATTGGTATGCAAGGACACCAAACACAGTAAAAGACAATAGTACGAATTTTGAATTGTTTAATACACAATCTGAAATAGCTTTTGACAATTATAAATCTTACTATAATATCGTAAAAATCAATTAGATTTATGGGGAGTTAGTAAATTTACTAACTCCCTTTTTATTTCATTACTATGAAAATTCTATTTTTTTATTCTTTCTTCATTATTCATTACATTTCGTATTCACAATCTTATTTTGAATCAAGTTATAATATTGCATACAATGGTAGAAATATCAATTTATCTTACCTAAAGAAAGTGAACAACTTTACAATCTCTGGTGGACTTAAATATCATTTTAATCAAATTGAAAAAGTACCAGTTAATACTTTCTTTAAAAACTCTGCCTATGCTGTAAATTTTACTGAAAAAATTGGCGTTCAAATTGGACTTGAATACTACATTTTAAAAAGAAACAATTTTCAGTTGGGGATTTATTACAACAATCAAATTTCTTTTATATCACAAATGATTAAGGCCTTGTACGCTTATGAGCAACTTGTGCCCAACCCTACTACTGAATTTGATTATTCCTACGTAAAACATCAAAATATTTTTGGTCCTGTTTTCGAAAGTGAAAATACTATTGGCGTTGTATTAAAAACAAATATATCGTCTCAATTTTACACTGTTTTTAGAGGCGGAGTTGGTATAATGTTCTGGAAAAACACAGACCCAAGTGTTGTTATTACGAGCAATCTAAATCAACATGGTCATTTGTTTACAAGTTTCGGAAGTATAGGACTAGGATTTAATATTAAATAAAAATCTCAGAAATCTTTATTATTTCCTATCCATTTCCAGATTGATTAGTTAACCAAATCTGTTTTTTTGTTTATCAGATTAATTGGCAAATACTTTTCTGTTGTAATAATTGAAACCTTAAATAGTTTAATAACAGAATATTATTTCTTTTTTTTTAATGATTCAAGGCTCCCAAAACTCTCAAAATCTACTTAACCAGTAATTGAAATTACAATCTTTGTCATTAACACATGTCGCTTTTTTGAGCTTTTTCGCATAAGGAAACATACGTTATGATTCAAACGCGTAATTGCCATGTTGTCCTTTTCTTAATAATGTTTACAAAATAGTGCTTTGCGAGCACATCGAATCTATATGCTCACACTACAATAAAAATGAGTTTTGCCTCTCCTCCGAGAACTCCGGAAGCGATTGTAAAAATAGAAGTATGTGAATGTTGAGACATGAAGTGTTGCGTAGATTAGGAAACAAACTTCTGAAATGAAAGCATATGAATAAATCCTATGAGGACGTGAAATGGTCTAGGTGGAAATTTGAGGGTGATTTGTTATTGATGAATGAAATAGAAATCAATAAACTACTTTAATTGCTGAAAAGAAAGGATTAAAGTCTCGAATATCAATGCATTATTTATAGCGATTGACTTATCATTTTGTTTACAAGCAAATTAGCGACAATAAATATTTTTTTTTACACAGTATTGTACATGGACTATTACATATATAATATTAGGTGAGAGAAAAACAGGGAATTAATAATGTAACATAAAAAATTGTTTTTCGTTTAAAAATTTAATTACTTTTGTACAGTGTTATTCGGTGAGCGTTTAAGATTATTTGAGTAAGCAATTAAAACTAATATTATGGAGGATATGAAAAGTTATTTTGAAACTGTTTCTCCAGAACAATTTAAAAAAGATTGGGAGCAGGCAGTAGGCAATCTTCCGACTTCATCAGGTCCAAGCGTCTCGGATTTGTTTAGAGATTGGGAAGAATTTTACGGTTCAGTTACTGAACCCCTCAGTAAGAAAAATTTTATTTCTAACATAGAAGCTCCTGAATTTATTCAGGAGCTTTCTTTTTAATGTTAATTCTAATTATGAATAATGTAACAGCACCTCCATTTAAGTTCAATAGCTTCAAAATTGAAGAATTAAGATTGAATAATCGATTAGATATTAGTACAGATAGAATCCATCACCAATTTGATGTTTCGGGTTCTTTTGATAAATTAAATAAATTCTTCCATGTTCATTTATTCTTTAAAGAATTAATAGATAGTGAAGGAACAGAAAAAGAAAAAATATTTGTAGAGTTATCCGGTGAATTTGAATTTAGAGACGAAGTTTCAAATGAAGATATACCTGATTTCTTTTGGGCTAATTCTATAGCAATAATGTATCCATATTTAAGGTCTTTTATTTCATTGGTAACTATGCAATCTTCAGAGAACACACTTATTTTACCATTAATAAACCTAAGTAAATTAGGGCCTAAATTAAAGGAAAACACAACTATCAATTAAATAAGTTGTATGTTTGATTCAAAAACAATTTATCAAACAATATCAACAAAACACGACATTCCAACAACCGAAACCAACGGACCAATAGAATGTGAAGATGTTGATAATATTGATTGGCTTGGTCCTGGATATTACTACTGGGACAGTCATTTCGAACTTGCACTAGAATGGGGAGAAAAGCGATATGTTATTTCAAAAAATCAGGATTATTATATTTGTAAAAGCTCATGTATTCTTGATAATAAATGCTATGACCTTCACGAATCTGGGGCTAGAAGAATAGAATTTGAAACGTATGCTAAGCAAACAAGTATAAAATTAAATGTGCCATTAAAAAACATCTTAGTACGCGATATTTTTGTTTTCCTTAGATCTAGATCAGAATGGTCAAATCAATTTGATTCGGTTAGAATTCTTGGTAATGGTTCTTTTACAAACCTCATGAATGGCAAAACCATAAGATATTTTCAATTTGGCAACAATAAGGCCGTCTATTTAAAGTTTCCAGCGGTGCAATTTTGCTTTTTTGATCTGAATTCTCAATCATTAAATGGTTATACAGTAGTACATAAAAGTTCTAAAATAAACCAAATTTGGGCATAAAAAAATGAAACTATCTCTAATAAATCAGAGTAAGGATATTAACTTTTCTATGAACGAAAGCCAGAATTATACAATATTTTAACTTCATTTTTTCGCAGGCGAATTTCAAAAAAAAATACGAAACCAAGACAATAGGCAACCATCAACAAACCAAGGCTCAACAATCTTTCATAAGTCCCACTATTATAATTGATCGTTAGCCAAAAATCACACATTCCCAATAGAATTATTCTGAAGGAATGTGCTTTGAAAAGCTTATAATCCTTAGTCAATTCAACCCCATGTTTTTAGGCGAGGTCTATTTCAAGTCAAGCCACTTTCTGAACATCAGCAAAATAAGATTGTTTGTACTTTAACCTCGATTGAAGTTTAACTTAATTGTATATTTTTCTATTCACAACCCCAAACTATCCAACAAATCACCTTGTTGTCTTAATTTTTTAGCAGCAAGAATATCTTTCTTTTCTAATTCAATTTCCTCATTTGATCTCGGTGTATAGAATCCGTTAATAATACTCAAACGGATGAGCTCATTGGCAGATTTAACCTTAAACTTTTTCATGATAATTGTTCTGAGCAGGTCGAGGTTTTTCTTGGAGGTAAAAACAGCATTGGCTATATCCTGACCTTTAACGCCGTCACAGATCATTCTGATGATTTTCAAGTCGCGTTCATCAAGGTCCAGATGTTTCATTCTGGTTTTAACTTTACGCTCAGTTGCGATAGAATTGATGATGGCTTCATTCATGAAATGATTGGAGTACTTTCCATCTGCATAAACTGTGGTGATGGCCTCCAACATTTCACGGTTCGAACTTTCTTTTAATAAATAGGCGTCGGCACCTTTTGAGAGTACTTCGAAGGCGATATCCAGATCTTTATGCATAGTGAGCATAATGACCTTGACCTTAGACTCTTGCTTCTTTAGAATTTCAAGTGTTTTAATACCGTTGAGAACAGGCATTTCAATATCGAGCAAAACGACATCAACGGGTTTGGTGGCGAGTTGATCCAAGAAATCTTGACCGTTTTCAGCATCAAAAACAAATTCACAACCTGGCAGTTCGGCTAAAATTTTCACGATTCCTGATCGGACCATTTGAACATCCTCAACAAGGGCCAATCTTATTTTCTGAGAAGTAGTATCCATGATGCAACTAAATTACCGTTTCCAACTCAATCATACCACAACTCTCATTGCGCGTAAAAGTGAGTTTCCCCTTAATTACCTTCAATCGATATTTAATATTTTCTAGTCCAAAACTGTCTGATTCAGACGCAAGCACATTGAAATCACGTTGCGTTAATGCGATCCCATTATGCTTGATATTCATTTTTAATTTGGCATCAACGTGCTCCAAACTCAATTCAATAGATGTCGGATAGCTATGCTTCAATAGGTTGGTCATGAGCTCACTGGCAAGGTAGAAATAATGCATGCTGATCACATCCGGTATTTCTAAATCGTCAGGAATTTCTGAAAGAAAAACAAACGAGTCAATTAATGATTCTGTTTTCTGCTTGGACATTCTTTCTAACGCTTTCACCAATCCAAACTTCAACAAATAATGTGGAACCAAACCTTTGGTAATCTGACGTATCTGCTCAACGCTATCTTTAACATAACCTTTGGTGAACGATACCTCATTCAAATCAGACTCCCCCAACTCTGCCCTATCCTCCATATTTGATAGATGCCTCAAAACAATAGATAATCGCGCACCTACATCATCATGCAGCAGGCGCGCGATTTCACTTCGTTCCTTTTCCTGGGTGGTAATTGCCACTTCGAGTTTTTCGAGTTCCTTTTTCTCTTCGGTTTCTTTGATGAGTTGATCTGTGAGATCTTGGATACGTTGGTTTTTTTTCACAAGCAATAGGATACATATACTCAACAATAATGTGAAGAGCATAGCCGTAATTATCCAATAGGCTATTTCTTGCGTTGTGACCATATCATAAAAGAAATGTAAATATTTAATCCAATTACATTTAAGAAGAAAAGTGGATATACGATTTGCATAATTTGATCATTTATTCGGATTTTATATTCGATTATCGAGTAAATGAATGAAATCGAATGGAACACAAACATAGACTTAGCAATTAAGCGGTCAAAGCTTAACATTTCTTCTTGTTTGAAGAGTAATGTCAACATTAAAATCGTTGAAATTAAATTGTAAAAAACATAAGAAATTCCATTAGCTGTAAAAAAAGCATTAAAAACGATCAAATCAAAAAACAATAACGCTATCGGAATTAAATAAAATAGAACTCTAATTTTATTTTGATTACGGGATGTAATCAAATAGTATGAAATAATCAATAAAAACTCAATTGTAACAGAAATGTTAAAAACAGGATAAACATTCAGATTAAAATTGAATTTTAAAATGTAAGATAGTATATCAGCTAAGAATCTAACTAAAAGCCAAGCAATAATTTGCAGATTAATTAATTTCGATTTAATCCTGAATATTATTGCTGCGCAAGTAGCTACGAAACCGCTACCAAATAAAAGAATTAAATATGTATAAAACGTATTCAAGAATTTAAAGCATTTGAATTCCCACAAATTGTAGGACAAGGAAAACTCCTATCAGCGATCAATCCATCAACCATATCATTTTGATCTGCACTGGCCCCGACTAGAACCAATGTGTTTTCATTTCTTTCATTCTTTGCAAAATAGAATCTTATTCCTTTGCATTCACTTTGATCTAAAATTGCCTTGATCTTTTCTTTGCCCATAAAGACACCAATCACCTCACCTGGCTGGATAGTATCTCTGTAGCGTTTTGTCATTTCTGACCCTTCTCTAAGTGTGATAAAATCACCTTCATTTCCATTAAAAGACATAATATAAATTTTAAAGTTAGGCGACAAAATTAGAATTGAATTTCGGCGCAAATTTGATGAACTTAAATCATTTTTTGTCCAAAATAGAAAAAATTAGAATGATTTCTAGTTTTGATAGAATTGGTTCTGGTTTACTAGGTTGGGAGTTGGAGAATTGAGGGGAATTGGTTTTGTTTGTGGGGTGTTGTTTGAGTTCTAAATCAATGATTAGAAAATATGATCAGAATGAATTGAAAAGTCAACAAATCAAATTTCATATGTTCTACTAATCCAAAGAACTTAAGGTTATATATGAATAAAAAGGAAAAAGTGAATAACCAATTTATCGTTATCGAAAACAATTAATATGAATTTAGCAATCGTAATAGCAGTATCTAAATATTCTAATCCAACAAATAATTTACCTGCATCTGAAAAAGATGGTGAAATTATTAGTAACATTCTACTTCATTCGAAAAAATATGAAGAAATAATAACTATCAATGACAATGAATCTAGTTTAAAGTCAAAAGCACTTCTAAGCAATTTTTTTAGTAAGCACAAAGGTGAAAAAATAAATGAACTCTTTTTCTATTACTCAGGGCATGGTGAGTTTATGAATGATGAATTTTATTACCTATTATCCGACTTTGATCGAAAAAGAATGAATCAATCAAGTTTACAAAATTCGGAGGTTGACGATTTGATAAGAAATTTAAATCCAGAGATTGTAATTAAAGTTATTGATGCTTGTCAATCAGGGACTAACTATATTAAAGAAAGTGATGTTTTAAATAAGTATTTTAATGCAACAAAAAAAGGATTTAACAAATGTTATTTTTTAAATTCATCTCTTAGTAATCAATCCTCTTATCAAGATGAAAATTTAAGCTTTTTCACTCATAGCTTCGTTCAATCCTTAAAAGATCACCCGTCTTCTGAAATCAGATACAAGGATATTATTGATTATATATTAGATGATTTTCAAGACAATCCAGATCAAACTCCTTTTTTTGTTATTCAAGCAGAATTAACCGAAAAATTTTGTGTCTTTAATGAGGAGTTAAAACAGTTTCTAGAAGATTTTAATTCTCCTTTAAATCGTGAACATGAAGATAAAAAAAGCACTCCCAGTTTACTCGAAATAATTCAAAGTAACGCAAAAGAATTTATAGATAAGGAGGGGGCTATAAGATCAATTGCTTATTTACAAAATCAGTTTGACAATATAAAACTCGAGAAGGAGATTAAAGATTTATATTGTTTAGAAATAAATTTCATTTCTGATAATAATTCACTTCCAGGAATACACGCAATCGGAAAATGGTTAAAAGAAAATAAGAATGATTTTTTCGCCAAACCTAAATATGAAGAAATCATGGATTTTGATGGTGAATTAACAAGAACCTTAATTGGTTATGATTTAGGTATCACTGATATTCCATACAAAGCGATTTCAATAAACATATTGAGTCAATATCCTAATTTAAAATCATATCAGTGTAATGTGGCATTTTTAATCTCCCGAAATCAAATTTCATTTTTTTATGTTATACTAAATTATTTCGAAAATGGTTGGGATGAAAGAATGTTAGATTTAGAGCAGATAAAATGGTCGTACACTAATAAAAAAATTGCTTTCGACGAATCTCTAATGGAAGGAGTTAGAGGAATTACTAACGCTATTATTGACAAAATAAAATCGGACATAAATATTCAATTCGGACTAAAACAAGAGGATGACATTGATGACGATGATTTGCCATTTTAAGGAATTAGAATTCATTTCCGTTGCAAATTTTATGTACTTAAATCAAATTAAGTATAAGGTAGAAAAAAATAGATTGTTTTCTAGTTTTGATGGAATTGGTTCTGGCTTATTTGCTTGGGGGCAATGGTGATTTGAGGGGGATTGGTTTTGTTTGTGGGGTGAGTTCTTTTGATCCAAAAATCATCGTTTGCTAAAGTGATTTCGAGATTTAATTGCTTTTTATACACAACAACTTTAAAGGTATGTGGGATAGATTGTTGCGTAAAAAAGTTCAATTAATAATTCAATCAAAACAATTATGTAATGAGTAACAACAAAATAATATTACAAGGCTGTATAAAAGCATTCAAAGAAACTAATGAAATCGATTTAACAGAAAGTGAGCTTTTTGAAGTATTTTCATTGGCACAAATCCATAAGGATAAGAATATTACATACGAAAATATCATTTCATCTATTGTAGATGGGGGTAATGATGGTGGGATTGATTCATTAATGATTTTCCTTGATGAAGAATTTGTTGAAAATATTGACGACTTGGAAAATTTTAATTTTTCTAATAAGACGAATGCAAAGTTTATTGTCACTCAATGTAAAAAGGAAAATTCCTTCAAAGAAGGGCCAATAGATAAATTGATTGCAACAATTCCTGTTCTGTTGGATCTTGAAAAAAATGAAACTTCTCTTTTAACTCGTTTCAATTCCGATTTAGTTGAACAGACGTTACTTTTAATTGAAACATGGAAAAATACTGCAATAAGTGGTGGGAAAATTTCATTGGAATACATTTACACATGTAATGCCTCTGAAATTATTGTTAATGAGGTTTTTAATCAAAAAGTTGATCAACTGCTTGATATTACAAAAAGGTGTTTATCAACAACAGAAGTAACCTTTTCAAAATTCAGTTCAAAAGAATTATTAGATTTTTATCAAAAGCAGAAATCCAATCGTTTATCGATTGAGTTCAAAGACAGGCCTCTTTCTACTGAGTTTGAAGAGTTTGGAATTGGTTATATTGGAACTGTTAAATTAGCACATTACAAAGATTTTTTAAAGTCTGAGAATGGAGTTATTCGTGATGATCTTTTTGAAAGTAACATACGACATTTTCAAGGGTTGGTTGATGTTAACAAGAAGATCAAAACAACAGTAGAAAATCCTTCTAATGAAGATTTTTGGTGGTTAAACAATGGAATTACTATTATTGCAGAGGAACCTAAAGAAGTTGGAAAAAAACTATCAATTGAAAACATACAAATTGTTAATGGCCTTCAAACATCCTATTCTATCTTTAACAGTCACAATGAGGATCAAAATGATAATAGATCTGTTCTAGTTAAAGTTATTATTAACAATAATAAAGAAACGATTGATAATATTATTGCAAGTACCAATAGTCAAAATCCAGTTTCAGCAACTTTACTAAGAGCAACAGAGCCAATCCAAAGGAATTTAGAGTTATTTTTCTTAAATGAAGGATACTATTATGATAGAAGAAAAAATTACTATAAGAATCAAGGTAAGCCGTCAACTAAAATTTTTAGTATTCAATTAACAGCTCAGTCTATTCAATCAATTGTATTTGATGACCCACACACCGCTAGATCTAGACCCACATCTCTATTAAAAACAGAAGCATCTTACAATAAAATTTTTAACCCTGACAAAGACTTTAAAATCTATTTAAAATGTTGTCTTATCTATAAAATTGGACATTCTTTTTGGTTAAAACTTCCTGCGTCAAATGAAAAGAATAAAATATCAAATTTTAAACTACACATTTGTAGTTTACTGCCAAAGGTGTTTTTTTTAATGAAGAAAATAAATTCAGTTGATCTAACTTCAATAAACACAGAAGAAATTAATGAAGAGGTCTTTACTGAATCAATTACAATATTGATTTCCGCTATAGATGATTTTCTAAAAGCAAACCCTAATTCCAACCTAATCAATATTGCTAAATCTAAAGATTTTACAGCCTATTTATTCAGTTGCGTTAATAAAAAATATAAAGTTGAAATATAATAACCCAAATAATTATGGCAACAAATAGTGGTAAAGACTCAAGAAAAGGCGCTGTGAAAAATCGTAGTCAAATTTATAATCCTTCAACTGGAAATTATGTGAAGAGAGATACGAAAACGGGTCAGTTTATTGATGTTAAATCAGACGGGAAACCTTTTAAAGGTGTGCGAAAGGAAGGGATTTCAATAAAAGCGAATCCTAATGTCAAGAAGGAAATTGCTAAGAAATCTGAAAGGGCAGTAATTAAGATTAAAAATCAAAAGAAGAGTGGGAAATGAAGCAACATGTAGATTATGATCGGAATGTTTTTATTAATTGTCCATTCGATGAAGAATTTGAACCCCTTTTCAATTCGATTCTTTTTACAGTGCATAAATGTGGATTTATTCTAAGATGTTCTAGAGAATATGAAGATTCAAGTACTATTCGAATTAAAAACATTTTACGACTAATCGGTGAAAGTAAATATTCTATTCATGACCTATCAAGAGTGAGTTTGGATGAAATAGCTGATTTACCAAGGTTTAACATGCCATTGGAGCTTGGAATTTGTATGGGTGCAATTGAATTTGGTTCAAAAAAGCAACGAGGAAATGAATATTTAATAATAGAGAGTGATAAATTCAGATTTAAACAATTTATATCTGATATATCTGGTCAAGACATTAGAGATCACAAGAATAGTGTGGAAGGGGTTATTAAAATAGTTAGAAATTGGTTATCGAATAAAACTTCTGAAAAAATTCCTAGTGCAAGTTTAATTCATTGTAATTACTTGAGTTTTGTGGAGGATTTACCTTTACTTTGTCAAGAAAATAGTTGGATAGAAAAAGAGCTGACTTTTGATGAATATTCGACTCTTGTAACTAGTTGGTTGTCTTTGAGGTAACAATAATTATAGCATAGTAAAGAAAATACGAATCATTTTCGTGGTTGCCTATCTCAATGCCATTGAATAACTAAATTTAATATTAACCTAGTTTTATTATTATTGGTAGTTTTTGCATTTCACGGCTCCCCGAACTCCCCAACGATCAATCCAACCTGCAAAGGAGTCAATAACCTCCTCCCCTTTACATACCCAGCAGCTTTTAGCTTTTCGCTCAATGATTCAGAGGTGACGATCCAAATTCTCAACTGCCAGGAGGCACTTTTCTTAGTAATATTCGGGAAATAAAGTTGTGCGAGCTCACCGTAGCCGTAGGCTCGCACTTTGAATGGTTCATTATTCATATTCTTCAATTTTGTTTGTCGCCGGATCTAGGAACCAGCGAAGTTTATGGAACTGATGCCATTTAATTTGGAGGCTAATAACTTCATGTCATCCCCTACTTTTTTGTCGACGATGCGCGCATAATGTTGGGTACTTTGAATGTTCTTGTGGCCGAGCATTTTACTGACAGATTCTATTGGTACGCCGTTCATCATGGTAACCGTTGTTGCGAACGTATGCCTGGCGACGTGATAAGAAAGGTCCTTTTGGATGTTGCATAGATCGGCAAGTTCCTTCAAATAGGCATTCATTTTTTGATTGCTTAAAATGGGTAAGATTGGATCGTTAGGGTCAAGCAGCTCAAGTTTGGCGTAGTTTCTAATGATACTCATCGGAATATCTAGCAAAGGAATGTTCGCACGCCCTCCAGTTTTTTGCCGTCTTGTTCGGATCCAATAACCTGTTGTTTCATCACCTTCAATTTCAGAACGTTTTAATTGTTTGACATCGATATAAGCCAAGCCCGTGTAACAAGAGAAAATAAAGAAGTCTCGCACCTTGTTCAGCCGGTCAAAGACCGAATGAAACTCAACAAGGCGCTGCATTTCTTCCATGGTCAAATAAGGCCTGTCAACTTCCTTTAAAGTCAAGCTAATGCCATTAAACGGGTCTTTCACGAGCCATCCACTTCGGATACTAATACTGGTAATCGTTTTTAAGTTTTGTAAGAACTTCGTTGCAGTGTTGAAACTACAACCTTTTTCCGTTTTCAAATAAATACTATACTGCTGGATCATTTGATAGTCCACCGCTTTGATGGAAACATCCTCAACTTGATAGTGCTTCTGTAAAAACGCCTGAAAGTGGTTCTTTGCTGTATTGTACTTTTGATACGTGGCATAAGAATTCTCCTTTCCGATTAATTTTTTCAGGTCGGATACATGTCCTTCCCAAATGTCGATGATCTGTCTTGTTTTGGCAGTGTTTACCCCAAGGATTGCATCCCTGAGCATCTGCGGAGTCACATCATCGGTGTAGGATAAAAGCTCATTGTACTTTTTGTGCGCTTTTAAACGAACCGCTTCCAGGTAATTATTGAAAGCGCGCGCTTCTTCAGTGCGTCCTTTCATTACATAGCGGGCCGGGTCCCAATCATCAGGTTTAATAAACCTATGTACTTGGAGAGCAACTCGATCTCCATTAATGTTGATGCGTAGCATCACGGGACATTCCCCGTTTTTTCTTTCTCTTGTTCGGTTGATGTAAAAAGTCAACCCAAACGATGTTCTTGACGACATGGCGTAAGTATTAATTGCGCCCCCATTTTGATGACAAAACTACAATAACACCACCTTACAAAACAAATTTAAAACACTGTTTTTCAGTACTATTATGTACCAAAATGTACTCACACCCGTTACCACTTTTTCGATTTTCAAAAGTGGTCACCAGATTGCAACCCAGTTGGGGTACAAAATGGTACATTTTAGGACATTAAAGAACAAAAAAAAAGCGTGTAAACTCAGTGTTTACACGCTTTGGTACATTTTGGTATTGTTACCTGGCGGAGAGTGAGGGATTCGAACCCCCGGAACCTCTCGGTTCAACAGTTTTCAAGACTGCCGCAATCGACCACTCTGCCAACTCTCCGGGGCAAAAGTAGTAAAACTTCGGGTTTTGGCAAGGGTTTTATGAAGATTTGGTGAAGATTTTTTGAAATTAGTTGAACTTCCAGGCTTCGTCTTGGCCGATACCTTTGAAAATGAAGGGTTTGTATTTTTCGATGCGGGCACTGCGCGTGGCACTTTGTTTGGCGTCGTTGAAGTGGCGTAAATAGTTTTTCTGGCGGCCTGGTGTGAGGGCGCGAAAGGCAGTCTCGAATTCGGGCGAAGCATCGAATTGTGCTTGTAATTCTTCTGGAACAGGAAATTGGGTTACCGGTGTGGGTTTAAGTTTGAGCCCTGCTTTCTCGACTTCTTGGGCTTCGAATAAATAAGAACGGATTTCGTCTTGCTTTTCGAGTATTTGAGCGAGGTTGGTGAAGCGCAACATGCGAAAGGTTTGTGCGGTTTCGGACGGCGCCACAAGCATTTGGTGGGTATCGGCCAAAAGCGGGCCTTTGAAGAAAGAAAAGCCGCAGTTGTCTTTGAAGCTGAAAATCATGGCAACGTTCTTTCCTTTATAGCTGTAGCACGGCCCGCCCCACTTCATGGTTTCTTCTTCAAACACAGACAATGCGATGCTGCGCAGGGCTTCAATTTCAGCAGCGTAAACTCTAACTGTACAGGCATCGGTGGCAAATTTGGAGCAACGACCACAGCCGTCTGCGAGGAAAATATCGATGGATTTTGTCATTTTCATGGATCAAAAATACAATTTCTGCTAGCTGTTGCAAAGGTCTTGGCTATATTTGCAGCATGAAATTAAAGCAGGTACCACTTGAACAACTCAATGCCTTGAACCCGGGCACACTTATGGAAGCTCTTCAGATCTCTTATCTTGAAATTGGAGATGATTATGTGAAGGCAAGTATGCCTGTCAATGAGCGCACCAAGCAACCGATGGGGCTTTTGCATGGTGGTGCAAGCGCTGCTTTGATGGAAACCGTTGGATCTCTAGGATCTGTATTACTGACTGACCCACTCACCCATTATTCAGTTGGTTTGGATATTTCAGCAAATCATGTTGGGGCGGTGCGCGAAGGAAGGGTCATTGCTACTGCTAAGCTGATCCATGCGGGGCGTAAAACGCATCTATGGAATATTGAAGTGAGAGAAGCGCAAAGTGAACGCCTGATCTGCCACGGCAAACACACCGTTATGGTGCTCCCTAAAGAAGATTAAGATGCTGTATTATCGCTTTCCAGGAGAAGAACTCCATAGCCTTGAAGGCGATTTCATTCAAACACAAGATATTGAAGGACATAATTTTATAGTTACTGACTTCAAGCAAGAAAACAAATACTATTGGTCTG
>JACCDN011051942.1_pt1 | contig 18047 bp, 9 predicted proteins | sample 7441691 | NCBI WGS metagenome assembly JACCDN01 (sample SAMN15323439, study PRJNA562643) | freshwater metagenome | isolation source: river surface water | place: USA:Blue River Watershed | collected 2017-08-16
CTCGTCAGGAATAACAATGATCGAACCTCGATAGTAAGACCAAGGGTTAAGTCCGTCTACAGGAACACTTGTATAAACACATTGGTCGTCTGTATCATCAGGCAAACCTGTAGGCTGTTCACTATAACAACCCGCTCTTTGAGCAGCTCCTTCAGCAGGCACAGGACCATCATATTGAGCAGCACATCTTCCATTACACCATCCCCAGTTATCCTGCACCTGAACACGTGGCTTAAAGATACAGACATAGTCATTGTCAGTCAAGCCATATTGTTGTTTGAGCATAGTGACTGTGCCTTCAGTAAAGCTGCTATCAAGATATGGATTGTTATCAGTTGCTAGATCACGAACAAGCACATCATTTTGTGTACCAATGTTCGATGGTCCACAAGAATACTGGTGAACAAAGATAAAGTGTTCATCAATACAAGCACGAGGGGTATTTCCAAAACGAATTGTCTTGTATGGATCTGGAAGCGCTCCATTTTTGAGCTGAGTTGGATCAATACAGGTTTGACCACCTGGACATGGCTTATCAAGAGAACAGGTAAGACCAGTCGCAACATTATTGTTTGCACAGAGCCCAATATCGGCAAATCCACCTTCGTTTGAAACACCACAGAGTGGTTTGCGATTCTTATACAGTCCTCGTTTATCGACGTTAATTGGCGCTAAACCATCTTCATCCCAATCAATCATAACACGACGGAGTGGCATGTGGTCGTCATCAGCAAAGGCAAAAAATTTGGCTTCGGCAGTATAGGTACCACCTGGGACAATAATTGGGTCAGCTGCAGCATTGCCATCGCGATCTGGTTCATCGGGTAAACCATCGCCATTGTAGTCAGACAGGGTTCCATTTCGACCACTAATAGTAATATTTCCACCTTCTCCAGCACTACATTTATCTCTGTCTTCACAACGAGCAGGATTGAGAGAATAAATTGTTGGCGGAGCAACATGGTTGCTTCCAGAGTCACGTGAAGCTTCTTCTTGCTGGGCAGGAGTATTAAAGTCACTGCGTGGCCCCAGGGCATTTCCATTGCCGTAATTTCCACCATTAATAGTAATAACTTTCCAAATCTTGGCAAAGAGGCCATCAATCTTGCCTTTGGCCAGGTTTACTTGACCAGCAGCACTCATTTGTCCAACAAATACACTGTCATGAGGAATAAGAAGCATGGCTTGGCAACGTTTACTCGCGTCTACAATAGAACCACCGAGCCAGTCTATTGAACAAACATAAGGCAGGCCTTGATCTTTGTAACGGAAGGTATAGTTGCGCAGTTCATGGTAGTCTGAAAGTTGGTATTCAGCGAGTTTGGTTGAACCATATGGCGCACTTTGCGTATCACGCAAAAATTTATTCCATGGATTTACGTTATCGAGTTTACGTGGCCCAAGTCCACTTGGATCAATCGCCCCAGACCATACTCTATTGGTCCACGCTTTACTTGTTGTATCGTAGAGTGGGTTTACTCCACCTTCAGTCTTGTAGACCTGCTCAAAAGTAGCACAGCGATCATGGAGTGTTGCAGCTACGGCAAACTGTACACCTGCATCGTCGTCTCCATCTCCGGCCTGGTTACACCAGCGGGCAATATAACCAAGAAATTCTCCATCTTTATTGAAGTCCATACCAATAGCCAGCCAGTTACCATGTTCAACCACACATGGAGCAGTAAATGGATCAGAGTTTGGATTGGCAGGACTGACTTGATCGCGAATAATACCTGGAATTCCTTCAGATTGATCAATTGGAACATGTTGTTCGAGAAAGTTTGGTGTTTCAGTATTTGCACCATTACTAATCCAGTCTGCCCAAACTGAAACATAACGACTATGAATACGATTTCTTTCCCCAAGATCTCCGGTTGTTAGATTCTGAATCGCAGCTGATTGTTCAAATCGACTGTAATCATTGTAAGCAAAAGCAGACTGAGAAAGATTGGTAAGTTTATAGGTCCAGAGTACTGTATCACGATTTTGTGAAGGCATGACAAACTGTGCATTGGCAGGACTTGCATCGAGCAGGAGCGTAGCATCTGCGGGACTTTGTCCTGGAGCACGAAGTCTGTCAAAATCAATAAAGTAATCTTTTTGCATCAGAGCAGGACCACTTCCTTTGACTCCACCTGGATAACTCATGATAAGGAAATGAACTTTTGATAAATCTGTTTCTCGCATATAGCGTTCAAAATCAGAACGATACACACGTCCACCACGAATACCAGATTCAATATTAACTCCATATCCACCAGTATGGACTTTGGCTTCAAGGTCTTGTGCAATATTTTCTGGTGGGTTAATAAGCTCTGCCTGTTTTAAGTGCGTGAGACTTTCTGACAAAGTCACATTACTAAAGGTACGTGGCATGTGCATGATGGTACCAAATTCTTTGATATTGGTTCCATCATCACTATCGTCAACTCCATCATTTTCTGGTGCAAAAGAATAAATTCGACGAGCTGTATTCCGTTCACCTGGATCAAAGTCATTTCCCCAATTATTCCAATCATGCTTCAAATCGCCACCAGCCGTGCGAGTTAAACCATATTCCATACGCAAAAGTGCCACATTTGGTATTCCTTGTTTATACAGCCAAGAGTAGATAGCAGTAGAGAGTTCTACTGGTGCGGCCTCTCTTTCATCACAAACAGCACTGATAAATGACGAATAGGTAGAACCACCAAGCACATCTTCTGGTTGTCCACCACCATTATTATTTCTTTGTCCTACAACCACCTGTCTTGGTATCTGTCCACAAATAAAATCATTATAAGCACCTGCAACTACTATTGGTTGACCTTGGAGGTTGCGAGCAGCCCCATCCATGTTTGGAGTACCATTTTCATAAAAGTATGTAGGATAGGTTGTGTTAATTTTCTGTGGTATGGTTGCATTTTGATCACCACGAATGGTCATCCACGCAGGATCATAGACACCAGCACCGGTTCGAGTCGATTCAGAACAGAAGATCTGGCCACCACCAGCAGGTGCATCGTCACGGAGGTTATATCCAGCAGATACATCACGATTATAGATATCCACAGATGAAGCTGAGATATTAACAGGTAACCAGGTCAAACAAGCAAAACTATTTTGTCCATTGTAGAAAATTGGACGAGAGAGGTCATCTTCAAGACAATATCCTTCAAGCCCAATACGGGTTTCCATATTTTGCCTCAGGGCACAAGAACCAAATTCATCATCGTCCGTATTGGCAGTTCCTTTGGTATCAATACATTCACTTGACTGTGTACATGGCGTATTTTCTTTTGTTCCTCCACTAATACAGACACCTTCTGGAATAATAGTACCTTGTTTAAGTCCAAGAAGTGGCCAATAATCGGTTTGTCCACTTTTATACTGAACTTTTTGGTACGCACACGAACAGGCACCAAATTGGCAAGCATTGGCAGCCGAGAATCCTTCGAGTTTGAAGGCAGTATTACGACGTTCTCCTGGCACATCACCATTGGTTAAGATATCTTCGCCAACACCAACCTTCAAAATTTTATCAGAATATGGACTGTCTTGTTCTGGTGTATCTTTACAAGAGTTTGGTTCAAGAAGAGTAATCAAACTCTTGAGCTTGAGAGCAGTATCATTTTGGTCTGGGGCATTCAGATCAATCTGCACATTAGATGGGAATGATCCGTTGATTGGATAAATACATTGATTGGAATAACAACGTCCTCCATTGACCTGGTTATCGCCAAATCCACATGGATCCCAATCAGTGTTATCTCCACCATTTTGCGCTTTACAGTCAAATGCTGCGCCATCGACACTATCAATCACACTCTGGCGAAGCTGACGAACAATATAGGTCTGATTCATTTCGGTCTGGAGAAGTGGCTTGAGATTATCAGGGAAATTGAATTTGACATACACCATGTCACCTATCTGATACTTGTTGTAGAGTGAATATCCAGAAAATTCGTTATTGTACCAAGATACACCACGAGTGACATATTTATCATATGTCAGCCGTGAAAGCGCAAGCGCCTGCGCATCACCAGGACGACGAGGATCAACCCAGTTGGCACAGGTTCCACCCACACCAATTTGGTTACAAGCAGCCAGCTGTGAACAAATCTGTGTTTCTCTGCGTGCACCACCGCTATAATCAATGCTGGAAGCATAACTCTTGCAAGCGAGCCACTCACTACATTCGCGATCACGATCGACTTTCAAAATTCTATTTGAATCAGCACGGACAAAATCAGCATCGCCTTGACGAACAGCTTCGACTGCACCAAATGGTTGACTTGGTTTTTTTTCAGAACGCAGATACGTCGCATTGGCATCAAAGGTTTTGTTTGGTTCATCGGTTTTATCAAAGAGAACACAGCCATCATTTAAACTAACCTGCGTACAGAGTTTTTCTTTTTGTTCCATTTTATCATTGTAGAGAACATAGTATGGCTTACCTTCTGGATTGAGGTTCGAGGTATCTTTACGATCAATAAGTTCGGTACAAGTATTTTGCTCGGCAGGACAGACCCCGACATTTCCATCATATTGAGGTGAATTGTTGCTCCAAATATCAAAGAATCCACCCACACGAAGGTTGTCAGCAGAACAGGCAACAGTGTCCAAATTCACACAACGGTTATCTCCTCCACATTCACTATCGGTTCGACAGAGGCGATTTCCTACCACCTGCGGATTGATACTGGTTGTACATTTACCAATGCCCTTTAAGAACCAACCATATTGACTACTAACACCTTCTGAAGCTGGTTTGTACACACACAAACTATTTCCTGTTACTTCAGGATCTTTGAAATACGTCGTTTTGTTGTCATGGGTAAATTCACTACAACCAACCAGATCATTACGACACAGAGTGTCTTTATATGATTCAGGATCATTCTTTACAAATACGTCAGTAAAAGTAAATGAACTTGATGCAGCGCTTGGCAAAAACTGCTGTTCTTGTCCAACTTTACGACAACCAACCGCACCAGAAGGACAAGTATGAATTTGTCTTTCTCCCAGAGCTAAGAAGAGTGGAGACTGTGCCGCAGTATCTTCTGGTATAACAACACTAGATGATTGCAGCGTAATTTGAATCGGTGCCTGATTTTGTCTTACAGAATTTTGCAAAGTATCGAAATTTACACCAGCAGGAAGAGTTATTTGTGGAACATAACAATTTGCTTTTCCTTGAGGAATGAAACAACTTCCAAGTTCTTGATTGTTATAACGAATAGTACAATTTTGTCCTGCACCACCTGGGAACACACAAGAGACATTAAAGATTTTTGAAAGAGCAGCGTCACCTCCATTTATGGTATTGAAGGTATCCCAAACAGGCTGACAACCAATCGCTTTTTCACGGCAAAGACTTTGGAAACCAGTTGCATAACGTGGGATATTTGCACTGTCATTGTACTGACGGCAACCAAGTGCTTCGCCAGGAAGACTATCCTCTGGAGCACTATCACAAGAGAGTGGTACATCTTGTCCATTATTGCCAGGTGCGTTCTTCCACGAATCTTTAATATAATGTTTAAAGTCAGTAATTCGTCTGAGACGAACCTGGTCAACAAAGTAAATAGCATTGCCTTCACCACGTTCAAAGGCAAGACTCACAGCTTCGGCCGAAGCACCAGTAAACTGTACCGGACCGAGCGTATAAAGCTGCCAGTTCGCTCCAATTCGAACAGGAGCCGAGCTTGAAGCAAACTGTCCTGCGAACTGATTATCTACTTTAAATCCAACCACCAATGAAGAAGATGCGGCATTACTCTTTGCAAGGAATGACAACTCATACCAGCCATTTGTTTCTACCTCAAATGGAAATAAGTTGCGACTTGCGGTTCTTACCGCAGCAGGAACTTGCAAAGAATGGAACTGGATATGAGTTGCTTCTCCAACAACACGCAGAGTACTTGATGGAGTCCATTCACCAAGCGCTGCAGCAAAGGCCTCGACATTTTCACCACCTGGTTCAAAATCATCAAGGAAAACATCACGAATATTTCCTACAGCATTTCCACTATAGGCACGGCAACCATTGTACTGAGGTGCACACGAAGTTGATTCTCCTGGAGCAGAAATAGTTTGGTACACACAAAAGCCATTTTGAAATTTACCGCCATTGGTACAGCGTTCACAAACTGGTGCTCCACCAGCATTATTCCAGCGTCCACTTTTGGCAGCACAGGTCTGTGCATTGTCAATACGCCTATCAACTTCAAAGACAGCCTCAGTTTTACGCAGTGGGTGACAAGCTGGATCTACGGTAACCGTTTTATTGATTAAACGATAATACGTATTTCCATTATTATCAAAGATAGCCCGACATTCAGGATCGGCTGCATCAGGATCGTCTGAATTCGCAAGAAGTTTGTTGTATTTTTCTTCATCACATTTGCCCGTAAATTCATTGAGTGCATCTTCGGTATCAAAAATATACGCAGGAGAACCTTCCACGAAACCTGGACGAGCAATTTCATTTTGTTCAGCGAGTGTTAATGGTTTTAATTGATATGTTAACAGTTCATATCCGCCTTCAGAAGAACCTTCCCATGAATAGAAAGTTTTGACATTATTTCCAGTTGGTTTTTCACAATACTTCAAATCAGTGTAGTATTCCAAACCTTCTCCTCCACGTGCTTGTGCATCGATATTGGTAAATTCACTACAGCCATTTGCAATCGCAGGACATTCTGCCGCTTGACGAGGAATAAAGTGAACTGGAAATTTTGCAGCATCAAACGCTGTTTTTTCTTGTTTAAAGGTTTCATATCCAACACACTCCTCGGCACAATAATTGTTATCCCCTATTTTTCCTGGAACCATGGGACCATCAGGATTTTGAGTAATACTATTGATAGGAGTAAAGGCTTCACAGCCAACTTCTTCAGCCACACAAGCAGAAGCAAACTGGTTACAGGCAGCAGCAGTCGAAGCAGCGACATTGGCTTCAAATATAGTTGTTGGTCTTTGTGTACCTTCTTGCTGCTTGTTGCCATCATAACAACCAAGATAGACTGGTGCTTTTTTGATGTTCAAACGATTATTTCTATCAAGTGCAAAATCAATAGCAGGAGTACTCGTGTTTGCATCAATATAAATTCCGTCACCCTGGCGAGAAGCTCCATAGAACGCACTGCATCCATTGTTGTTGGCATTACAGACAGAACTTAAATCTTGAATTTTTTGATTGAAGAAAATAACCTGGTTTTGACCAACATTAATATTCGCACTGTTTGTCCAACTCGTACTTGAAGCATCAGGATTACTCGTTGCCACAAAACTATAGGCACGGCAACCTTTATTATCAGCACTACATTCACCATAGTCAACTGTTTTTGAAAGGTATGATGCAATCTTTCTATTTTCTGTATTTACATAGGTGGTACACGTACTGTAGTGTGCGGGACACGCATCGCCGCCAATACGCCAGACATTACTTTCTTTGGTACAGTATCCAAATTGCGCACAAGCACCAGTATTGTCTTTTCCAAGACAGGTCGAAACATCAGCACACTCTTCACGACGAGCTGATGAAGCAGGATCAATAAGAGCATCGCCAAATACTTTGATTTCACAACGCGCTTGAGGAGCTTTGATTACCCAATTTGGATTGATGAGATGACAAAATGGAAAAGCTGGGTCAGGGATAATTTTGGTTGGATCATTTGGATCATAGTGACAATCATAAAAACCAGCAACAACTTCACCAAGGGTCCATGGCTTATCTGGATCAGAGCGAAGGGCTGCAACTTCAAACCCAAGTGGCAAAATACGTGCTTTGCGAAGTTTTTGGATATTTGAATAGCAGTATTTTTCTGATAGACAGCCTTGAATATTTTGGTTTTCTTGTAAACGACGAGGTGAAATCAAAGGCCAATTTGGATTGAGATATCCACCGTTTTCTGGTTTAATAGCCTCCCCAATAGTAATTGGCTGGTCAATAGCGGCCCGTGCCAAAGCTTCTTGAAGCCCTCTATCCATAACACAATTATTGATACCAGGATTATCAGGGCATGCTGCAAATTCTGCAACGTTATTATAATCAGTTGGCTGACTTGGAGTACGTGCAAACAAAAAGCTATATGCATTTTTGGCCTCTTCTGCGCTATTTAAAACTCCTGGAGCAGAACCATATTCATACACCAAACTACTGTCTTCTCCACTTGGTACTAACCCCTGAGTAAACAAACGCTGCAAAAGTGATGAACCAAGAGTATTTAAAAACATGGCAGCCGTTTCAGGAATGATCTGATACGCCCCTGATGCATAAATACCAGCCAAAGAAATTTCATTCCGTTCACCTTGCTTTACTTGAGATAACTGAGCCTTTGTTTCTTCTCCAATCACTTCACCAGGGGTCATGACATTGCCAGAAATAAGGCTTTGTAAATCCTTGAAACCTTTATTGGTAGAACGTTCTGCTTCGGCGGATTTTTCTCGCTGTTGTTTGAGGCGGTCAACTTGTACAAGCGCTCCAACTCCAATACCAAAATCCGTATTTGCCGGTTTCACAGCCTTACTAAATTCTTTGAGTACTTTATCTGATGTATCAAAACGATCTGCGGCATTTTTTGCTCCTTCATACCGTTTTTGCCAGGCATTTTTTCCATAAGTAGCTTTCAAATCATTCCAGGTACAATCTGTATGAGGCGCATTCATTTGGCGAATACCAAGTTGCAAATAGAGTTGTAGGTCAATATTTGGAAAACTACAAAAATCAAGCCCCCATGAACCGCCGAGATCCGCAACAGCAGCCCCAACAGCATCACCACCGACTTGTCCAAGATAATCATACCAATTGGAACTAAAAAGCATAGAACCCTGCCCTTTTCCACCACTGGCTACATATTGGGCTGTATCATAGGCAATTTTAGTCATGAAGTATCTGGTTCCTTGAACAGCTGCGCTGAGAACTGAAGCCGTAATAGCATCCTTAATAGAAAGTTCAACTTTTTCACTCGTGTGCAAAAATTGCTGTTGGTTGGGAGTAAATGGTGGAGTAATGTCAATACTCGTATCCCCTGCTCCTAAGATAGCGAACGCACGTTGTGGAAAAAATCCTGATACAAGAATAGAAAATAAAAATACTCCAGCACCAGTAGTGAGGATTATTTTATTTCTAAAATGTTTTGACCAAAAAGACATAGAAAGAAAAAATGCTAGGGAGTAGGAGTGGCAGTACTTCCTGAACCATACTGCTGATTGATCAAACTCTGAGCTAACTGTAAGAGAGTAGCGTCATCAACTTTATCAAGTTCGGCTTTGGTTATTGCACCACTTCGAAGCATCAATTCACGTAATATTTCTGGATTCTGTGAAAGTGTACTGAGATTGGTAAGTATATCTGCCGGTGGAGCAATGCCTGGATTTTTACCAATGTCTGTCTGATCACCGAGGACAGGAACCAATCCCTGTGGTGTGGTTGTTGGCTGTACACCTGGTTGTACACAACGTTGTCCTTCTGGACAGAGCGGATCTGTGCCTGTATCAATTTCTTTTTTATCATTTATACCGTCAGAATCTGTATCTGGAAGGTAGGGACTGGTAGTAAAGAATTGAAGTTCTTCATAATCATTTAACCCATCTTGGTCAGTATCAAGCGATTGAAGTCGAACTTCTTCACTCTCAAACAATGCTGAGTTTTGGTTATCTGCAAAATCACTTTCACGAATTACAAATGGACCATAAATGGTGTTGCGCATTTGTAAAAATCCTAAACTGACAATAATTATACCAAAAAGAACCAGCATTATGAAGCTGAGTTTTTGCTGGAGAGTATAGCGGTGCGAAGGAGATCCATCCATAAAAATAAATTTGCAGTTAGTATATCAAAAATCCCCTCTTTTGTACAAACAGCCATTCTTTAAAAAGTGGATAAATTTATTGAACAACAAAAAATCCTTGACCTGAGTCAAGGATTTGATGTGAATCATGATTGTATTCAGTGCCTATAATCAAGCGAAGCGCCCTACTTTTTTCTTCCTTCAGCAATTTGCTGTTCTACATTCTTTGGACATTCTGCATAATGAGAGAATTCCATAGCATAACTTGCACGTCCTTGAGACATCGAACGAAGGTTATTAACATAACCGAACATACTTGCAAGAGGCACTTCAGCGCGAACCACTTTGGATGGGCCACGATCTGTCATTTCCTGGATCTGTCCACGCTTACTGGATATATCTCCAATTACGTCTCCCATATATTGTTCTGGAGTCGTAACTTCTACTTTCATGATAGGCTCTAAGATTACTGGATTGGCTTTTTGAGCAGCTGCCACAAAAGCCATACTTCCAGCAAGCTTAAACGCAATTTCACTCGAATCTACTTCGTGGTAACTTCCATCGTAAACAGTTGCTTTAACATCCACGAGTGGGAAACCAGCCACAACACCTTTGTCCATTGCTTCTTTGACACCTTTTTGAATTGGAGTGATAAATTCACGAGGAATGGCACCACCTTTGATTTCATCAGCGAATTCAAATCCTTTGCCAGCTTCTTGTGGTTCAATACGAATCCAGCAATGACCATATTGTCCTTTACCACCCGATTGTTTGATGTATTTTCCTTCGGCTTCAGCGCTCTGACGAATAGTTTCTTTGTAGGCAACTTGAGGAGCACCAACATTTGCTTCTACATTGAACTCACGTTTCATACGATCAACGATGATTTCAAGGTGCAATTCTCCCATACCAGAAATAATAGTCTGGAGTGTTTCTTCATCAGTATGCACTTTGAAAGTTGGATCTTCTTCAGCCAGTTTTTGCATGGCAATACCCATTTTTTCCGCGTCAGCCTTGGTTTTTGGTTCAATTGCAACGTGGATAACTGGATCAGGGAAAGTAATCTTTTCAAGTGCCACTTGTTTTTTCTCATCACAAATGGTGTGACCAGTACGAGCACCCTTCAGACCAATGGCAGCCGCGATTTCTCCAGCATACACTTCGTCTACATCTTCACGTGAGTTGGCATGCATACGGACGATACGACCAATACGTTCTTTTTCACCGGTTGTAGTATTAATGATATAACTTCCGGCCTTAATAGTACCTGAATAGACACGGAAGAAGATAAGTTTTCCTACAAATGGATCAGTAGCAATCTTGAACGCAAGGCCAACAAATGGTTCATTGTCGGCAATTTTGATTTCCACTTTCTTTTCGGTGTCATCGATATCAGTAGCAATAATCGGTGGTTTATCCATTGGTGAAGGAAGATATGCGACAACAGCATCGAGTACAAACTGTACTCCAATGTTTCCAAGGGCAGATCCACAGGTAACAGGATAGAGTTCGCCAGAAAGAACCATTTTGCGAATACCTGCTTTGAGTTCGTCAATCGTAAGTTCCTGTCCACCAAGATATTTGTTCATGTACTCATCATTTGCTTCAGCTACTTTTTCCATGAGTTTAGCACGGTGTTCTTTTACTTTTTCTCCCATGTCTTCTGGAATTGGAATTTCTACGATGTTGATACCATGATCTCCCTCAAATTTGAAGGCTTTGTTTTCAACGAGGTCAATAAGACCTGAAAAGGTTGAATCTGCACCAATTGGAAGCTCTATAGCAAAGGCATTTGGTGACAGACGAGTTTGGATTGATTCCAAAGACATGTAAAAGTCTGCTCCAAGTTTATCCATTTTGTTGACAAAACAAATACGAGGAACATTGTATTTATCCGCTTGACGCCAAACAGTTTCTGATTGTGGTTCAACCCCTTGAGATCCATCAAAAGCAGCAACAGCACCATCAAGTACGCGAAGTGAACGTTCTACTTCCACAGTAAAGTCTACGTGGCCTGGAGTATCAATGATATTGATGCGGTGATTCTTCCAAAAACAAGTCGTCGCAGCAGAAGTAATGGTAATACCACGTTCTTTTTCCTGTTCCATCCAGTCCATGGTTGCTTCTCCTTCGTGTACTTCTCCAATTTTGTGCTTACGACCAGTATAGAAAAGAATACGTTCTGTCGTAGTTGTTTTACCAGCATCGATGTGCGCCATGATACCGATGTTACGGGTTTGTTCGAGTGAATATTCTCGAGGCATAAGATAAAAAGTGAAAGACTAAAGTTATTATATTATTTCGGACTTCCGTGTTGACATTTTCGCTTTCCTCGCCTGTTGGCTCAGGGACGACCTTGCGAGGTCGTAACCCGCGAAAATGGAAACTACGTAATTCCTAATATTAATAACTTTTGCTTTTTGGATGCAGTGCCAGGCGTGACCGAGTACCGAGTGAAACGTAGCCAATGACTACGTTGAACGAGGCACGGAGGGAACAACGCAGCAATGCACCAAAAACAAAAGTTATCTACGAGCGAAATGAGCAAAGGCTTTATTGGCTTCTGCCATGCGGTTGACATCTTCTTTCTTTTTCATTGCTCCACCAACTCCTTCGAGAATATCAAAGAGTTCTGCTGATAAACGATCTTGCATTCCTTTTCCTTTGCGAGCACGAGCTGCACCAATGACCCAGCGGAAGGCCAAAGTATTTTGACGATTGGCTGGTACTGGCATTGGAACCTGATAATTGGCTCCACCAACACGACGAGAACGAACTTCTACACTTGGACGAATTGTATCCATGGCACGTTCAAAAAGTTGCAAAGCATCACCTTGTTTTTTTTCAGCAAGTCGTTCCATTGCTCCATACACAATATCTTGAGCGGTCGTTTTCTTTCCAGAATCCATGACAAAGTTGACAAATTTAGAAACCAAAACACTGTTATATTTTGGATCAGGCATGATTTTGCGTTTTGGTACGCTTTTTCCTCTAGGCATATCTTAAGTATTTAGAATTTCAAAATTTATTTTTTTGCTTTTGGACGTTTTGCTCCATAGACCGATCGACCACGTCGGCGAGCCTCTACTCCTTGAGTATCGTAAACACCACGAACAATATGATAACGTACACCTGGCAAATCTTTTACACGACCACCACGAATAAGTACGATAGAGTGTTCTTGCAGGTTGTGTCCTTCACCTGGGATATAAGCGATAACTTCTACACCGTTTGAAAGACGAACTTTGGCAACTTTACGAAGCGCAGAGTTTGGTTTCTTTGGCGTTGTTGTATACACTTTGGTACATACACCACGTTTAAATGGTGCACCTCTTTTTAATTCGGTTCTCTTGCGGTGCAGAGAATCATAGGTAAACTGAAGCGCAGGAGACTTGGATTTCACTTTTTGAACCACGCGTCCTTTGCGCAAAATCTGATTCATTGTAGGCATAGCCTTGCTGTGAGTTAGTTCGAAAAAGTAGTTGATTCGCCTTATACATTTTTACTTGTCCGTGGCTGCGGCCAATACAAGTAAAAATCTATTGCGGCTCCATCAAAACTTTTTCTCTTTAAATAATTTTAATAAAATAAAAGTGCCCGGTTGGGCACGCTCGAAGATTATTCCATTTCGACATGGGAACAATTTCGAACGTTGCCTGAGGAAACCTCAGATACCCTTCTCTTTTTTGATTGAACAAAAAAGATACTCCGTTCTTCAATATTTAATTGAGGCTAGTATAGAGGAAAGCTGCAAAAATGTCAAGAGTCCTAAAAAAGACCTATTCCCCCAGTAAAAAGAGCAACAAAATAGTCTACAAGTGGGTTAATAACATGGGAGAAGTAAAAAACAAAAATAAGTACCAAAACAAAGCCAAATCTGTCAAGAAAGACCTTGATATTTTCGAGGGATGGAGGCAAAAGAGCATAGAGAACCTTGGATCCATCGAGTGGTGGGATAGGGACGCAGTTGAAAACAGCCAAAAGAACATTGGCCATAACGATAATATAAAGAAGAGAAGTAAATGTACTCCAAGGCAAAAACTGGATAATAATGCCGACAACAAGTGCAATAAAGAGGTTGATACATGGCCCAGCAAGAGCTACCCATACTGGTCCCCAGCGCTGATCTCTGAGGTTATTGGGGTTAAACGGCACTGGCTTAGCATAGGCAAACATAAAACTTCCTCCGGTTCCAAAAAAAAGCAAAAGTGGCAAGAGTAAGCTTCCAATCGGGTCAATATGAACTCGTGGGTCAAGAGAGAGGCGCCCAGCATAGCGAGCTGTTGGGTCTCCCAGCCTATCAGCCACCCAACCATGGGCATATTCGTGCATAATCGCTGAAGGGATGATGACAAGGAAATAGAATAAAGCTGGTAAAAATTCCATATTTTAGCTAAATATTAAGGATACTACACCAAAAAAGAGGTACATCTTGACAGAAATGAATCTTTTGGTTATACTATCGCCACATTATATACGCTTTATTATACCCTACTTTTAAGTCAATTACTATGGCTAGACTCTGTGACATTTGTGGACGTGGATCAAAACGAGCAGCTATTCGCAGCCACTCAAACATCAAGACACTTCGCCGACAGAAACCAAACTTACAAAAATTTGGTGACAAACGTGCCTGCACTCGATGTGTACGTACACTCAAAAAATTGCTTGCACCAGCAAAAACAAAAGTTCTGGCAAAATCGTAACAATATATTTAAAAAAATCTCCTGAGATAATGGAGATTTTTTTTATTTCTATTTGTTTCGATGGAGTGAATGCACATCATTGGTGTGTGGCGGACGAAGATTGTCAGGATTTTGAACGGCCTCGATACAAACATCAGAACATGTATTATTCATCTTTGCATTACAGGCATCACAAGCAATAAAAAGTTTGTTGCAATATTTGTTGGCACAGTTACGATAGATATCAATATTAGTATTACAGTGCAAACAGTTGCCTACGATTTTGGCATCTGGACTCGTGTTTACAGGTACAGCAATACGCTCATCAAACACAAAACATTTTCCTTCATAAAATCCATCATTGCCATATTTTTCTGCGTACTTCACAATCCCCCCTTCGAGGTGATAAACATTTTTGCGATCAAAGCCATATTTTACAAACAGTGCTGAAGCAGGCTCGCAGCGGATTCCTCCGGTACAAAACATCACAATCTTTTTTCCTTTGAACTGATCATAAAAATCCATGCAATCCTTGAGATCACGAAAATATTTCATGGGAGGTTTCACTGATCCAACAAAGCGACCAATCTCCCATTCATAATCATTGCGCAAATCAAGAAGGATCATTTCTTCTCCATTTTGAAGCCATTTGTGAAAAGTATCACGATCAACGTATTTTCCACGAAGCGTCCAATCAATTTTGTCTTTGACTTCGGTGGTAATAATTTCATCGCGAAGTTTTATTTGCATTTTTGGAAATGGTGCAATCTCACTGTCGCTTTCTTTGAAGTCAATTTTTTTGAAGGTATGGTGCCCATTCATGTATTCACGATAGAGTCGAATTGATTCGGGCGAACCACCTACCGTTCCATTTATTCCATCCTCGGAGATCAAAATACGACCCATCAGCTGAAGGGCTTTACAAATCTCTTTATGCAACTTTACCTCGGCCTCAGGGTGCTGCACTTTGGTGATTTTGTAATAGAGTAAGACTTTATACATATTGGTTTCATTTGTGGCTAGAATAACAAAAAAGGCTTGAAAAATCAAGCCTTTGGGTAGTTTGATACTAGACAGAAGAATATTGTGTTGTCGGGCTAGCGAGACTCGAACTCACGACCTCATGCACCCCATGCATGCGCGCTACCAACTGCGCTATAGCCCGTTTGAGTGAGAGACAAGCCAAGTTTACTTGCGCTTGTCCGAATGAAAGCGGGATATCTACAAGAATAGATAGCCCGTTTGAGTGTTTCGATACTACCAGATTAAAGGCAAAAAAACAACCCCCAAAAAGGGAGTTGTTCCTCAATTTTTTCTATTTATCGGCCTTTTTATTGCTCGAAAGAGAAGTATAGCTATTGAGAGTATTATTTGCAACAATATCCGTATCTAAAAGAATTTCATTTTTGTATGCTTCTTTGAGTTCAGCTACACGAGTATCTTTCTCTACCAATGACTTAATATGATCAACACCGAGGTTCTTGTCACTACTGATCAATTTTCTTGCGTTCGGATGTGAGACAAGGGTATACCAATTTTGTTCAGAATTATAGCGTGAAGCAAATAGGTAGGTTTTTCCAACTTCAATAAGTTTATCTTTCGAGGTCCCCTGAGTATTTTCTGGCGCACTACTATCTCCTCCTTCTTTCAAATAGAGAATTCCATTTTCATAACCACCAAATTGATTTACTGTTACGACTCCAGAAAGATTTCCTTTTATATTGGATACTACTTCAACAGAAAACTGAGTCTCCGGACCAATCCCCAAATTTTTTGAACCAGATTTTTTGAGAACCTTACCGACAAATACATTATGAGTTGCACCCATGAGTTTTTTATCATCACTAAAGTCAGTAATATAACTCGATTCAAAGCTTCCTACCATTGGTAAATGAATAATATTCTTGTAAAGACCAAAGCCAAAAAGAGAAACCGCAAGAACACTACTGGTGATGAAAACTTTTGTAGATTTTTTTATCATAGAGAGTAAAAATTAGTTTCCCCACAAAAACCTATAATCACTTATATCTTGAGCCCCAAGACGAATTTGATCAAATTGCCCAGGAAACATAACATTTTCTGGAATAGAATGATCAAGGCCAAGTGAATGGCCAATTTCATGAGTTATCACCTTCTGTCTACGATTATTATTTGCATTCAAAAGGTAGGCCCTATTAAAAGCAATTGAATCTGCACCAACTGGTGACCAAAAATAAGAACCTGCCCAATCTACATCATGACGATTTACATCTAATACATGCAGATCGGCAATAGTAAGGAGGTTATCTGGAGCAATATTTATCCTACGTAATGCATTCCAAGTTACAACCGCAGCATTGAATTGATCACGATAGGCAGTTCCACCTTCCCAACGAATTTCACGGCTGTCAACAGAGTTGGTGAATTTTGTATAGTGTACGGCCTGTGCAGTACCAGCAAGTGAAAAAAATGTAAAAAAACCTATAAATAGTACAAAAAATGTTTTTTTCATAGAGAGAGCGAAATGTTAGTATATTAAGGTTTTCGACCTTTCTATACTCACCATAACAAACAATCTCTAAAGTTTTGTTCAAATTTTATCTTACTTATCCCTTGTTCAAATATTTTGAGAGCTGTTCAAGCCCTTTTTCAACATCATTTATAGACCCACCAAAAGACGCGCGAACATATCCTTCGGCTCCAAAAGGTGCTCCTGGCACAAAAACAACGTTCGCTTCTTCAAGCATTTTCATACACCACTCCACTGAATCTGTTTCCGAGGCCGACAGGCCGAGTCCCAACCGAATGTCGGGATGTACTCCAAATAGACTCATTGAAAGAAAAGCATACAGCCCTGCCGAGGGTGCAGCGATAGATCTGCCAAAATATTTTTGAAAATTTTCTACAAAAGCATTACGACGTGCTTGCATCTCACTACGTATTTCTGGAATCAAGGCAGTGGCATTTTGGAGTGCTGCCAGAGCTGCCCACTGACTGATAGACGAAGTCCCGGTAGTACTCTGACTTTGCAAAGTTTCAAGTGTTGTGACCAAATTACTCGGACCAAACACAAAACCTACTCGCCAGCCAGTCATCGCAAAATGCTTGGAACAGGATTGAATAATGATTGAACTTTCTTTGTACTCAGGGAAACTGCTGACTGATACAAATTCATTATTATCATACACCAGGCCACTATAGACTTCGTCTGAAATAACAATGAGATTTTTTTGTGCAGCAACTTTTAAAATATTTTGTATTTCGTCTCTGGTATAAAGTACTCCAGTTGGATTGCCACCATTATTGAAGATCAAAATTTTACTTTTGGGTGTAACAGCTTCTGCAATTTCTGTTGCAGTCACTTTCCAAGAATTTTTCTCCTCCGTAGCAATAATTTTTGGCTCACCTCCACACAGGCTGACCATACTTGGATACGAGACCCAGTAGGGAGCAATACTAAGCACTTCATCCCCTTCTTCGAGAAGGGCCTGGAGCGTCATAAGAAGTCCATGCTTACCACCGCATGAGACGAGGACATTTTCTTTGCTAAAATTGGAATTAAAACTTTGGTTCAGCCACTCTGCTGCAGCACCACGCAGTTCTGGTA
>JACCDN010250565.1_pt1 | contig 18043 bp, 18 predicted proteins | sample 7441691 | NCBI WGS metagenome assembly JACCDN01 (sample SAMN15323439, study PRJNA562643) | freshwater metagenome | isolation source: river surface water | place: USA:Blue River Watershed | collected 2017-08-16
AGCTTGCGCTCGTAGCGATAGCAGGATTCGCTGATGCGAAACGCCTCGCAGGCAACCCGAATGCACGCACCTCGCTCTGTGACCGCCTTCTTGGCCATCTCCCTTCTGCGAGATGGCCACACCACTCTTTTTCGAGCGCCTCCGAGACGATCTCTGCCTTGAGCTTTTTCTCAAGGTACATCTTCTTAATCCGGCGGTTTTCTTCTTCGAACTCTTTTATGCGCGACATCATGCAAACATCCATGCCGCCATACTTGGCCCACCATTCGTAAAAGGTCGCGGTGCTGATACCCAGCTCACGACAAATGTCTGGAACGCCGATGCTAGCCTCAACACGCTTGACAGCGTCCAAAATCTGACTGTCACTGAATTTCGATCTCTTCATATAGAACCTCTTCCATTGGAAAAAATTCTACTTCTCACGCCTTTGGTTCTAGGGGACGATTTCAGAGAAGCACAAGACTTACTAAGTGTTGGCGCAAGTTTTCCTCAAATTATGGTTAAGGGTGGCTGGGCAAAAACCGACACTGTAATAAGGTATGTGGAAGGAACTCGCCCCCCCTGCTTTAAGAGCGTGATGTCAATAACAATGAACACGAGTTACATAAGTCCCAATTCTTGAATTGATCCAGCGCGCAATTGGGCTTGGTTCATTTTGACTTAACCACATCACCCGTACCCTTACCACTAACCGTCAATAAAATGTATTTGAAATAGGCTGATAGTGTCAGTTCCTTAAGCATACGTGCATCTGTTTCCGCCAGCAGCCCGGGGGTCGACATGTCAATATTCTTGACCTGGGCTAGTCCAGTGATGCCTGGCCTAGCACTGAAGACTGCGTATGACGCCCGCTGGATGATCAATTCGGTTTGACTAAACAAGCAAGGCCGGGGGCCAACCAAGCTCATTTCACCTTTGATGACATTCCAGAGTTGCGGCAGCTCATCAAGCTTGGTTCGCCGCAAGAATGCCCCAAAAGGCGTTATGGCCGAGGCATCGGCGAGGTGAGAGGCCACTGAAGCCGTATCGAGGCGCATGGTACGAAATTTCACCAGCGCGAAAGGCTTCTGGTCACGCCCCACCCGCTCTTGACGAAAAATCGGCGAGCCGGTGTCGAAAAGACCAATCACGTAGATCACTAAAAGCACTGGGCTTCCTAGAATTAACCCGAGAAAAGAAAATAAAAAATCAAACATACGTAACATATCTTCACTCCACAGCCCTGCGCAGGCCTTCATCCACTGCAACTGAAGGCTTCCAATCCAGCAATTCACACGTCTTGCTTATGTCAACTTGCAATGAACCCAGCAACCGCTGAGAAATCTTCTTCTTCCCAAGCAACCCGGCTATAAAAGAAATGACTTCTGCTGGCACCCAAAGCATGCGGGCCGGTTGATTCAAAGCATTGCCGATTTTCCTGAGCAGTTCAGTCGTGGACAGATCTTCCCCATCGGAGATCAAAAAGATCTGATTGGCCGCTTTGGGGTGGTGAGCACAAAGCAGTATCAAATCCACCAGATTGTCCACCCCAACAAAGCTGCGTCGATTGTGAGACACACCCCCCAGCGGCAGGGGCAGGCCCCTGCGCACCCAGCTGATCAGGCTAGCGAAATTGCCACTTACGCCCGGCCCATAGATTATAGGAGGGCGAATGATAGTGACTTCCATCCCCGTTTCCTTGCCCACTTGCATCAACTGCACCTCCGCTTCGGCCTTTGACAGAGCGTAAGCATCCACGGGCGCGACTGGGTCGTCAGCAGTAAAAGGTCGGGCAGGCAATGTAGCTTCGCCGCTGACTTTGATAGAGCTGATGAGCACAAAGCGACGCACCCCGGCGTTTGCAGCCTGACGAGCCAAATTTAATGTACCTTCCACATTAACCCGACGGAATTCATCCAATGGATCAAGATCATCATTTCGCACGATGTGGGTAAGTGCAGCAGTATGGATCACTACATCTATTCCTTGCAGCGCTTTAGACAAATCTACTGAACAATACGGCTCACTGACAAATACACCATTAGGGTGCCTACTAAGGGCATCTATAGATCTACAAATTGGACGCATTTTTATACTACGTAAATGTGCAACATTTAGAATGAATTTCCCAACAAATCCGTCAGCACCAGTTAAAAGAATCATATTTTTAATAAAAATGTGTTGTAAATAAGCGTGGATTGAATTTAATGATTGAAATAGATGAAAAAAATTCTCGATAAGACGTCCTTGATGGCGATATTTTGCAACGCCAGCTACTTATAAAAAGCTTGAATTCGATTTTCTCAGACTAAAGGGCCTTTATCCGGTATAACACACTAGCAGAGAAGACCGAGAACTTACCTACCCGTAGGTAGTACTAGGCTTTGCTGATGCCATGTTTGCGGTATAACTTTGCCACTGGCAGACCCGCTTCACATTCACCTAATATCCCAACAAATAGGCTTTACGTAAATTTAGACTTCATCATCTCTATTACTCAAAGAAATAGAAGTCGCTATTTTCAACTTGGTTCCCGCTTGAGGGCGTTTACGGATTCACTCCTGTCTACCTCGTGCGAGGAGGTCAAAAGGAAGGAAGCTTCTACTTTCATATTATTACCGGATTCGGCAAGTCTACGACCCAGTCAGAATATTAAGAACAAAAATAGTGTTATAAAAGTCGGAAAAATTTTGATACAAGATTAATGAAAAACTTAATAGGCAATCTCAATGTGACAAACAAAAAATTTGAATAAACACCATTATTCTTAAGGGAAGTAGTTATTTCATTTGATGTGCGAAAATAACTTAAATATCCAGAATTTGAAAAACCACCAGTTCGCATTCGAACAAAGACTTCATCAGTTAATGCATATCTAATACGATTAATAAATATCACCTTAACAAAGTAATCGAAATCTGCGGCGCTAGAATAAATATCATTATATAAACCATAATTTAAGAAAACATTTCTTCTTATAAAGGTAGCAGTATGCGATGGCATAAATCCGAATCGCATAAAAAAAGGATGGAAAAGCTTTGAATTTGTCTTACGTTTAATAGAAAGTAAATTGTCAGGAGAAACGAAAATTGAACTCCCGGAATATAAATCTATAGAGGAATTTTGATCAAAAAAAGTAGCAACCTTCTTGAGAACACTATTACTAGAATAAGTATCATCAGAATTTAAAACTCCAATAACATCACCAGTTGCAAGCGCAATACCTTTGTTCAACGCATCGTAAATTCCAAAATCATTCTCGGAAATAAGATGCGTAATATGGTCGGAATAACGATTAAGGATTTCAATTGTTCCATCAGTTGAACCACCATCAACGACTATGTATTCAACGTCATCGTAATCTTGGCAAAGCAAACTACTTATGCACTGTTCAATAGTACCAACACGATTGTAAACTACAGTAATGATTGAAATTTTGACTTTCATAATATTTAAAATAGAAAAATATTTAATGGTTCTCGTAAGTAATTTGTAACAAATTAGTTGCCACCTCCCCCCAATTAGATGGCAACTTATCTAATTGACTTGACCAATCAGGTTTCCAATTATGCATTAATTTAAAATTTAATTCCTTAATGGCAGCAACAAAAGAAAATGAATCATCAGAGTTGAAGTAAATTGCTTGATCACCACAAATTGTACGAGCATAAGGAAGATTAGGACAAACTATAGGCAACCCAACATACATTGCTTCAATTAATGGAAATCCATAACTCTCTTCTTTTGACAAGAATACTAAACCATCAGAACTAATATAGTAAGAAATAATTTGTGATGAATTAAGGATACCAACGCATGATATCCACTTAAATCTTTTTGCGGGATTTCGTGATGGTTCAATAGTTAATACTAGATTTTTAATTGGAAGACGCTCCTCATCACTTATCCTACTGAGTAATTTATGATTTTTGTGTGGGTAAAATGCTGCAGGATAGAATAATCTTAAGTTGTTAATTTTTCCGGATTTATCATCACCAAAATCACTAATTCCTTTTGAATTTAATAGCCATGTTGGCACGGGTTGGGATTGAATAAAAATTTTTCCTTTGATCTTAGGATAACTTCGCCCCAACTCAAAATACATAAATTCAGATTGAACAATAAAGCTATCTACATACTTCATGTTAATTGCAAATATCGCTCTCAGCAAAAAATATTTTAAATAATCAAAACTAAATTCAATTTTTTTATTTTTAATCAAATTAGACTGCTGAACAAATACTGTTTGATTACAATTACAACGTAGCGGAAAATCTCCAAGAACCAATAATGGAGTAGTGCCTCTAAAAAATAGGGAAGGAAAAAAACATTCAATTAATCTTGATAAAGCACGGGGCAAAAGCCTGTGGTGCGTAATACACTTGGTATTTGAATTGGAGCTAGTATAACTTGAGAGCGCACCAGTATCTGGCAAATAAATATGAGTAACTAAATAATCATGGTTATTTTCTAATTCTGGCAACAATGATGCTGCTAGTTGAGAGGCACCAATACCAATAACATTTGTTAAATGAATTCTTAACTTTTTCATTCAAGCTGTTTGAATAACTTTGGTTGCAACAGCGCAAATCACCAATTGATAGTCCTCATGATGGGAAAAAATTTCGTTGCCTTTTAAATCATTTACACAATAACCATTAATCTGGGCAATAACTGATTGGGGATTTCCGAAAGAAATTAACTTTTGCACTTCAAAACCGTTCTGATTTAAAAATAATCTAAGTGATTTATCAGTAAATCGCCAATAATCTCCCCATCGGTTCATATCGTAGCGACTAATGTGAGCACAAGGTCCAGCTACAGTTAATATCAAAAAACCATCATTTTTAAGCATTTTCTTCATGCCAAGCAAAGCTGCATTAGTGTCATATATAAAATTAATTACATTCACACAAACAATACAATCAAACATTAATTCAGGAAGTTGTGAGTACTTTGTTAAGTCTCCAGAAATCTCATTACTCTTCTGCAACACAATATCGGAATAACTAAAAATAACTTTGTTATTAAGTGCAGTTCCATATTTATTTAGGTATGTAAGCTCTCCGAACTCCAAACACGAACCTTTAATCAGAGTAGAATTATCCAAGAAAAAATTATGTATATACCATCGATCTACAGGCATCCCACGACTAAAGCCGAAGTCATTAGAGATAAATGCTTCACTTTGTTTGTATGGACTTAATATTCTAATAATGGGTTTCAATAAATTGATATATATTAATTTAAAAAAATCTTTGACAATCATAGTTTTACTAAATAAATAACATGAAATATAAAATTACTGATAGGTTGCACAAATGACATTGGTTTCTTTATCAAGACGATCAAATATAATATCTGCAATATACTGAGCACCAACATTAGGAGTAATAATATTTTTGACAAATCTAGATTTTAATTGCCATTCTTTGATTCGATCTGATTGATTATCAATCAAATCATCAAAAATCTTTATCAAAGATTCACTGACATTTACATCAAAAGTCGCACCACTCCCCCATCTATCAATCAAGACAGATGCGCCAACCTGACTGCTGCAGATGACTGGAACACCAACTAACAAGGCTTCGTTCACAACAACACCCCAACCATCAAATCGACTTGGAAGTATCAAACAATCGTAATCCTTTATCACATCCTGTGAGCAGCCAAAAGGAATCATCCCTTTATAAAAAACTCCATGCTTTGGCAAATCGAGAGTGTCAATGTTTCCAGGTCCATACAAGTCAAGCGAAATCGAACGTCCCATTTTACATAACTTATCAACAGCAGTGACCGCTATATCTATCCCCTTTCTTCGATTAATTGAACCTACAAAGATAAGATTGAGTTCTGCATTCTTTTTATCACTACTTACCGAAGGCACATTGTTTGTGGATGGTACAAAATATCCAAATGGAAATATTTTTTTTCGATTAACATCGAATTTAATAAGTTGTGAAACAGCAAGTTTCGAGACAGCAAAAATACCAGTAATCCTATTTTTAATAATCCACCATAGAATCCTATGTTTAAAAGCTCGTAATATCCTGATGATTGGATAATAATCAAATTTGCTATCTTTCAGCAATCCTGCTGATATAGGCGAAAATGGTTCAGTAAGAATATAAGTTTTTCTGCCCATAATTATGGATAGAAAAAGTGCAAAGGAAATTAACCAGCTATCAAATGGACCACCGAAAATATTGACTGAATATTTTTCTTTGTAAAGGGTACGAGTAATAAAAGAAAAAGGGTATCTTCCAAGAATTTTTCCATTAATCAATGACAAATCACTTGGAGTCCACCCTTGCCTTTTTCGATCAATTGTTTCATTCGAAAGAGCAAATACACTCAAATTGATACTCTCGACTAAGGATAACTCTTTTAATGTGTGTATTTGATGATCAGTAATCGATGACTCCCACCATACTACATTAATTGACATTATTTTTCCTTAAAAAATTTTTTAGTGCAATGCCACCGGATCTGAGTGAAAGATTATTTTTTACTACATCTGCACTACGTGCGGAAATAGCAGTCGCTGCGATAGGATTATCTAAAATCCAACAAATACTTCGAACTAAACTCTCAGGTTCATCGTCGGACAAGTAAATTGCACCATTATCTCCAAAAATATCTCTAACATCACTAATATCGGTTGTAATGATGAGTAAACCCGCTCCGGCCATCTCGATAACCTTTGAAGGGAATGTTGTTAATGCTAACGGACCATTTAATTGCTTCAAAGCCAAACCAACGGAAGCACTAGCTAGCACATGATTATATTCTATGTCACTTAATCTACCCATTACTTTAACTTTCGGAAAATCATCTATATTTCCTAACTGTTCAAATAAATGAATACAATCACCTTTACCCGTTATCACGAACTCAACTCTATTAACAAAAGATTTATCTAACTGACGTAGTAATTTTATAGCATTTACAAGGGTTAAGGCTCCAGTATCAACTGATACTGTCCCTCCCAGTAAAAAAACTATACGACTATTCGAGTCGAACGTTTTAGAACCTGAATTATTCTCAGAAACACCGTAGTAACATAGATGATCAAGTCTGCCTAAAGAAGAGGACAGCGCCTTACATGAAATAATTGAACCAGAAGAACAAAGATGATTATATATTTTCCGCTTTAAAATAATATACAGACCACCTAATGTCCAATTTGAATCTTGTAAATCACCGTCTTCAAGATCTAGAAATCTTGAAAACCCAAGAAGTAAAGATATAAAGAGCGCTAAAATGTATGCAGAAGTTCGATTCCAGAATACTACTGAAGTACTTCCCGAATACAGCCTTAAGCGAAAAAGAATGTAAGGTAAAGAAAATAATGAAATTATCTCAGAAATAATCTTTAGCTCAGAAAAAGGGGCATATATAACTGATATTCCATTAGTTATTTTAGACTTTCCTAAATGAAACGAATTATTTTTACCAGAATTGCCACGACCCATACTTAGTATTAATACTCTTTCACCAGAAAATTTCAAAGCTTTGGCCATTTGAAATATTTTTCGCGAACATGCAGGACTATCTGTAGAAATATTTCGCTCCAATCGAACCCCATCCTCTAATGCGTTGCAAACAAAGATTATTCTATTTCTAACCATTACACAAGTTTTCTCTTTATGACAGAGGGTATTCCGGCGACTAGTACATTTGCAGGTACATTTGAATTTACCAATGACCCGGCTGCTACTATAACTCCATTAGATATTTCAACACCGTCAATAATTGTAACATTCGCACCTATCCAACAGCCCGTACCGATTTTTATTGAACGAGCGATTTCTTTACCAGCCCTTCTTTTATGATCACCTATTTTGTGGCTTCCAATTATAATATTAACATTAGGACCAATATCGCAATCAGCTCCAATTACAATTGATGCATCAGTATGCGTGAAGAAATTACAACCTGGGCTGATCCATGTTCGATCTTCAACTATCATCTGACCTCTGCCATATATCCAACTACGACCGCAGAAGCTCACATGCTCTCCAACCCTCACATTTGCCAATCGCAATAAGAGCCGTCTGAATTGAAAAAGGCGACTAGGTGGTAGAAAAAAAAGAATAATATTTATTAAATGCCTAAACATACGATACTTCCTTTTTATTCTTTTAATGATCGTTCATGCTTTAAAAGTTGCTTCTTACCTATTTTGTACTCGTAAGTATAATTAAATAACAAAGCAACGTATATCATTATTAGCGTCGCATAACCATATGACATCACCTCATTTCTTGTAAGTAACAGCAAAGCCGAACCAAAGACAATAGGTGATTTTTTTATTATAGAAAATCCCAACAAACAAATGATCACTGCATAATAAGGAAAGAATTGTGTAATACCCCCTAGGACCAAAGGCCCGAGAGGATTGTCACCGAATTGAACGTACCCCTTCTGTTTGCATGCTTCTACATTTGCTATGCAATCAGAATCGAGGCCAAATACCAACACATCGATGTCCTGAAGATAATTAATTGAGTTTTCTATAAGAGACGAACGGTTATCACCCGCCAAACGTCCATCGATAACTTCAAAGCGCGAAAAAAGAAACTCATCAAATACGTACCAGAATGGTGAATTATAAATTACAACAAATATCAAAGAGAATACTACTATAATTTTAAACGCAGAACTGAGAATAGATTTTTTTGAGATCTCTATCAAGTAAAGTATTAAAAAAAGTAGATGAGCAACCGAGAGTGTGATTAATCCCATAATTAATATTATTATAGTAGTTTTACGTGGCGCGTAAATTTTCTCTCTGATAGCCGCTACCAAACAAACAATTAACGAAAGAGCACCTGGTTCGTCGTAAATCCCAGATGGCCGAATTACACCACGAACATACCAATTGCTAAATGTAGTTAAATACAATCCATTACTTCTAGTATCTTCGTTACTAAATGAAAAAATACTCTCACCGCCTAATATAAACGTATAAAATACTCCTATAAATCCACCTATTAAAAGCAAAATTACAAAATTGGTTGCCCAACTTAAATAACGGTATAGTTCATTATTTTTTAAAGAACTCGCTATGAGCATTGCAGATAGAAAATAAACTGGCAGCACTATCAGTTTTGATTCAAGCCAATATACAGTCGCCAAGAGCTGCAATGATAGAATGAAAACTACGGCGAGCCAAATATCTACCAGCCGTACCAATCGCTTGATCAAAAGAACCAATGCGATAGCACTAAACACGATATAAAATATATTTCCAGTTTTAGACGTCAATGCAGGAATAACAGGTGACTGCGTAATAATAGAAGAAGCAAATATTAGGCCTACAATAACAGTGCTTCTTGCTGGTTTAACAATTACATACAACAATGCAGCGAAAACAAAACCTAAAAATACTTCATTTGATAGTATTGAAATGAGTATGCCACGGAATAAATATACAAAGAACACAGTGCATCCAATTATCCACTGACGCTTATGATCATGGTAGTTAATTGCCCCCACTAGAGCTCTTATAGTATCAGCAACCTTGTTGTATGACGGAAACATATCCTACATTTGCTCAGATGGTTAAACCAGCAACCTTATAGCGCTTTGAACTAAAAACCCTTTCTTGCACCTTATCTATGTTTCGTACATATAACGCATTATCATTATGTAATTCGAACTTTATCGGCTTAAGTTTCCTGCTGATACCGTTATATTCGACCAATTTAAAACCGTGGTTAGTCAACATTTCATTAATAACCTGATCATCAAATCCATAGGCAATACCGCAACCGTTTAACTCGATCAGTAAAACCTCCAAATCTGTGTTTTCTAAAGTTAACTTAGATCCAGCTAGTACTCCAGTCTCAAATCCCTCGACATCAATCTTAATCATGCAGGGTACCTTTTCTTGGTTTTGGAGTATCTCGTCAATTGTTACAACAGGAACATTAACCGTTTCACCAGTATAACTATTATTATCATCGACAATATGATTCATAGTATCGAGATCAGCCACCATGAGAGTCTTCCCTCTCTTAGCTCCAACCGCCACATTGAAGGAAGTAACCAGGGGGGAAAGTCTGTTTATGTTTATGTTATCCATCAGACATTCAAAGGTGCTTGGCATTGGTTCAAAGCAGATTGTTTTTGCACCCGCAGCACCACTAGCTAACACCGTATACGATCCGATATTTGCGCCGACATCAACGAACAAATCACCTGGTCTCAAGTAATGCAACAGGAAGCTCATGTCATTAAATTCATGTAGTCCAACATAAATATTACCGGTGGCCCCTGTCATACCTCCTTTACTTAGTAATCGGCAAGAATCAACGAACGGCATTGCGATCGAAGCATTTAGAATACGACTCCCAATCTGCCAGCGCATCCAGCGTAGGATGGCTGAAAAGCGTTGAAACTTACCTAAAGGATGATTCCAAATAAACTTCAGCGTATTAAGTATTTCCATAATTTATCATGTTAAATATTTTTTCTGCAAACGCGGCAAATTTTCCTTCCGAATGTTTTATCCATCTAACCATCCGCAGCATTTTGATATTGACTCTTTGTATATATGATCCGCCCCTCCCTCTAATAACGAACCTATCAACCATTTTGAATCAATTGGTGCAAATGTATCCCGACAAACCATTTTAGGATGATTTTTAATGGCATTATCACCCCTTAAAGATGAATAAATATACTGAAATCTATTAGCCGCGATTGTAACGGCTTTTTTACTCAAACTTGAATAATCACCAAAAGTAAAGGCAAAGCTATTAACACTTCGGTCAATTTTGTCTTCAATATAATCAGCACTTGCCGCAATTTCCCTTATTAATTCCAGGTCATTATTTAATTCTGACAATCGAACGTGGGTTGCAGTGTGCGCTCCAATTGTATGACCGCTGCTTTGAAGTTTTCGTAAGTCAGCCCAGGACATAGCTTTCCAGTGTGATGGCATCATATCAGGCGACAAATCGCGTCGAATACCTTTGGAAATAAAGTTACGAGACTCAATCTCTGACTTGGTATCAATAAAGCCAGAAACAACGAAGAATACTGCCTTGATATTCATTGGGTCAAGAACATTCATAGCAACATGATAGTTTGAATAAAAACCATCATCGAATGTTAAAAGTAAACTATCCTCATGTAAAGGGCAATTACCCATGATAATAGAGCCAAAAGTCTCTGAATCAATAAACTTCCATCGACGTTTGATCCACTTAATCTGATCTGAAAATAGTCCAATACTATTTGGCGGAATGTCATGGAATACCAAGACGCGCAGCCGCTTACCTGAAACCGATCCGACCAGATTTCTTGCCACATCCACAGATCGGAAAAGCGGATACCCAGCAGCTAATAACTTGTGTTTAAACGACATGGGTTTATCTATAACAGATTGACTGCCATTTTTGGCGGTGATATATTTACAATAAACTCTCTGCTCTGAACCTAGCAACCTCTTCATATAGTGAAATGTACTTATTAGAAACCACTTTATATGAAAAGTCTTTTACTACCTTAGCACGTGATGCAAGCGAGAGTGCTTCGAAATTGGGATTTTGAAGTACCCATTTTATTCCGTAAGTAAGGTCGCAAATATCATTTGGTGTCGCAAGATATCCGGTAATCTTGTGATCCACAATATCAAGCAATCCAGTAGTTGCAAACGCAACTACTGGAGTACCGCACGACATAGCTTCCGACGCTGTTTGACCAAATGACTCCTGCTTCGAAGGTACTACGACGACGTCAGCTGCGCAATATGCAATATTCAACGATATATCATCGTGAAGGTGGCCTAAATATTGGACATCAAATGGTACAGAAAGCTTTTCTTCTGGTTTTGCACTCCCAAAAACAATAAGCAAAAGATGCGAGCAGGTCAAGCTCAACTGTGTTAACGAAATAAGTAGCTCTTGAAAACCCTTATTTTTATCTTCTAAAGAACTCATTGCACCAAATAAGACCACTTTCCGCTGCGCATCAATATTTAAAACAGCTTTCGCCCAGTTCTTTGAAATTGGCTTGTATGTTTCGATATCAATTGTGTTTGGAATTGTAACCACTCTTCTCTTGCCAAGCAAAGAGCTATTCCTTGCTAAGTTAGACATCCATTGACTTACCCCAACAATTGTCAAATTTTTAATTTTTCCGTATGTATGACTTTTTTTCCGGAACAAAAAAGCACTTAAATCATTATTAATTGAGGAGTTTAGCGCAGGGCAACTACCACACTTACTCAGATATTTATTGCAATTTATAATTGTATGACACCCTCCAGTAAAGGGCCATGAGTCATGTAAGGTCCATACTATAGGAGTATTTAGCTTACCCAAATCGTCGAGCGAAATAGCCCCTTTGCATATCCAGTTGAGATGAATAACATCTGGTTTAATTCTTTTTATTATACCATTCAATAGCGATATACTTAGCAAACCAGTAGAGAAGAATATATTTGCATCCTGACGAACAATACTCAAAGGAATTTGATCTAAATATGGATTTATCGTAGCTATAGCTTTATTTACTAGTCCTTGAGGGCCATTTACCCGCAAACCATCTAGTCTTTTTTTCTGCTGCACAAGCATCGTGCTATCAAAGCCAGCCTGCAAAAGCGATTGATGAAGGCGATAAGTTGCACGAGCTGCACCGCCGTAACTGTCCGATTCTCCTACAACAAGCACTTTCATTAACCGTCCTTTTCAAAAAATAATTTATATTTAAGTCATTACTCGCGAATGAATTCAGGAGCAATAAATTATTTCTTGCACATTCTATAAATTTTATTATAAGCCTTCCTTGAGAACTGAAATAGTTGCTGATGTGGCCACCAATTTAATAAACCAGCAATCTTAGCTGGTTCCTTCATGTTGTGATAACCTAGCCAACCTGCTGCTAAATCAACTGAGGTAATTGCGTGAGCTGGATTTTCACAAAATAGAAATCCGTACCTTTCTCTCACACTAACCTCACTTGAGTGCTCTACTACGAAATCTAAAATCTCAGGATGAGCCTTGTATAACTCATCATCCCTAAGTGACCTTGCATCGAGATGCTGGTAATGCCCATAAATTGAAACCTTGGCGCCGGCATATGCTGCATATGCAACATGTGAACCAATTGAATTTGTTGTCATGAATTCAAATTGATTAAATAAGCATCGCATTCTGATCAGCGCATTGGCATCACTCATCTTAGCACCCTCAATTATCGGTACACCGATTTTCTTGAATGACCTGACCCAGTTGTTCTTTTCTATGTCATTTGGTGAAATGCAAACGGCTGAGTATTCAAAGCTCTTGAGAATTGAGTGAATCTCTTCAATATACGTATGCTCATTCCATTTTTCAGTTGTGTAGGACATCCCATGAGGCGGCATAATTAACAAAGATCCCGGTATTCTTTTATAGGCACAAGTAGAGGCAAAATAGTCAGTATAAACAAATGGTGCGCCAATTGCTTGTGCCTTTTTGCCGTTGTTTACAAGGAACAACTCCTCGTCTTTCTTCGCAACCAAATAAGTTCCATCATAGTTTATTCCGAATACTTCCACATACTTCAGCGGAATGAAATTCCATCCATGCAACCAATACGCGAAGCTACGGGGTGTGAATGGAAGGTATAAAGAGCGTGAAATTAGAGTACTCGCACCATAACAATCAGGCTCCGTATATAGATCGATCTCCCGCCGTTTAGGCAGAGAAATTTGCCAATTCTCCGATAATATAACTTTTGTCATTTCTACTTCAATATTTATTAATAATAAACTTATCAGACGCAGTAGGAAAAGTTCAGCTTCAAATAGTTGGCCAATAATCTGGCCATCCTTTGCCAATATTTACGTAGTGGCCGTCAAGATGAAGCTTCGTACTCCGCCCTATACGGAAGTCAATAAGTTTCTCTTCGGAATTTGGTACAAATTTCAAATCTTCATCGATAAACATTTCCCGACGCCTCCATGTTTGATCAAGATTCTGCGCCCACAACAATTTATTACGATGTTGATCCATGATGAAGTCTAAGCTTTGTGGTTTTAAGCCCAACCATTCACAGAAATGTTCCACAAAAGATACCGCTTGCCGTTCGTAATTGGTGACCAATTTTTGTGCATCAACGCGAGTAAGGCGCCCATGGCGTATTTCACGACAGGCTTGGTCTGTCACTTTTGAATATCCATGTTTAAGCATTTTTATGTGATCGTGCAAACCTAGGTAATTGAAACAGTCAACGTGATCATATGTGTCGAATGACCGACTAAAGCGCGCGCCTTGGTACCCGTATTTAAGCATCATCTCTTCGTGCTGAGCCTTTGGATCCCAACGAACATAGTTACCTAAATAAATACCTCGAACACTCAATGAGTTTAGGCTGCCATCATCAGGATATCTGTACTGCCAGATGTCATCTTCAGTTAGGGTATCAAAGATTGACAACAAATCATCAGCCTCGAAGCCCATTAAGTCATGATCTTTACGATACCGTCGGCTCATTTCAACTTCGTGTTCATGCGAGAACATGCCCACTTGTTCAATTCCTTGGTGTGCACCCCAAATAATTAAGGGAATCTTGTAACGCACAGCGGTTTGAACAGGGAAAACTGTCTGCCCTGCCAAGCAGGGCCAGTAAATACTTCCAAGCTCTCTTAATGTAGTACGAGTTATTCTCTTAACGGAAATTGGATTTACATTCTGGAAAAGAATGTCGCAGTTAAATTTAATTCTGAGATTGGCTAAATTTCGGATGCCTAGCGAGGTGTTGAAATACTTATTGTAGGTGACGAGTAGTGGATTAAGACCGAGTTTCTCCTTGACCAGATGAACTATAAAGTAAGAATCGTTCGCACCGGTAACAGGAACAATGCAGTCATAAGTCTTGCCATTAATAACCCGATAGGGCGCCACCAAATCTTCTAATTTCCTCCACCGATTTTCCCAGTCTAGGTTGTCTTTTTCTTCATGAATGCGACAGCCTGAACAGATTCCCTCTTCGTCCAACGTCAAACCTAATGCGTGATGGGTGCTGTAGAGGCAACGTGTGCAGCTGGAAACTGGCGCGCAGGTATTCGATGTCAACTTCGTAATCATGACTCGAACTCTTCCACAGAATATTGAGCTACGCGGATCGGAAGCTCGTTTATTTTTTGTTTGATCTGTTGAATTGCGTGTTCCTTGTAGCTTAGGAAATTCCCCACACCAACGGCTACAACGTTGGGTTGGGAAAGCACTTCTATATACTGCTCTGATTCCGACAAACCACCAAATAGGAGAAGAGGTATATTTTTCAGAGGGAAAAGCACTGGAATAACGCGATCAAAGCCACCGGCAACCCCCTCATGCAACCAGTCAGTGAGCATGACTTCCGATACCCATTCCAAGGGTAAGCTTCCTAGGCTTTTGTCGTTCAAGGGGATTTCATCTCTAGTTCTATAGTTTCGCCAAAGCAGACTATTTTCTTGGGCACGCACTGGCATATTTGCGATGAGCGCTTGCGTGCCAAGTTCACGCGATATATTTTGTAGTTGTTGTCGTGTATCCCAGAGCATGGAATCAACTGATATGCGATCAGCGCCCAGACTGATGACTTTTACAGCGTCCTCAACATGACGAATGCCACCACCATAAATCAACGGGGTTGATAAGCCCAAAGCTCCAACGCGTTTTAGCAGTGTAAAGTCGGGACCCGCATGCTCCGCGTTTCGATCAATGCACTGGATGAGGATCTCGTCCGCTCCCCACCGGTCCAGGTTTTCAATCAATACTTCCGGCTTCCCCAATGGTAGATAACGGCAGTAACTAAATGATTGCACGGCCAATCCTTGACGTACGGTGACTACACCTATCAGTCGCTTCTTAAGCACAGGTCAGGCCCTCCACCAAATTCCTCATCATAATTCGACCTGTTTGCTGACTCTTCTCTGGGTGGAACTGCAGTCCCAAAACATTCCTTCGGCGCACACCTACTGGGATCGGCTGATCCAATCGGGCCACGCACACCTGATATTCCCGGGGCGCGTTGAATACGTAAGAATGATTGAAGTAGACCGACTCTCCATCACTAGGCATCAGAAGCTTGTCTGCATTCAGCACTTCGATTGTGTTCCAGCCAATGTGCCAGTGGGCAGGCTCCAGTGGGACAACCTGACCGGGGATCAAACCTAACCCTGCCGTGGTGCCATGCTCCAGTGACTCGTCTGCCAGTAGCTGCATACCTAGGCAAAGGCCGATCATGGCTTTACCGCCCCGAGCCTGCTCGCGCAAAAACTTCACCAAACCACGAGAATGCAGAGCCGACATAGCAGCAGGAAAGGCACCCACGCCTGGCAGAACGATCAAATCACTTTCAGCCAGCAACTCAGGGTCGCTACTGGTTCGGCAACGGTAGTTCAGAGCCTGGAACGCGCGCTGGACGGACGTGTGGTTGCCGACACCATAGTCCACGATGCCAATCGACTTTCTACTCACAGTCCGACTCCCACCTTGAATTTCCGAGTGATCCGGCCGTCTGCGTGCACATCAAAAAGTTCACGATTCACAGATGCATTCACCTGCTTCCAAAATTCGCCGACACTGATGCCAATGAAGTCCGAGAAGGACTCAATGTAGCCCAGCCCGCAAGCATCGTCGTACTCTTCTACAAGGCGAATGCCCTGCTCACGGCTCATGCGTCCGAGGCGAATCTCTTCATTTGCGTAGTCCGTTACACGACCGAAGCCGAATTTGTAGTATTTGATCATCTGATTAAGGGTTACCCAATCCTCGTCAAGCGAGGTCACGCCATGCAGATCGCCAGTGTTTTCAACAGTGTCCTCACGAATCTCAAGGCCTGCCGCTACGGAATACATACCGTTATTCACCAGCGACCAATCACCAAGGAACCAGCCAAGATAGACGATCTGCAGTTGATGCTGGTCAAACTCATCCGGTGTGGGGTACTGGTAAGGAATAAGGTCCTTGAGCTCAAAGCCCGCCTCACGAATCCAGTCCAGTGCTCCGCCCGACAAGGTGTTCATGTACCGGAGATTGTTCCCGTCGTAGCCCGTATGGCCCAACGTCTTTAAGTCACCGAGCTGGAGTCCTGGATTCTCGCCCCAGAGGATGAGCGGTATTTCGTAGTGGATGGCCAATTGAGGCACCGAACTAAACAAGGCCAATTCGGTGGAGCGCGCCCAATTGGTGAACTTATCGAACGACGCCCGCATCAGCCGCTTCCATGTACCGGGCGCGGGAGCTGAGATCACCACGTCAAAGCCCAGCTCAATCAAGTTGGATATGTTGTTCGTGCCGCGCTCGGTAACCTGCTCGGGTGGGTAGCTCAAACAGGCCAACAGAGGCGTCATGCCCAGCTTGTCGCGAACCCACAGAGCCTGACGGGTACTGTCTTTACCGCCACTCACGCCGATGATGCAGTCGAAGCGGTGCTTACGATTGCGCTTCTTGTATTGCGAGAGCAAGTCCTGAAGGATCTCGTAGCGTTCCTGCCAGTCTACAAACTGGAGGCGATCGAAATAGACGCACGCCGGGCAGATGCCTTCGGGCGTGAACTTCGAATTGGGCCGGGTGTCCGGCTGCAGGCAGCTCTGGCAATATTTCATGTTGGGCAGATTTGGCGGATTTGTTGGATGCCTTCCTGGGGAAGGCGCAATGCTGGCGCCCAAGGCGGCAGGCTACTAAACACGGGGCGTCCGGCAGCCAGCGCCAGAGTCAGGGCAAACGACTCCACCCCTACCACGATGTCAGCCTGACTGATGGCCTGGGACATGTCGGCAGAACGGTCCATCTCGATCCGCGGATCGGCATCGAGGTAACGGCAATACTTGCCCGCCGGGTCGGACGGATGGGGGCGCAGCACTATGCGGCGAATGGGCATGCTTGAAAGCGCCTGCAGGTGCTGCAGCGTGTAATCCAGTGCCTGAAACTCGCCGTGCTCGCCCTGCCCCCAATCGCTCCGCACGGGTTCGAGAATATAGAGCATGGTGCCGTCTTCTGGCGCCGATGACACCTGAGCCACCTGAGCCTGGAGGTACAGGTTGTCGTATAACTGGATCGGCATGGGGGGTAGGACC
>JACCDN010995130.1_pt1 | contig 18039 bp, 12 predicted proteins | sample 7441691 | NCBI WGS metagenome assembly JACCDN01 (sample SAMN15323439, study PRJNA562643) | freshwater metagenome | isolation source: river surface water | place: USA:Blue River Watershed | collected 2017-08-16
GGATATGAGTTGTCGACTTGCAAATGAACCGCAGGTAAGAACCCTGCCGATAGGAAGATCGAAGGTAATACTGGTGGCGGGTGAAGGATTTGAACCTTCGAAGGCAGAGCCGGGGGATTTACAGTCCTCTTCTCTCCCACCTTTAGGCAGCATCCTACCCCGATTTCAAGCGTGAAATTGAGTCGGGGACCTGTCCAAATTCTTGGATGGTATGAGAATGGTATGAGTTCGTATTTGGTGAATGTTCCCAGGTGGGACCGATGAGAAAAACGGTAACTCCTGATTCAGGTCAAACTGAATATTAGAGGGGCAATTTCGCTCCTCACTACAAAAGGAGCACTAAATGTCTACAAAGACTCGTAAATCAAACGGACAAGGTCATACCTACAAAGTGGGTAATTCCTGGAAGACCGTCATTACTTCCAAAGGTCGCACCGTAACCGCAACCGCTAAGACTCAGCAGGAATCTAAGCGTCGTGCCAAGGAGAAGGTTCACCAATTGCCTGCCGCTAATAACGGAAAGGTAGTGGGTGCTAACAAGGTAACTCTTGGCGAATATCTTCTCCCCTGGTTGGACTTTCACCACAAGAATGCAATCGCCTCAACCACTTACCGCCGCTACCGTGGTCTTGCAGTTCGTAACATCATTCCAGCACTGGGAGCGATGCAACTTAACAAGATTACAAAGCGGGAGATTTCAACCCTTATGACCTCTATGGGCTCTCTCAATATCGGGCCTCGCTCCCAGAACCAAGCACTTGCACTTCTATCCAAGTGCATGCAGGGAGCAGTAGATGCAGGATTGCTTCTCGCTAATCCTGCTGCGGGTATTGCAAAGACTCCTGAGTCAAAGTCTCAGATTACTCCGCTTACAGAATCTCAAGTTCTGCAACTACTCGATAAGTACAAGAACACATTTATGTGCGCTCGCCTACACATCGCATTCTGTGGGCTTCGCCAAGGTGAAGCATTAGGTCTTCAGTGGAAAGATATTGACTTTGTTAACGGAACTCTTCAGGTTCACCAACAGGTTCAGCAAGTTGATGGAGTCCGTAAATTCGTGAAACTCAAGACGGACTCCTCGGTTCGCAAGGTAGTTCTGAGCGAGACGGCACTAGCGGCGTTACAGACTCAAAAATCCATTATTGCTCGCATGCGTCTAGCGGCAGGTCCAAAATGGAAGGACATGGACTTGGTATTCCCAAACCGTGAAGGTTCATTTCAGCAATCTAAATTGGACTACCAGCGCTGGCAGGATGCACTAGCGGCTTGTGGAATTGCAGCACGTAGTCTTCATAATGCACGCCACACCGCGGGAACACTCATGTATGCGAATGAGGTTGGTATCGAGACTATCCGTCGTGTACTTGGACATTCTTCCGTCGGAATTACTTCACGCACTTATGTCCACAACGCAGAAGAACCACTACGTCGTGCCGCACAGAGTATGGATAAGGTTTATAAAAAGAGCGGAGGCTCTGCCGCATAAAGTAAAGGGTGGCAGGAATCCCCTGCCACCCAACTACTTATACTCGTTTACTTAACTTCGAAGACTTTTAGGACTTCATCTCCGTAGTGATTGATAACTTTGATGGCTATCTTGTTTGTGCTTGGTCTCTCGAATCTCCTGCTTACGCTTCCATAAATTGAGGACCATGCTTCTTCGTTGATTTCAGATTTCATTGCACGCTGTAATTTCTCCATAGGTTTATCTGAACCAGTAAAATAAGCATGGCGAACAAAGAAACTTTCTTCGTTGTAATTGGTATCAATAAACCAACACGCAATTTCATCTATGGAGGAACTTCTGACTTGTCCCGTCGTAGGGTCATAGATATCTACACCGAGCAATTCCACCGCAACACCATCCTTCGTTACATCAATGGTGATGTCCGGTTCTCCAAAGACCATAAATAGATTCCCTGCCCCAGTCTTCTTGAGAAGGTCTTCGCCCATGGCTAAATCTGGATTCATTTTTGTTGGTAGAACTGTGAGGGCACCGTATCGTTTTGCCTCTTCCGATACATGTGGGTCGAAAGCAAAACCACAAATCACGAGGACATCAAAACCTATCCCTTGAACGGCTTCCTTGGCTGCTTGTTTAACTTGTTCCGGTCCAACCGTTCCATGTTCAGGACCAATTGAAATTGCTGCACGACGCTCAACGCCTTCGCTATCTTTGTATAGACCTACTGCAGTAAGCCATCTACCAGCCAAAGGCGTCACCTGCGAGAATTGCATTCGTTCATTCTTATGCGTATTTTGAATTCCAGATTTTTGAAGATTTTGTAAAATCATGGAAACAAAATCTTGTTGCTCTTGGGCTTCACTTTCAGAAACACTGCCATTCAGGTCTCGGTCATCTACCGATAGAACTCGATGTGGTGAAAGGCTTTCGACAGAGAAGGGACCACAAACTCGGAGGCGACCTGGCTCTTCGATTGGTTGGTCGAATAAGACCTGTTTTTCAGAAATTCTTTCAATTACTGCATTCGCATCTTTAATTGAAATGCCTTCAACCAATTCTTCGCAATCAGCAATCATTTTCAAACTTACTCTTGGCACTTCCTTATAGACAAAGCCTTTTCGGATGTCCGCGTCTAGATTTTCGACTCTTCCACCAAATTTTTCCGTATCGTCAGCGAGTTGATAATAAGGAAATTGGCTAGCCATCATTCTGGTACGCGCAAGAGCCAGTGCTACTCTGCTTGTGTCTATTGCAATCCATCGTCTTCCCAATTTTTCGGCTGCAAACGCGGTAGTTCCCGAGCCACATGTAGGGTCGAGCACAAGGTCACCTGGGTCAGTAACCATATTCAAGCAACGTTCAACAATGGTTGAATTTGTCTGAACGACGTAAATAGGGTCTCGCTGTCCCTGCAAATCTTCCCAAATATTGTTGTACTGGGTATAGGGGAAATCGTCCCAAAAACTAATGGCCGAAACTCCACCTGTCTTGGTAACGTGAATTCTTCCTGCGCGACGAAGCCGGTGCATTTGCACATCTGGGTCATAAGTCCAATGTCGATTTGAAGGACAGGGAATTTCACGGCCATCTAGAACAAATGGTCGGCTTCTAGCACTCGGGTCTTGGCTAGTAAGTGCAACATCTATTCGAGCCCATCGATAACCCTTTTTAAGGTGTTCATCGATTTCGGTATCGGTTAGCCCGCTGGATTTCACAGCCTCTCCTGAGGGACTTATTAGGCTTGTGTATTTACTAGATTCATCAGCAGGCTTGCTTCTCAAATCATAAAGTGGACGCAACTTCATGGATTCTTTGTTCTTAGCAATCCAAAGGATGTAATCATTAACAGGGTTTGTGGGAGTGGTCGCACCCTTTTTCTTAATGATTAAAGTTACGACAAAATTTTCGATGCCAAATACTTCGTCTGCAAGGCTTCGCACAAGGTGAACATTTTCATCACCAATTTGTAGGAAGAGCGAACCGGACTCGGTCAATAAGTCTCGTGCAACGACTAGTCGGTCTCGCAAGTACGTGAGATAAGAGTGAATGCCTAACTGCCAAGTATCTCTAAACGCGCGTATTTGTTCAGGTTGTCGAGTTGCATCTTCAACTTTGTTGTCAGAGACATCTTTACGCTTTGTGCTTACTTGCCAATTAGAACCGAACTTGATTCCATACGGTGGGTCGAAGTAGATTACTTGAACTTTCCCTCGAAGCGATTCCTTTTCGGCAAGTGAAGTCATAACAAGTAATGAGTCACCCAGAATCAAACGATTAGTCCAATTCTGCTCGTGTTGGTAAAAGTCAATCTTCTGGTCAAACTCCTTAGGTCCTCCGTTGAAGTCTGAAAAAAGGTCCAATTGCGAATCTTCAGTAACTTTCGCAAGTAAGCCACTGATTAAGACTTGTGGGTGAATCTTTTCTTGAATATATATCGGAACAACTGGCACTGAAAGGTCTTCAGTATCTAGTTCGTCCTTACCCTTCCAGACAAGTTGAGGGTCCAACGCGGTGTCTCGAGGATACAAAACCTTCTTTGGATGTTTCTCATCCTCAGACACAAAGTCTCTAAGTTCCTCTGTGGGAATATTCGAGCGCTTATCCAGATGCTTAATGGCAGCGACATCCTTATTTCTTGTTTTACTCTGTGGACGCTTTGGAGTTCCGCTATTACTTACCATTAGTCGTCACTTTCTTTTCGCTCATGTAGGTTTCTAGAAATGCTCTAATCAAGTTTCTTGCATCCCACGGGTCTGAGATTTCGATAAACGCCCACTCCCCAAATGCACCGTTATTATTTACAGCGGGGACCCATAAATTTTTAGCGGTTTCAACCTTTGCCGCTTTGTCTTTTCGTTTTTCTCCTGACACCTCAATGATGAGATTCAAGTAGTCATCCAGCTTTGCTAACTTTACTTTTGCAATGAAGTCAGGGATGTACTGACGTTCATCTCCTTCTAACATATAGGGAATCGTAAAACCCAAATTTTGATTCTTTACGTACGAATAAACTTCAGTCATCTCTTCGAGCACGCTAGCCATCTTCTGTTCCCAAGATTCAGTATCAGCGACAACATGTGACACATGCGATTTATCTTCTGCAGTAGTCATCACATTCTTGGTTGTATCAAAGTCGACATAATCTGTGCTTCCGATTACTTCAAAAGTACGAAGTATGGGTTTCAAGCGAGTTTGCCCATCTACGCTGGATACGATTGAACGATGAATTTTTTCTCCCGCAGTTCTTCCAAGTCTTGTCAAAAGTAGCATCTGAGGAAAAGTGTTGTCCTTGAGTTCAAGGCAGTCTTTAAACCACTCTCGAGTAATCCGCAAAATTTGAGGGAAAAGCCATGGCTTATCGTTTCCGTTATCATCCTTGAAGAACCTTTCTAGGACTTCTTTGGCAATTGTAAAAACGACTTCATTTTCACGGTGATTACGCAGGTCATCGAGTGTATGAACGGTTTTCTCGCCCACTATAGGAGCGCTTTCAGTCTCGGTAGGCACATCAAAAGTTGAAACAGACATTTTAGAATCCTCGCTGAAGTTCGCTTTCAGAACATCTGTGCCGAAGTCATAGCGATATCCCATAACATGTGGGAACTCGATTCTTAAGTGCGAACGTGCATCTATTGCTCTTACTCTCGTTGGCAAGTTCCCAGGTTTCACGTCTACGCCGGAGCCACTCATTGGAATAAATGAAAATGGAACCCCATAAACCTCCGCATACTCAGGGTCAAAATGGCCGTTTTCATTCACAACATATGACCGTCTTCTTAAGGCACGACCCACAACCTGCTCACAAAGCAATTGGGTGCTAAATGCGCGAACGCCAAGAACGTGCGTCACGGTGTTTGCATCCCAACCTTCGGTGAGCATGGAGACACTGACAACGCAACGAATATTTTCGCCTAACTTTCCTTGCTTGCCAACGGTATTCATTACTTCTCTTAATATTTCAGCATCAGTTACGGAAGATGCATCTTTCCCACCGAGCCTTCGTGAGTATTCTGCCTTGAATTCCTCAATCTCTTTAGATGCAACTTTTTTAAAATCGTCCGATAGTGCTTCTCCGGATTCAAGTTGCGAACTGTCTACAAGGATTGTGAAGGGATTGCGATTCCAATTTCCATGGCCATCATCATTTCGGAAGGCTTCTAGTTTTCCTGCCTGAACGATTGTCTGGCTTTCAATTTGCTTTTCCCATCCAGCAATGTAATCGAATACCATTTTCGACACATTGGTGTTGTTGCAAACAACTATGAAAACGGGTGCAGTAACGCCCTTGGCTTGTGCTTCTTCATTGGTAGACCACCAATCAAAATATTTCTGATAATTTCCATAAAGGCTGTGCAACGCTCCTTGCAACTCAACAGGAAGAACTGGCTCTTCACCCGCTTCTTCGTTTCGGCGACCTTTCTTGGGAAGCGTGTCTCGAATACGTAACCAAAGGTCTCGATACGTGGGTTGTTCTCCTGCACCAGAGTCATCCGAAACTGGTACACGAGGGACTTTAACAATGCCAGATTCGATAGCATCAATAAGTGAAAAATCAGAAACCACCCATGGGAACAATGTTCCCTCTGGGTATCCGGAGCCCTTTAGAAAGAATGGCGTAGCCGATAAATCATAGATTCCGCGTACTCCAAGTTTTTTCTTTACTGCTTCAAGACCTGATATCCAAATTTTTGCTTCTTCTTCACGATTTCTAATCTCGGATTTTTCATCTGTAGAAAGCGTTTCTTCCTCTTCATTTTCAGGCTTTCGGCGATAGCAATGGTGTGCCTCGTCGTTTAAGACAATCAGATTCTTTTTGTTCCCCAATGTTCGACAGACTCTTTTTACCATCTCTTCAGGTGTTTCAAGTCCGTCTGTTTTGAGAATTGCTTTGTTCAATTTCCCAGTCTTCAATTTATCTCGTAACTGGAACGCATGATAATTTGTAATCAGAATCTGGGCCTGAAGTAGTTCACCAAAAAGTTGAATCGGAACGATATCTCTTTCACGATAGTAATTATTATCATCACTTGGAATTAGGACCCTTAGTCGGTCTCGGATAGTTATTCCGGGGGTGACTATCAAAAAAGCATCTCCGAAACGTGTATCAGTTGGAGCCGCTTTCTTGTTCAAAGTATGCCAGGCAATAATCATTGCCATGACGACAGTCTTGCCTGAGCCCGTGGCCATTTTCATTGCCATTCTTGGTAATCCAGGATTGGCAAGTGCGTTAGCCTCATTCAAGTCGTTCTGAATCCAGGTATCACCGTAAGATTTTGAGACTTCTGTAATGTAGATGAGAGTTTCCAAGGCTTCAATCTGGCAGAAAAATAATTTGCGTTCTCGTTCTGGATTATTCCAATAATTGAGAAGTTGCTTCGTAACCGGAGTAACTCCGAGGTATCCACCATCACGCCAGGCCCTTACTTTGTCACGGACGCCATTGATGAATTTGTTTTCTTCAATTCGGTCTCTTGTCCATTCGGTATCAAACATCTGCTGGCCAGTTTTGGACTTTTTAGCAGCAGCAATCGGGATGAAGTACGAACTCCTTCTGCGACCAGATATGACTTCATTGGTGATTCCGTTATCGTCAAAGGCGAACTGGCGGTCAGGTTCGCGGAAGGGTGAGTTGATGATTGGGTTCTCGATGAGAACATCGCCACGCTCGGACATTAATCCCCCTGGTTACTCGGTGGATGACCTCCACCATGGGACTAATTCTGTACTAAGCCACCGACAAAGACTCCGATTTTGTAGTCATTCATTGAGATAGATACGCCAATTGGCTCGAAATCAGGCTTCTCGGTTCATTTTGGCGGCCTTTGCATTGTTAATTCGGGCTTTAGATTCAATTAAATCTAGTTCCTCTTTAGTGGGTATTGGCTTTGGGTATTTATATCCCCCGCCGTTACGCACCTTGGGTGGTTTGGGGGTATTGGCTACCGGTGTCTTAACTTTTCCAAATTGGGCTGAACTCAACATTGGGCAACTGCTTTCTTTTTGAAAGGCCTATCCGTGTGACAGACCGGGTTTCCATGGGGTTTTGACCAATTGATGTTCACCTATCTTCATTTGTTACCGAGTGATGTATGTATATCTTGCGAATCTTGCACTTTGCAAGATGGTTTTCCGCTTTTAAGCCCTCTATTTTGTTTCTTGCTATCTGCTAACAGGTTAATAAACGATTACAACTTCTTGCGGGTGACGTGCAAGGTAGTCCTTAACATGTTCTGCAGTGAACCTGCGATTGCGTCCGACTTTTACTGAGTCAATCTGTCGACGATGCAGGAGTGAGTAAATCGTGCCTCTTGAAACGTGAAGATAGTCTGCAACTTGTGCTGGTGTATAAAGTGTTGGAAGGTCCATAGTTACTCCTTAATAACTTGTTTGTATAAGAATGACATTTAATCTTCATTACGTCTGGGTAAAGTTCAACTATTACAACTTCAACAACCTCTACACCTTTTTGGGGAGCAGTAAGCGAGCGCCTGAGAGTTGTTTCCTCCGATGCTCTGCCAACTGCTCCCCCATCAGGTTGTAGAAGGTGTAGAGGGTGTTATGCAGCCTCTACCTGAATCTCCTTCAAGTAGTACTTGCGTCCGTTATGAGTAACTTGCAAGGTTGTTGAGCCGATAACAAATACGCGGTCCTTTAGGTGAGCCATCCAGCGACCTACCTTTGTTACCTGCCCCTGACGTGTAGGGGCATCCCAATATCCGGCAACTTCCATGGCCGAGAAGTCGACCAAGATGTCTGTCGGTGCTTTGGGTGAACCCTCATATTCATCCCACCAACCTTCAATGAATTCACGGATGACCTGAGTCTCGTTATCCATTGCCGCTTTCTTCATATCCACGTTGGATAGGAACCCCGGCACCTCAAGGAACTCAAGAATTCCGCCCATGATGGATGACCAACTGACGTAACTGGCTAGGGGTTTCCCTAGGAATAGGGGCATCCCTAGGTTGAGCCAGGCAGTCACAATCGTAAGAATCTTTTCTACATATTCCTTACGGTGCTTTGAGACCCAATCCAACAAATCAGGATGGTGGTAATTACTTCGGGTACCTGGGTCCTCTAGTAATGAAACCAAGCGGATGCTTGCGATGCGGCGAAGGATTTGGGCATGGAACTCAGGATTATTTCCCGTCCCAAGCCAAATTGAATTGATGGGGAACTCCACTTGCTTACTAGTTGTAAGAATGCGGTCCGACCAATTCTTGATAGTCAATGCACTGGCAAGCACATCAGAGTTAATGTACCCACTCATGTTGTCGTAGAAGATAGGGCCACCCCCAGATGCTAGGTGAGCGGTAATCTGCTTGCGACGTTCATCTTCATTCGAGGTCCATGTGGTTACTGGAATCTCTTTACCTGTGAATGGATAGCAAAGAGCAAGCCCTAATGTCGTTGCACCAGTTCCAGCAGTTGGCTTCTCCAGAAGATATAACGGAGTTTGTCCATTAATGAGATGACGAACGAAAGGTAGAATTGCTACCGAGATGGCAGCAGCCTTTGAAGCATCATCGGCGAATGGGAAATCAACCAGGATTTCATCATTAATCCATTTCAGTGCTTCCAACGCATCTTCCTTGGTTGCAGCAGGGTTGATTTGTGGCAAACATCCCGGCTCTGCTGCATAGTAGATTCCAGATTCGGCATCGTAACCAGGCTCTGTAATAAGCCGGCCTTTAGAAGTCACAATCGGAATAGAGACCACCTGAGTTAACTCAGGCAGTGGTGGCTTATGAGTTGCAAGAGCATCATTGATGACATTCTGCGCAGGGTCCACGTGTGTTCCCCACTCATTCTTACCTTCCTGCATCCAATTCACTAAACGTGCGAAGACATATTTAGCGGTATTGATATCCAGGATTTCAATCTTTGCATTCTCTTCATTGATACGTGCGATTGCGCCATTGAAAGAGAAAATGCGACGAGGCTGATTATTTGTATGGACCCCAGCCCAGAGAGATGCGGCCTTGGTGCGTAACTGTGCATTGTTGGTAACAACGGTACGCATTCCCGGAATGCCCAGTTCTACGGGAGATTTGATTCCTTCACGGAATACACATCCCACGCATTTCTTATTTACTCCATCGACCACTGCTCCAGCAACCGCACTTGTAGGCAACTGAGATAGTCCTTCACAGGTGCGACGAGATTTATCTTCATCGACAAGGCCGAACTTCACCTCTGTAACTTCAAGGTCGTAATCTGGGTAATCCTTGGACCACTCCTGATAAATCTCTAGTCCATTGGGCACGTTAGAAAGTAGAGCGGCCATGGCCCACCAGGTGTCATAGGTAGCGGTTGCACCGTTCTTGAGTGCATCTTCTACCCACCCACAACCGGAAGCCATTAACTCGAGGTCCACATCTAAGTTGGCATCATCAATATCAACTGGTGCAATTTTGACTGCGCGTTCCTTAGAAGTTGCAGCAATACTTGCATCGATGATGTCATCATGAGAGTAAATGCGCTCGCTATGGTGCTCACGAATCGTGACGATTTTTGGGTCTACTGGGTCCTTCAAATTAGTAGAACCTGGCATACGGAATGAACGTGCCAAATCATGCGTGTGGTCGAAGTTATATTGCGGAAGGTTCGACACCACTCCACGATAAAAATTGGCCACGAACTCACGAGCATGCTTTAAATCGCTCTCGTCGGATACAACTAGGTCCTCATCCAGAACCCAATAGGCGTGCAATCCGCTTCCTGAGTTGACCAAGATTGAAGGTGGAAGTGGCAAAGTCTCCAATGCAGCAACGGCTTCATCGATGTTAGCGGGAAGAGACTTGTTCGGCTTCTTCGGGTCTGCAATATCAATATCCATGCCAATCACACTGAAAGCATGGGTGTCCGTGATTTTTCCACGTCCCGTAGCAGGCTTCTTTGCAATACGTGCAAAATTGAAAACTACCTGAGCACCTTTTGGAAGTGAAGCCAAGTGCTTTTCAATAGATGCAATATCTGATGCGCCAAAGAAATCGCTGCGAAGCGACTTTAAGTGACTATCCATTGTGTAGGAGATGGACACAAGCCCACCTCCATCACCACAGATTGCTTGGAGAAATTTTGAAACATCCTTCGCTGAATTACTCATCGTGGACTCCATCAAAACATTCCATGTTGTACCAATCTGGAATTGAATAGACCATGTTGATAAGGCTTTCAACAAACCAACGTGGGACTTTAATCAAGTCATCTGGATTTTCAGTGAAAAAGTGGGTCTTAGACTTCATCAACATTTCCTTTCTGGAGCCATGATGGAAGTTCTCCAGGTTTCTGAGTTAGTTCCTCTAGGTACCAAACAGGGATGCGGACCTGGCCGGCAACGCTGACCGAAGGGATGCTCCCATTTAGGGTCTTGCGATAGACCGTCGATGCGCTAATACCTGTGCTCTCAGCGAACTGAGGCACGCTTAAAAGTTGAGATTTCACGTCAACTCCATTCATTTCTACTAACAACTTAAGTACCGTTTGCACTTAAGCGAGAGGTTTATTCCTCTATTTATAAGTCTGACTTTTTGACGGTCTTACCGTTTTCCATGGAGGTACAACTGATGACGATTGAACAAAGTTCCGCATATATAGGGGGTTCTGTGGTCAATTCCTTGGCTCAGCAAAAACTGCTCTCGCTGAGACAAAGAGAGGCCGATGCTCACTGGAAGGCCGTGGCTGAGAAGCGCCAAAATGCTGAAACCTCGAAGAAAAAGCGAGCAGCAAGACTCGGTGGAACTTCGAAGGCAGCAAAGCAGGACTTCAAACAACAAGAAGAGATGGAACTTCGTAAGTTTCGTGATGAAGCAATCATGCAATTCATTTCACTCGAAGGAATCCACACTGATTGGGTCCCTGGAAGTGAAGTGCCGCCACCAAATCCCAAATCACAAGAGGAGTTTGCAAGACAGGCAGGTATTGCACCTGGCCATTACAAAGAGATTGAAGCGGGAACAGTAGAAATCACACTTGATGATGCAGTGAAAATCTCACGTGCATTTGATATTGATATTGCAACCTTCCTGCTTCCTGACGTAGAGAACTTAGAGAAAAGCAAATACTTCGACCTTCATCCAATACATCCTGTGCATGGACCTATATATATGTATGAGTGGGTGTTGTGGGTTCTCGGTTACCGACCACTTCCCGGACAGGACAAAAAGATTTGGAGAAAAACTACTTCAATGCCTGCTGCCTACATCTATAACGTGCATGGAGGCCGAGCAAGAGATATTGAAGAGGTGAACCGAGAACTCGACAAAGTAATGAATTCAAAAGTAAGCGCACATGAAGTGCTTAGGCCAACAACTCAAAGAAAAAAGGTAGGCGTGCCGCTAACTCCTTTCAAGAGTTCTATTGCTCTCGAAACTTTCACATTGAAACATAGCCATGCCATTATCAAAGCAAGTCTTGGAGTTGCCACAAGAATGAAGGTCGCATTTGAAACCGGCTCTAGTGGTAAAGCACTTAAATCAAAGCGCGATAAATTCAGTGACAGCATCGGAATTATTAGAGACAGAATTGTTGAAGCGGTCTTAATTCTTCTTGCCCTTGGCAGGGACTAGTTCGAGACACCCTTACATTTGGTCTTGGGCCACGTATGGCATGGATAAAAAACGTCTTCCATTCCACTTCGCCTATTTATATATTTACGTGGCACTAAGACTCCCCATTCGCAAACAAAGCAAGGCTTATGGAGTGCATCTGGGTGATTTTCGCATCTGAATCTTTCCAATTCACCTGTATACGTCATTGGTTTTTCACACTTAACGCATATCGGTGAAATGAAGTCGCACAATGGAATATTGCTGCAATACGAGCCACCACCGTTTGCGCTAACGAGAATTCGGCCACTCTTACAGGACGGACATTGACGGTTCTTTGAATTATCAAGTCCAACATGAATTCCAAGACTGTCACGCAGCATCTCTAAGGTGAATAGGGATGGAGCAGAGACCGGTGAAATTAGGTGGGTCTCTCTGCGTGCTCTAGTAAGTGCAACATAAAAAAGTCTGCGTTCTTCGCCATGTTGATGCAAGTCCTTCTCTGGCATAACAAGTCGCATTACTGGGTCATCCTCTATGGTCGAAGGGAATCCTCTAAAGTCTTGAACCATATCCATGACAACTACATAATCTGCTTCTAAACCTTTCGCAGCATGGATGCTGCTGATATCTACCGGGCCTTCCCAAATACTTTCAACAAAATTCTTTTCGGGTAAATTGCTTACATATCTAGCAAGAATTCTAAGGCTCATTCCCGGGTCGTCAGCATCAGCACCAATTCGCTCAATGACTTTCTTTAAGTTTTCCTGATGTTCTTTCTGCTCGCCATCCCAGTGGACAATTACTTTTCCGGACACATTTAAATCAGATTTTGAAAATACTTTCTTCTCTAGTTGAAGTGGGTTCTTAAGAACGAATTCCCGTGAGATGTCCGCAATTACCTGCGGAAGTCGATAAGTAGCAGTAAGGTCAACGCGCTTTCTAATCATCTTCGGTTTACTAGCCTCACGCATGATTGAAACGTCACTCCCACTAAATCTGTAAATTGACTGCCAGTCATCTCCTACACAAGTGACTTCCAGGTTTGGATTGGCCATCTTCATGGAATCAATTAGCCGATTACGGTCACTGGATATGTCCTGGAATTCATCAACTAGAACGTGTGTGAACCCAAATTCATAAGAGCCGCTCGATATTGCATCGGCAGCACCATGGATTAGTTCTGAGTAGTCAGGTAATTGTCGCTTCGTGAGTTCTGCTTCATAGGCTGAGAGGAACTGATTGAAGACATTAATGAACGCCATGTCTCTTTCATATCCAGATGCGAGCGCCGATAGTTCTGACGTACTCATCCGCTTTGCCCGAACATGCCCGAGAAACTGCTCACAGACTTTAAGGAACCTTGAGTCATATCCAATTCGATTGGCTTGCCGGAGAATTTCATCTGTGGAGCGTGGTTTGAATTTAATCCCCTGTTGTTTTAACTGAGACTCCAGTTTCTTCAGCAGATTGCCTTCTTTAAGGTCGTAGTAATACAAGTCAATGAGGGTAGAAGAGTTCCTTTCATGTAGTTCCTTCTTCCACTTGATTGATTCTAAGTAGCCTTCTTGCGAAATACCTGGTGCTACCGATTGCGCACGGTCAGTACCGAAGTATTCAATCCAAATTGGAGCACGACCATGCCCGCGAATGACAAAGTCTGGTTTGTGGCGGTCTTTTGGTGTTTTGCCCTGGTCATAAAGGCTTTCATATTCGTACTCAATCCCATGGGTGTATAGGAAGTTGGCAATTAACCATTCACCATGGCTCTTAACCTGTTCATCCATCAATGTTCTTGGAATTGTGGCTCTCACATAGGCTGAGTACTCAGTAAGACTTTCAAATTCTTCATAGTCTTTCTTGGGGACCATATCTTCTGCAAAGAATTTGGCCAAACCATTTTTGGATACATCATCTAATCCGTGTTGAAGTTGGTGTGCGAGGAATTTGGTGACCTCACCGTTATCGCCAAAAGCCACGCCTGTGCGTTCGCCTGGAGCCTTAATTACAGAGTTGCCGAAACCATGAAAGGTCTGTGCGGTGACGCTAATTCCCGATGCTTTAGTTCTACGGGACAACTCCTCTGCCGCATCTTTGTTATATGCCAACATCAGAATCTTGTCTTCTGAGGTACGTTCAGAGCCAACTAAGTACTTTGCTCTTCCAACAAGCACAAAGGTCTTTCCTGACCCTGCACCTGCAACAACGAGGGTTTCTTTAGCATGTGAAGTTGCCGCGGTTACCTGCTCCTCAGAAAGAGTTATTTCTGCAGGGATATCGACTAGTTCCCTGAAGCGACCTTTATCTCTTCTTTCGAGGTATGAACGCTTGACGCTAACCAGTTGAATTGCTTGGTACTGAACGGTTTCAACTTTACGTTGGAACCGTTGCCTGAACCTCGATAACAAAGCCATAAACTAGTTGGAAAGTTGGCGATATTCTTTTACGTAGGGCACTAATACTTCTTTGAATAGCAACACTTTCTGATAGCACCATTCTGAGTATTCATCGAACTTATTGGCATCGAAGACATCCTCAACGTTGAGATTAAGTGCAAGGCCAGAGGCCACATTTGCATCAAACCACTCAATTTCTCCAAGTTTGGTTCGTAGTACATCTTCCCGGTCCTTAAGGAAAGCAAGGAGTTGTTTATCCGAGTTGATATATAACTCACATGTAAATTGGGATTTTCTTGGTGCCAGGACCAATACAACTTGAGCCACTGAATCGCCTATGGCGAATTGGAAATAACGTCGTGGTTTTGGGGTCTGCAAACGAATGAACTTGTCTTTATTTCGAATGTAATCATGGAGATGTTGCCAAAACTCAAGTTGTCCAAGTTTGGTAGTGCTGGTCTCTTCTGTACTTGCACTCTTCTTTAGAGTCGCAGCCCAATCGTTCTTGATTCCAACTACTTCAAATCTTGGTGCCGGCTTGGAATCTCCAATCTGCCAAACCTCAATACGAATAAGGAAACAACTAATTTCGTCATCGAGGTGTTCGTTCAGCCATTCGATGGCCTTTAGGTGCTCGGGAAGAACATCCTTCACAATCCAGATTAAGTACTTGGCATCAAGACCCGCGGCGTAGGTAATTACCTTCCCAAGGTGGTCGTGATTAGATGGTTCTAGTTGATTCTCGATAATTATGTTGGCACCAGTCATTGCCTCTTTAGCGAGGATATCGATTCGGAATCTACCGATACTGGCTTCGGTGTCGATTGGTTCGATATCAATTCCTAATTGGTCAGATAGAAGAGCCAAGTTCTCTGGTTTTACCAACCACGCGCTGAAGTCCCGAGCCTCGTGTTCCCACACTTTGCGCAAATCAACTTGTACTAATTTTCCTAGTTCTGACATAGAGAGATTCTTTCATGTATGCGTTGTAACAACAAGGCCTTTTTGCTCATCTCCAAGTTAGGGCTACTGCCTGGATGAAAAAACTACTACCTGCGTAAATCATCTGATGAGGTTCTTAGTTTGCAAAGTTCTAACCCTGGGGGGTCAAATTAAATTTCATTTTCAAGTTTGATTCCATTTGCATCAACCTTTAGGCGCTTTCGCTCTTCGTCGATTAACAATTTGCTGATTGCCTCTTCTCCTCTATCTTTGGCATCTGACGAGGAGTTTGCCAATTCGCTCTCTTTTACATAGTCATCAAACTCGGCCTGTTTCCTTTTCAGCATATCAACCATAAGTTCGTCGATACTTTCAGGAATCAATAGTCGATGTACCTGAACAACATTTACTTGTCCCATGCGATGAGCACGTGCGATTGCTTGTACTTCTAGGGATGGTTTTATTTGCGGTTCACAAAGAATCACAACTGATGCTGACTGAATATTCAAACCTGTTCCTGCTGCTTGGATTTGTCCAACTAAGGCCAGTGGCTCTTCTGATTCCGTAAATTTATCCACCAAGGCCTGTCTTTGGACCGGGCTTACTGCTCCGGTAATAGGGCCAAGAGACTTATCCCCAAGGTTCTCTGCAACTAATGCGAGTACATCTTTGAAGTAACTGAAGATAATTACTTTCTTCCCGCTTTCAAATGCTTCGGTAGTGATTTCAAGTAATCGTTCCAACTTGTTAGACATTAAGGAAGTAGAACTTGGCATCATTCCAGCCTTACGCATCCCCATTAGATTTCCTGAAGCGACTGAATTCATATACCCGTCATAGTCCGCGCCATTCCAATTGCAGAACTCATCGACTTGAATTAAGTCAGGTAACTCCTTGAGAACTTCTTCAGTGTTTCTCCGCAAATACATAGGTGCTACGTGCTGCCGAAATGCATCTACGCCTGCTGCAAGAGCGGCATGGTTTAGACGCTTTGAGAAATCTCTGTCTAGCAAGGATGCTAAATTCACAAATTCGCCAACGCGATTTTCAAGCGGTGTACCTGTTAGGAAGATTGCTCTCGGGCTTCTATCTAGCCATTTGACCATGGTTCTAGTTCTTCCGGCCTCGAGGTTCTTTACGTAATGGGCCTCATCAACAATTAATGTGTCTACTTGAAGTGCAAATATCTCTTCATCACTTAATCCAAAGGTCTTCAGTGTGTCGAAAGTCGTGATTGCAATACCGGAGTTCAGCGTCCAATGGGATAGCCCACTTTTTGCAACTTCACCGTGAATTTTTATCGATGACAGTCCGGTGCGGGTAGTAATTTCGCGTTGCCAGTTTTCTAGAACTGAAGCAGGGCAAACTATGAGAAAGCGATTTGCGCCTTCATTAATTCGTTGAAGTATCACGCCAATTGCCTGCAGAGTCTTTCCTAGGCCCATTTCGTCTCCGATAATGACTCTCGATTGGGTCAGGGCAAATTTGCTCCCAAAGACTTGGTACTTTCTTAGCGTTGCATTCATTGATTCGGTGTTGAACTCAGTGTTTTCAATCTTCTCAATCAATTCCTTGTTGAAATGTCTCTGACCTAATTGAGGCTTAATGCCACCGATTTCCTCCAGGACCGCGTAATACTCGCTGGACCGTTTCTTGAAGTCTTCAATAACTGGGTCTGGCTGCTTACTTTCGAAATAGTTGAATGCGTCATTGGCAATCGATGCCAGCACTGCGGTAGTCGGGTCCCCCAATACAAATGCAATATTGGAGACTGCATCAAGTGCTTTGTTTCGCTTCTCAGAGCCTGCAAATACCCAGCGCCACCTTGATTTCAGGGGTGCCGCATCACGGCTCGCATCTTTAAGTGATTTCGCAACCGGTCTCAACTTCGTGTGATTGCCACGGAGTTTGCTTCTAAGTCTTTCTAAGCCTTGGACATTTTCAAGGAGATTCAGGTCATTGACCGTTAGGTTGTCTATTTTGGCGCCATAACTTATGGATTCTGAAATCGCTTCATGCATGCGGTCTGCCAGGAACTTAAGTTCCTCTGCTGCCTCCGAAGATATTCCACTTAGTTTTTCAAGTTGGCCAGGAGTCGAGTGATAAATAGCAGCAACGGTGGTGAGCCCAAACTTCCGGAGAGTCTCAATTCTCAGCGAGGTGTCAGTGGCATCTCTGAGGTTCTCGACAGGAAGTTCAGCCAGTTTCTGAAGTACGGCGGTTTCTTTCGCCTTAGATAAGTTCTGTTTAGTCTGCTTGATTAATGACTCATCAAGATTCGCTACCTGGTCGAGTTCTTGGGCTACGCGTTCGGCCTCAGCAAGTTTGGCTCTTATGTCTTTGAAATCAGGCATGGGCCGAGGTTAACTGCCAGCACTGACAAACCATCAAGATGGTATGGATTTGGTATGAGTTGATTGCCTACGCCTGCAATTTGAGCGCACTAGATTTTGTCAGTTGTGGGTGGAACAATAAGTCTTGAACATAACTACATACGGAACTTACGCTCATTCAAATGAAAAACCCGCCTTACTCAGTGAGTACGACGGGCATCATGCTGGTGGCGGGTGAAGGATTTGAACCTTCGAAGGCAGAGCCGGGGGATTTACAGTCCCCTCCCATTGGCCGCTCGGGCAACCCGCCATATGAGTTACTTGTAGAGAATCACTTCTCCGCAGCCGTA
>JACCDN010599551.1_pt1 | contig 18035 bp, 16 predicted proteins | sample 7441691 | NCBI WGS metagenome assembly JACCDN01 (sample SAMN15323439, study PRJNA562643) | freshwater metagenome | isolation source: river surface water | place: USA:Blue River Watershed | collected 2017-08-16
CCCCGAAGCCTCAAGCGCCGAAATCTCGACATTGATAAATCGGTCAGCCGCCGCATTGAACAAGGACTCCGCAAATGACGATGGGGTGTTCACGGTTTGCCCTGCCATGCCCGCAGGCAGGTTCACCTGGTTGCCTGACACGGTGCCTGCTGCATTGGCTGAATTGGTGGCCCCCAAACTGAGCTGTTGCGCGCCACCTTGAATTTTTAGAGGAATTGCCAAACCCGCCCCCAGCCGCACGCCCAAGGACTGTCCGAACTGGTCATCCGCTTCTACGATGCGCGCTTCGATCAGGATCTGCCGCACGGGCACATCGAGTTGCTTCAACATTTTTTCCAGATCTGACAAACGGGCAGGTAAGTCAGAAATAAAAATTTGGTTGGTGCGAGGCTCTGCCAGCACACTGCCCCGCGCACTCAGCCAGCGGCCAGCACTGCTGCCCGCAGCGCCGCCTAGTAAGCGCTGCGCCACTTCAGTGGCACGGGCATATTGCAATCGCAATGACAACATGCCCAAAGGGCTGACCCCTTCCAAAGCGGTTTGCGCTTCGAGTTGTTTTTTCTCATGCTGCTCCCATTCGCCCAACTTGGCGACCCACAGCACGGGCCCTTCTTGTCGTGCAACCAGTCCTTTCGACTGCAACACGATGGTCAAGGCTTGCCGCCAAGGCACTTGGGTCAAACGCACCGTCACAACGCCACTGACGCTGTCAGTTGACGCCACATTCACACCTGAAAAATCGGCAAACACCTGCAACAACGCCTTGATATCGATGTTCTGAAAATTCAGGCTGATCGGTTGCTCGCCCCATATCGGCTCGGGCATCAACCCAGCCTTCGCGCCAGGTGATGGGCTTGCAGTTGCCAGGTTGGCGGGGAGCAAAGTTTTGGACATCTCAGTTGTCAGCCCATGCGAGGATCGAAGCGTGTGAGGCGATGGCACCGCAACTGGGGGTTTCGCTGCTGCAGGGGACTGCGCTGCTGCGGGCAGTGCCATGAATAAACCCGTTAACAAACCAAAACCAACATGGTCACAGGAGTGGCCGCCACAAAAGCCACCCGACCCAATCCATTGCTTGAAGATCATTTTTTTGTCCCTTGTTTTGGCTCCGTGCGGCCGTCACCCCAATCGAGTGCGAACTGCGCACCTTGCGCCAAACGCAGACTCACCCCGACATCGGTGATGGCCACCACGCGGTGCCCTTCTTGCGTGACACGCTGCCCTTCAATGACCCGGGCCCAGTGGCCTCCTGCCGTCAAAATGGCTTGGCGACTGTCCCCCTGCTGCAGCAAACCCACCAACCGAACGCGTGACAAAGGCCATTGATGCGGGTCTTGGCCCAAAGCCACAGCGGTTTCAGATACCCCCTCTGTGCCAAGCGCCGAGTTCGATACGCCGCCAACACTTGCAGCTGACAAGGCTGGTGCAGCTGGCCCGATAAAAGCCTGTGCAAATAGCACCGGCCATTTTTCTGCAATGGGGCTCTTTGAAGCGGGGTCCGCTGCAGATTGGGCAAACAGCTGCCATGCACCTCCTCCCTGCGGGGACTCGGGCATGCCGATGGGGCGCATCCACACACGCAACACCGCGTCAATTTGAACTTCTGCTGGCACCGCCGTGGCGGCAACGCTGATCTTGTCGATCGAACACAACACCCCGATTTCGGCCAAGGTTTCCCATGCCTTGACCCAGTCTTCAAAGCGCCCCTTCACACGCACAACCACCGCGTGGCTAGGCCACCGAACAGAGGCCTCTGGCTTGGCTGTTGGTGCCACGGGGCGCAGAGACAACCACTGCAGCCCTTGCTGCGCCAACGCCTGATGCAAAGCGGTCCAAACGGGTGCAGGTTCATCACCCCTCGGCAAACTTGCCAGCTTGCCCGGAAAGTCAGCCGGGAACGGCAGCGGGATCTGCGCAGTTTGGCTGGCGGGTAAAGCGGCCAGTTGTTGCTCTAGCCGGGCCACTTCTTGTGCAACTTGCCTGTGCAATTCAATGTCGTGTTGGTGTAACTGCCAAACCAGGCCACCGCCCACCAGACCGCCCATACAGGCCAAGCCCCATCGCCGCAGGCTGCGTTCAACCAGCCATGGCCAGTGCACCCAACTCTCAGTGCCACGCAAAGATTCATGGCTCGTTGGCATCGTCATGTCGAGCCCCTCTTGTCGGCATGCACCCCCCGAACGTCGCTGTGGTTTTCGCAAACAGGCCAGGTCATGGCTTGCCCATCGGCGACGGGCCTAAGCTAGACCCTGGCAACGCTGGCAACCTTGGCAAAACTGGCAAGCCCGGTGCAGCAGGCCATGGGGCTTGCCAAACAAAGCCCATTCCGGCATGCGGATCTGCGGTCATGCTCACCATTTGCAAAGGGTGTTCCAACGGCTCAGACAACCTCTGCCGAATTGACGACATCGCGTCGGTGCGAAGGGTGGTGCCCTGCAATTCGATTTGCATGGCGTCTGCTTGCAAGCGCACCAGTTGCAAACCACTGCGACGGGCTTCGGCCAGCAAATCCTCATGCCAGCGCACCCACAGCTGCTGGTGCTGTTCGATGCGTTGCCACTGCTGCCAGTGTTCGACTTGCTCGCGCCATTGAATTTGGCTTTTGGCCACGGCTTGGTTTTGCTGCGTGCGCAAAAGCCAACGGGCTTGCAAGTCGGCTTGCGTGTGCCGCAGACGTGCCGTCTCAGCGTCTTGCCATTGCAGCCAAGCCACCACACACACCCCCCCAATGGCCAAGCCCGCCAAGCTGGTCCACACGCTGTGCAGCGTCTTTTGCTTGCGCGTCAAGCTAGGATGTTGAAGCAGGTTCAGCGATCGCATCAGCGGCCTACTTTCAACATCACCGCCAGGCCATCAAGGCCGAGCCTGAGGCCACCAAGCGCGCGCCCGTGGGGGTGTTCAGCACTTGCTCTAGCGCGCCCGCCAATGCCACTTCTGAATCGATAGCCGGGGGCCCGTAAGCACCTGAGCGGGTGGCTGGCAGAAGAAACTGCCAATCTTGCGGGGCCTGCGTCAACAAACTGGCGATGCCGCCCACCAGGGCGCGTGCGCCCCGCTCAGCCGCTTGTCGCTCAGACTCGACCACAGCCAAGCGCCACCCTGCGGCACGGGTGAAGCTTTTGAATTCAGCCATGTGCGTTTGCGTGCAGCCCATCCAGTGAATACGGCGCACCTGGTCTGGGGTGGCCGGATCAGGTTCGAAGTCAAAGTTCACCGCATCGTGGGCCACCTGCAGCACCCGAGCGGCCTCCAACTGCACTTCAAAGGGCCAGTTTTCAGCCAGCAAATCTGCCGGCAAAACGACGACGCCCTGTTTCAGGTAGGCCGCTGGCAACGCCAAGTTCAAGCGGTGCCGCAAACCGCCACGCGAGCGACCGTTGCGGCGCAAAGGCTGGCTTAACCAACTCAGGTCCACCGGATCTCGCCCTACGGGTATGGGCAATGTTTGTGAGGTGTGCACTTTGGCCAAAGTGGCGCTGTGGCGGTGTAAACCGACCAAATCCCAGGCCAAGCCCTGGGGTGCCAGCCCCCAAGCCTGCCCGGCGGACAGGGCAGCCCACTCTCGCCACCACTGTGCCAGCGCTTGCATCTTGAGCCTCCCTGCGAAAGGGTCACCAGACCCTTTCAAGACGGGTTTTGTAACATGAATCAGCTTGCCTGACAATTTTTTTGCAAACCAATATATTCAAATTGATGCGGCATTGGATGCGCAAACTGAGGCCGAGATTTTTATAATGCGCAGTGGCCCGCATCTTGTTGGCTGCCCCATCAGCCCACCTATGCCCGCCAAAAACAAACCCTCGTCAGACAAGCAGCGCCCTCCAAAAGACGGGGCCGCGCCTGCCCCCACGACGCTCCTGTCATGGGTCGGCAAATTGGCTCTTTGGGGCCTGGCACTGATGGCCGCTGGCTTGGCCTCCCTCTTGATGGTGGTCGGCGTCGCGATGGTGATGGCCTACCCCAACCTGCCCGACATTTCAGACTTGGCCGACTACAAACCCAAGTTGCCCTTGCGCGTCTACACCGAAGATGGCCAACTGATGGGCGAGTTTGGCGAAGAACGCCGCAATCTCACACCGATCAATGAAATCCCTCAAGTGATGAAAGACGCGGTGTTGTCGATCGAAGACAACCGGTTTTACCAACATGGGGGCGTGGACTATTTGGGCATCTTGCGTGCGGGCATCGCCAACGTGGGGCGCATGAAAAGCCAAGGCGCCTCGACCATCACGATGCAGGTGGCTCGCAACGTTTACCTGTCGTCTGAAAAAACATACACGCGCAAAATTTATGAAATTTTGCTCACCTACAAACTCGAGCACCTGCTGACCAAAGACCAGATCCTTGAGATCTACATGAACCAGATCTTTTTGGGCAACCGGGCGTATGGTTTTGCTTCGGCGTGTGAAATTTATTTTGGCAAACCCCTGAAAGACATCACCATCGCCGAAGCGGCCATGTTGGCCGGGCTGCCCAAAGCCCCCTCGGCCTACAACCCCATCAGCAACCCGAAGCGGGCACGCTCGCGGCAGCTCTACATCATTGAGCGCATGGAAGACAGCCAGTACATCACGGCTGCCCAAGCCAAAGAGGCCAAAGCCGAAACCCTCAAATTGCGTTCTTCCGCCGACAAGAAAATTCTTCACGCAGAATTTTTGGCCGAAACCGTGCGACAAATGGTCTTTGCTCAGTACGGTCAAGAAACCTACACGCGCGGTCTGAACGTTTACACCACCGTGCAATCGACCGAGCAAATGGCGGCCTACAAAGCCCTGCGCCAAGGCATCATGGATTTTGAGCGTCGCCAGATTTACCGCGGCCCTGAGAAGTTCCTCGACTTGCCGGCAGACCCCAAAAAGATGGAAGAAACCATCGATGAGGCACTGGAAGATCACCCCGACAACGGTGATGTGCTCTCGGCTGTCGTCTTAGAAGCCTCTGCCCGTAAAGTGGTGGTGGTCAGGCAAAACGGCGAGCAAATTAGCATCACCGGCGAAGGCCTCAAACCCGCGCAATCGGGGTTGTCTGAGAAAACCCCACCAGCCAAGCAAGTCCGAAAAGGCGCGCTGATTCGCATCACGCAAACGCCCAAAGGCGCTTGGGAAATCACCCAGCTGCCTGAAGTCGAAGGTGCCTTTGTCGCGATCACCCCCCAAACCGGGGCAGTTCGGGCTTTGGTGGGGGGCTTCGACTTTGCCAAAAATAAATTCAACCACGTGACCCAAGCCTGGCGTCAACCGGGCTCGAGTTTCAAACCGTTCATTTATTCCGCGGCTTTGGAAAAAGGCTTCACCCCCGGCACCATGGTCAACGATGCGCCATTGTTCTTTGACAGCGGCGTGACCGGGGGGCAGCCTTGGGAACCCAAGAACTACGATGGCAAGTTCGATGGCCCCATGAGTTTGCGCACAGGCCTCGCCAAGTCAAAAAACATGGTCTCGATTCGGGTGCTGCAAGCGGTTGGCACGCGTCCCGCACAAGAGTGGGTCACCCGCTTTGGCTTTGACGAAGAAAAACACCCTGCCTATCTGACCATGGCCTTGGGCGCGGGCTCGGTCACCCCCATGCAAATGGTCACCGGGTACGCGGTTTTTGCCAATGGCGGATACCGGGTGCAGCCGCACCTCATCACCCGCATCACCGACTTCAAAGACCGGGTGTTGGTCGACAGCCCCGCCAACGCCCAAATGAACGACGCGTCATTGGCCATTCCGCCACGCAATGCCTACGTCATGACCAGCTTGTTGCAAGAAGTCACCCGCTCAGGCACGGCTGCCCGCGCACAGGCCACACTCAAGCGCTCTGATATTTATGGCAAAACCGGTACCACCAACGATGCCATGGACGCTTGGTTTGCGGGCTATCAGAAAAACTTGGCCGCGGTGGTGTGGATCGGCTACGACAACCCGCGCAAATTGGGCGACCGTGAAACTGGCGGTGGCTTGAGCCTGCCGGTCTGGATCAGCTTCATGGAAACAGCGCTGCGCAACATGCCAGTGGCCGAACCCACGGTGCCCGAAGGCTTGGTGCACATTGGCAACGACTGGGTCTATGAAGAATATGCGAAGGGCGGGGGGATCAGCACCTTGGGCACGGGCGTTGACAGCTCGGCGGCATCACCCAACGCGCCGCCCGCGGGTGAAGAGCGCAACCGAATTCTGGATTTGTTCAGAAACTAAACGGGCCCACGCGACAAGGTGATGGGCCTTGCATGGGAGCGCCCTCAGGGCTTGAACTCCAAACGCTGCCCCGCTTGCTCAGTGGCGTAGCGCGACAAGCTCTGCCAAAACTCACCTTGGCCCTTGGTGTCCATCCAGTGCGCGCCGTCAAATTTGTAATGAAAACCACCGCAGCGTGCCGCCAACCACACCTCGTGCAGGGGCTTTTGCAGATTGATCACGATTTGACTGCGGTTGGGGAAGGTCAACGTCACCATGCCGCCCACCCTTTGGTTGTCAATGTCCGCGTCGGTGTCGTCGTTCAGGCGATCGCTGCTGATCTCAACGCCAGCAAGAAGGCGTTCAGCGTGGTCCAAAAATTCGAGGTCGGTCATTACAATCGCTGCATGTTGAAGGTAATCAAGATTCTAGTCATGGCGCATGCCCTTGTTGGCGGTGCGGCGATGTTGACGGCTTGCGGTCAAAAAGGGGCTTTGTTCATGCCCAACACCCCCGAGTCGCAGGACCGCGCCACATTGCCGCAATCGCTCAACCCCTGGCCTGACACCCCTGCGCCCACCACGCCTGCCAAAAAATGAACGCATCCACCCCATCGCAAGGCCTGCCTGGCCAACCCCATATCGCCTACGTCCATGACCAACTCATGGTGGAAGGTGTGCGGCTTTCTGATTTGGCACGCGAACATGGCACGCCCTTGTTTGTTTATTCCAAAGCCGCCATGTTGTCGGCGCTGGCCGCCTACCAACGCGGCTTTGCTGGTCGCAAGGCGCAAATTTGCTACGCCATGAAAGCCAACTCCACTTTGGCTGTGCTGCAAGTTTTTGCCGAGGCCGGTTGCGGTTTCGACACGGTTTCGGGTGGCGAATTGGCCCGCGTATTGGCGGCAGGTGCCGATCCTGCCAAGGTGATTTTTTCAGGCGTTGGCAAAACGCGCGTCGAGATGAAGCAAGCCTTGCAAGTGGGTATTGGTTGCTTCAACGTCGAAAGCGAAGCTGAACTGGACGTGCTCAGCGAAGTGGCCCTCAGCCTAGGTCAAAAAGCCCCGGTCAGCTTGCGCGTGAACCCCAATGTGGACGCCAAAACCCACCCCTACATTTCTACCGGACTGAAGGGCAACAAATTTGGCATCGCCCATGAAGACGCACTGCGCGCCTACCGCCATGCCGCCAGCTTGCCGGGCCTGAATGTGATTGGCATTGACTGCCATATTGGCTCTCAAATCACCGAGGCCACGCCCTACTTGGACGCAATGGACCGCATTTTGGATTTGGTGGCCGACATCGAGGCCGCGGGCATTCCCATTCACCACATCGATTTTGGTGGCGGCTTGGGCATCAATTACAACGGCGACACCCCGCCCGAGGCCGATGCTTTGTGGGCCCAGTTGTTGGCCAGGCTGGATGCGCGCGGCTATGGCCAGCGCCAAATCATGATTGAGCCGGGTCGCTCGCTGGTGGGCAACGCCGGCGTGTGCTTGACGGAAGTGCTTTACCTGAAGCCAGGAGAGCAAAAGAATTTTTGCATCGTCGATGCCGCCATGAACGACCTGCCACGTCCGGCGATGTACCAAGCCTTTCATCAAATCGTGCCGGTGCAACCTCGCGTCTCAGCAGCGGGCTCTCAAGGCACGGTCTATGACATCGTGGGCCCTGTTTGCGAGAGTGGCGACTGGATCGGGCGTGATCGCCAATTGCTGGTGCAAGCCGGCGACACCTTGGCCGTGCTGTCTGCGGGGGCTTATTGCATGAGCATGGCCAGCAACTACAACACGCGCGGCCGTGCCGCAGAAATACTGGTCGATGGCGATCAAGCGCACCTGATTCGGCAGCGCGAATCGGCGTTTGACACCTTTGCGCTGGAACAACTGGTTTAACTGACTCAGGCGCTTTGCGCCTGCGTTCTGCGCTGCCAATAACGCCAGACACGCCAAGCCAGCAGCAGGCCCAAAATGGCGGCATACACCCCCACCTCAAAGAGGTTGTTTTTGCCCGCACGCATCCACCAAAAGTGCAGCACCGCAAGAACCGCCACGGCATACACACTGCGGTGCAGCTGTTGCCAACGCGCCGCGCCCATCCAGCGAATCGCGCGGTTGAATGAGGTCAGCGCCATGGCGGTTAACAACAGCGCAGCGGCAAAACCCACCAAAATGAACGTGCGCTTGGGAATGTCAGCCACGATATCGGCCCACTCCAGCCCCATGTCAAACCAGGCATAACAGGCCAAGTGCAACACCGCATAGAAGTACACCAACAGCCCCAGCATGCGGCGAAAGCGCAGCCACTCTGGCCAGCCCGACCAGACCCGCAAAGGGCTCACAGCCAACACCACGCAAACCCCGCGCAAAGCCCAGTCACCGGTGGCGCGGGTTAAATATTCAGTGGGGTTGGGGCCCAATTGGTCCTGCAGCGTCATCAGCACCAACCCGAAAAAAGGCAGCAGCCCGAGGAGCAACAGCATCCACCAAGTTGCGGGATGCCTGAGGGCTTGGCGCATCAGAAAAACTTTTTCAAATCCATGCCCGCGTACAACTGGCCGACTTGCGCCTCGTAACCATTGAACATCAAGGTCTTGCGCTTTTTGGCCAACAAGCCGTCTTCACCAATGCGTCGCTCTGTGGCTTGGCTCCAGCGGGGATGGTCGACCAACGGGTTCACGTTTGAGTAAAAACCGTACTCTTGGGGTGCCGCCTTCTCCCACGACGACACGGGTTGTTTGTCGGTGAAACGGATTTTGACCAAGCTTTTGCCACTTTTAAAGCCATATTTCCATGGCACGACGAGCCGCAACGGCGCGCCGTTTTGCTTGGGCATCACTTCGCCATACATGCCAAACGCCAACAGGGTCAGGGGGTGCATCGCTTCGTCCAAGCGCAAGGCCTCCACATAGGGCCAATCCAAAGCGCCGCCCCGCACGCCGGGCATGGTTTTGGGATCGGCTTGGGTGATGAACTCGACAAACTTGGCGCCGGGCTGAGGCTCCACGCGGTTGATCAAGTTGGCCAGCGAATAACCGATCCACGGAATCACCATCGACCAGCCTTCGACGCAGCGCAAGCGGTAGATGCGCTCTTCCATCGCGCCCCACTTCATGAGGTCTTCCAAATTCACCCGGCCAGGTTTTTTGACCAGCCCCTCGATCTCCACCGACCACGGCTGGGTGACCAGCGTGTGGGCGCGTTTGGCAGGATCCGACTTGTCGGTCCCAAACTCGTAAAAGTTGTTGTAGGTGGTGGCGTCTTTGTAGGCCGTGAGTTTGTCCATCGTCATGGCGCCGGGCACGGAGGACGGCACCGAAGGCAATGCCGTCAACACGCCTGCGCGCGGGGTTTGCGCATGGGCCTCACGAACGCCCCAAGCCGCCAGCGCCAGCCCGGCAGAGCCTGCGGCCATGTGGCGAATCAACTCGCGCCGAGATTGGTAAACCGCTTCGGGCGTTATCTCACTGGGAATCCCATGTTGAAACCCGGTGTGTTGGGTGTGAATGATCATGGCGGTTCCTTGTGTCGGCCGGGGTTAGTGGGTCAAAGTGTGCCGTAACTGTGCAAACCGCTCAGGAACATGTTCACACCCAAAAAGGCAAAGGTGGTGACGGCAAGACCCATCAGGGCCCACCAAGCCGCCACGGTGCCGCGCAAGCCCTTCATCAGGCGCATGTGCAGCCAAGCCGCATAGTTCAGCCAAACAATCAGGGCCCAAGTTTCTTTGGGGTCCCAACTCCAATAACCACCCCATGCTTCGGCAGCCCACAAGGCCCCCAGCACCGTGGCGATGGTGAAGAAAGCAAAGCCGACAGCGATGGATTTGTACATCACATCGTCCAGCACCTCAAAGGCGGGCAGGCGCTCAGCAATGCGGCGACGGCCCAACAAAATGCCCGCCACGATGAAGGCGGACACACCAAAATAAACCATCCAGTAGCTGCTGGTCTGGTCGTTGGCAGATTGGCGGAACACCAAGGGCTCGAAGCACAGCACCATGCCCAACAGCCACAAAGGCGCCAGTTTGTACCATCGGGTTTCGCCAGCGGTTTGCTTGATCAAATAAGCAAAGGCCACCATAGCCGCCAAGGCAAAAGTGCCGTAGCCAATGAAGTTGGCAGGCACATGCAATTTCATCCACCAACTTTTGAGCGCAGGCACCAAGGGCTGAATGGCGTGCGCCTCGCGCACCAGGGTGTACCAGAGCAAAAAGCCCACCGCCGCACTCACCACCAACATGACAAAGGCGCCCAATGCACGGGTGCGGTAATGGTCTTCGTAATAGAGGTAAAAGCCTGCCGTCATCCAGCAAAACATGATGAACACTTCGTACAAATTGCTGACCGGGATGTGTCCCACATCAGGACCGATCAGGTAACTCTCGTACCAACGCACCATGGTGCCGATCAAGGCCAGCGCCACTGCCACCCAGGCCATGCGACTGCCCAGAGATTCAAGGGTGTCGCCTTGCCCCCGAATGAACATGCCGGCCCAATAAAACAAGGTGCTGATGAAGAACACCATGCTCATCCACAAGATGGCCGATTGGCTGGACAAGAAGTACTTCAACCAAAACACCTGCTCCGCTCGGGCCAGGTCACCTTGGTAGGTGTAGATGGCAAACAAAGACAGCCCAGCCACCACCAGCATCAAAGTGCGCATGGGTCGCCAAAACCAAGCCAAGGCCACAGCGGCCGGCACACTGCCCACCAAAATGGCTTGCTCATAAACATCCATGGCATGGCTGTAGCGGCTAAAGGCAAACACCATGCCCAACAGCGTCAACACCGCAAAGCCCCAATCCAAGGCGCTGCGGCGCGTGAAATAACCGGGATTCAAAGTCACAGTAGTCATCATTAACTCTTCTCGAGGCGCCCCAACAAACGGGCGCTCAGTTGATCAAATTCTCGGTCCACATCCATGGTTTTGCGATTGGACGACATGGCCATCGTGGCTTGCGAGCCGGCCCCCTTGGGAGACAGCCAAACCCACAACCGACGTTCACGGACATAAAGCATCGCAAAAATGCCCAAAATCAGGAACAGACAGCCCAAATAAACCACATTTTTGCCTGGGGCTCTGGCCACCTGAAAAACGCTGGCTTGCACTTGCTTGAAGTCGCTCAGCATGAAGGTCATTGGGGCCGGATAAAAAGGCGCATCGCTCAAGGCCAACACCGCTTGCGACATAAAGCCTTGCACTTTGTCGGCAGGCAAGGGCTTGGCAGAAGCTTGTTCACGCGCCAAAGTATCCAACTCGAGCAAAGTGCCATTCAAGATGCGCACAAACATTTCACCCGCGCGGGCCCGTTCAGCCTCAGGCACTTGCGCTTCCAAAAAGTCGGCCAGGGCTTGCAGGCCAGCCACTTTGTTGCCGTTGACTTCTTCCATTCCAGCAAACAATCCCAACGCACGGGCGGCTGATCCGGCCAATTGCTCGGTCAACTCAGGGCGCTGGGGATCCACCGCTTTGCGGGCATAGCGTTGCACGGCTTTGTTGCGCAAGGCCGGATCGGCCAAAGCCGAACGCAAACGAACAAAGCCTTCAAGTTGGCCGTTTTCGTCTGCGGGAGGACGCAAATAACGGTACTGATCACTGGGGTTCTCGCGCATGCCCAGCAAGAACACTGGCACACCGTCACCCGTGTCGACCGGCAACATGTAGTTGTTGTACTCACGCGCTTGGCCTGCCGCATCGCGCAACTTGTAACTCACGCTCGGGCCAACGTTGCGCAGCTCTTTGGTTTCGGTGGTTTTGTGTCCCGCGCCCAAACGCTGGTCAATGGCGCTGCGCAAGTCCACTTTGCGCACATCGACGCCGGTGCCTTGTGCCGCAGTGGCCGACAGGTTTTCCACGTTGATGACGCGCAGTCCAGTGAACTCGAGGCGCATTTTTTCATCGCCCTTGCTCAACTCGGTGCTGCCCCCAATGGTGCCTTCGACTTCAAAAGCACGCGAGGTATTCGACAAGGGGACGGCTTGCAATTTGACGCTGGAGCCGCCGTCGTCAAAGCTCGATTGGTAAATTTCGATGCCCTTGTAATGGGCGGGGTGGTTCACTTCCACGCGGGCTTCTTTTTTTTCACCCGTGGCTCTGTCGTGAATCACGATGTCACTGGCAAACAGTTTGGGCATGCCGGTGGAGTAATACTCGACGATGAATTTTTTCAGCTCGATTGAAAACGGCAACTCTTGCAACAAGATGCCGCTCGACTGGCTCAAGATGGCGGTGCTGGAGGCGGTGTCTTCGGCCACCATCAAGTTGCCGCGAAATGCCGGATTGCGCTCAGACAAACGGTGCTGCGCAGGCACATCGGCGATCAGGCCGCCACCGCTGTAAACCGCCTTGCCGCCAAACCACATCTGGGCGCGCACCATCAGGTCCCCGTCCAGCAAGCCACCCACACAAATCAGCACGATGGCCGAGTGCGCTGCGATGTAGCCGATTTTGTTGGCCGCGCCTGCCTTGGCTGCCAACATCCAGCCGGTGCCTTGCGGCGTTTCGCGCGATTGCAGCTTCACCTTCCAGCCCCCGGTGGCCAACAACTGCCCCAAACGGTTGGCGGCAGCCTCCGGGCTTTCGTTCAGGTCACTCTCGGCTTTGTGGTGAAAAGCTTTCAGGCTTTGTTCGCGGACGTTTTCTTTGTAGGTCTTGAGGTCTGCCAAGATCTTTGGCGTGTTGCGGGCAATGCACAGGCTGGTGCTCACGACCAGAAAGGCCAAGATCAACAAAAACCACCACGCGCTGTACACCGCGTTCAATTTCAAAGTCGCAAACAAATCGGCCCAAAACGGTCCGAATTGGTTGACGTAATTGGTCGCCGGTTCGTTTTGCTTCAGCACGGTGCCGATGACCGAAGCAATGCAAATGATGGTCAAAAGCGAAATGGCAAACCGCATGGACGACAGCAACTCCAGCACGGCTTGGCCTCGTGGCGAAGCGCTCTCGGATGGGGGGCTGGAAGTGACAGACGTCATGGTGGGAAAGAGTTCACAGTCAAACAACAGCGGGGGTGCCCCGCCGCCAACAAAAAAGGCCGGAAATCCGGCCTTGAATGTCACGCCAACACCGGAATCTCCGATTGTGGCTCAGCCAGTTGATGGCCAGATGAAGACCCCTGTTGCCCAAGGGATAGCCAAGGGCAGGAGCCGAACAGAGGGGCTTAACGCAGACCCGCAATGTAGTCTGACACGGCCTTGATTTCGCGGTCGTTCATTTTGGCCGCCACTTGGGTCATCTGAACGTTGTTTTTGCGAACGCCGTCACGGAACTGCACCAACTGAGAAGCGGTGTAGTCGGCGTGTTGGCCCGACAGGCGGGGGTACTGGGCAGGCATGCCGGCACCGTTGGGCGAGTGGCAGCTGGCGCAAGCCGCGATCTGGCGGTCTGGAATACCACCGCGGTAGATGCGCTCACCCAAAGCCACCGTGTCTTTTTCTTTGGCAAAGCCTGGCTTGGCCGGTTTAGAGGCCAACCAGTAGCTGATGTTGCGCATGTCTTCATTGCTCAAGCCAGCCACCATGCCGCTCATCACGGCGTTGGCACGCTTGCCCGATTTGAATTCTTGCAATTGCTTGATCAGGTATTCGGGGTGCTGCTGAGACAGTTTGGGGTTGACCGGTGTGGTCGAGTTGCCGTCAGCGGCGTGGCAAGCCACGCACATGGCGAAAGCGGCTTCGCCTTTGGCCAGATCGGGTTTGGCCACAGCGGCTGCAGGGCCAGCGGCCAGCACAGAACCCGACACCAAGGCGGACAGGGTGGCGGACATCAGGAGAGAAACAATTGACTTCATGGTCGTCGTCCAAAAGTTGGAAGAATGGGCGCAAAACTCAAGGATTCTACAATGAGGTTCGCGTCAGTTTCCTGACGACCCAAGGCCCCCTGATTTATGAGCTCCAGCCCCCGCGTTTCCACCCCGTCGCCCAAATCCGTGACCGCCACGCCCGTCGTCACGCCCATGGGCTGGATGCACACCGCCCGTTTTTTGACCACAGCGGCGCAATTGCACCATTTGCCCGCCCTCGAAACCCCAGAAATCGCCTTTGTGGGCCGGTCTAATGCTGGCAAATCGACCTGCATCAACACCCTGACCCAGCAAAAACAGCTCGCATTTGCCTCCAAAAAACCCGGCCGCACGCAGCACATCAACTTGTTTGCACTGGGCAAACAGGGCGTGACCGACGCGGTGCTGGCCGATTTGCCGGGGTACGGCTATGCCGCCGTGGCCAAGATGGACAAGTTGCGCTGGCAACAGGTGATGGCCAACTATTTGGTCAGCCGCGAGAACCTCAAAGGCATCGTCATGATGTGCGACCCGCGCCATGGCTTGACGGAGCTTGACGACATCTTGCTTGAGGTGATTCGCCCGAGGGTTGAAGAAGGGCTGAAGTTCCTGATTATTTTGACCAAAGCCGACAAACTCACCCGCTCTGAACAGGCCAAAGCCCTGTCGATTGCGCGACTGCAAGCGGGCGGCGGCGAGGTGAAACTGTTTTCGGCGCTGAAAAAGCAAGGCGTCGAAGACGTGGCGCAACTGCTGTGGGACTGGACCCACCCCGCCGACGCAGCCAACGCACTGCCCACCCAAGCCAAAGCGCCAGAAGACGAACCCGAAGCCTTGGACGAGTGAGCAAGCAAGGTGGGCCACGGCAAACTCAAGGTGCCGAATCACCCCACACCGACAGGAGTCTTTGCATGATCGAGACCTGGCAGCAACACCTGCCCCACGGCATCTCCCTGAGCTGCCGCGCTTGCGGCCAACCCGACCGCCCGGTCTTGCTGTTTTTGCACGGTTTTCCTGAAGCCGCATTTGTCTGGGACGACCTGATGGCGCATTTTGCGCACCCTGACCACGGGGGATACCGCTGCATTGCCCCCAATTTGCGCGGATACGAACGCTCCAGCGCACCCGACGACGTCAAAGCCTACCGAGCCAAGCACTTGGTGCAAGACATTGCCGCCCTCATCGGCGCCGTTTGCCCTACAGGCACCCCGCTCGCCGCGCTGGTGGCGCACGATTGGGGCGGCGCGGTGGCGTGGAACTTGGCCAACCAGCACCCCGAGCTGATGGGCAAGTTGGTCATCATCAACTCGCCGCATCCAGGGCCGCTGCTCACCGCATTGCAAAGCGATGCCGCCCAGCAAGCGGCCAGCGCCTACATGAATTTTTTGGTGCAACCCCATGCCGCAGCCGAGCTCAGTGCCCATGAATTTGCGGGACTGTTTGGCTTTTTGTCAGGCGGGCCTGCGCACACAGCCACGTGGTTGACGCCCGAGGTCAAGGCGAAATACCGCGAAGTCTGGCAACACGGGATTCAAGGAGGCTTGAATTACTACCGCGCTTCTCCGTTGCGCCCCGCCACCGCCAATGACCCGGGCGTTTCATCCGTGCAGATTGCGCCTGAGTTTTTGCGCATCGACGTGCCGACCTTGGTGTTGTGGGCGCAAGACGATGTGGCCCTGTTGCCGTGTTTGACCGACGGCTTAGACGCGCACATTCCCGATTTGAAGCTGCAACCGATTCACGCTGCCACGCACTGGGTGGTGCACGAGCAGCCCGAACGGATCAAGTCAGAAATGGCCGATTTTTTGCAACAGGCCCGCTAAACAGCGTCAATAAAAACTGGGCTCACCCTCAGGGCGGGTCTTGAGCCGCTTGTGCACCCAGTAATACTGCTCGGGCATGCTGTGCACCCACTCGGCCAACAGCCGGTTCATGCGCACCGTGTCTTGCACCATGTCGTCGCTCGGAAAATCGGTCAACGGCGCGTGCACCTCAATGTCATAACCCGCATCGGTCATGCGCGTCACCACCGGCACCACCCGCGCACCCGCCACCTTGGACAAACGCGACAAGGAGGGCACCGTGGCCGCTTCTTCGACGCCCATGAAGGGCACAAAAATAGATTCGCTGCGACCGAAATCCATGTCGGGTGACAAGTGCAAGGGCTCACCCTTTTTGATGCCCGCCAAAATCTGTCGCATGCCTTGGTGCCTGAAATAAGGCCGCACATTGCCCGAGCGCTCACGTCCTTGGTTCACCCAAGCCGAAACCTTGGGGCTGGATTGCCCCACAAAAATAAACGCCACAGGGCCTGCCACCCCCAAGGAAACCGCCATGCCGCCTGCATCCAAACCCACAAAGTGCGGAGCAAACATCACCAACGGCCCGGGCGTGTGCAGCGCCTGCACGTCGCCCACCCAGCGCAGCCGCTGGCGGACTGTGTCTTCAGGTGCATGCCACAGCCAAGAGCGGTCTAGCACCGACTGACCGAAAGCTTTGAAGTGGCGGTAAGCCAACGCCTGGTGTTCGGCCGGGCTCAATTCGGGCATGCACTGCTGCAAATTGACCAACACCACCCGTCTGCGCATGTGTGCGAAGTGCCACAACAACCAGCCCAGCACCGAGCCCGCAGCCCGCACCCAAGACAGGGGCAGGCGGGCAAACAGGCGCATCAGAGCGATCAGCAAATTCACCATGGTGGGTCAAGCTCAGGCGGGCGCCTGACGGGGGTTTTTATAGCGGGCATAACCCCAGATGTACTGCGCGGGGCACTGCAAGATCAGCGCCTCCATGGCTTGATTGATCTGCACCACGGCGGTGTCCAAATCCTCAGACAGGGCATGGCCCAACGCTTGCGTGTGCAAACGGTAACCCCGCCCCCAAGACAAGCGTTCACCCCAAATGAGCACCACGCGCGCACCCGTTTGCAACGCCAAGCGGGCAGCCAACGTCATGGTGTAAGCCGGATGGCCAAAAAACGGTGCCCACTGGCCCATGCCTTCGGGCGGCACTTGGTCGGGCAACAAACCCACCGCCCCCCCTGAGCGCAAGGCTTTGATCATGTGCCGCACACCGGCCAAAGTGGTCGGCACCGCGTCCAAACCCGGCCGCTGGCGGGCCAGCGTCATGACCTCGCCCAATCCAGCATGTCGCGCCGGACGGTACAGCACGGTCAATGGGCCATGCTGCGCAGAAAAACGCTGGGCCAAGGCTTGCGCCGTGATTTCAAAACAGCCCATGTGCGGCGTCAAAAACAACACGCCGTGCCCTTCGGCATACGCCTGCACCGCTGCGCGATCGTCTGCCCACTCGAAATAAGGCATGCGCCCCAGCCACAAACGCGGCAACTCAGCCGACATGCGGCCAGCTTGGCCCACCGCTTGCAACAAGGTGGCCCAACCCAACCCTGCCCGACGTAAATGGGTCATGGTCCGCCGCCGATACGATGCCGAGAAACACCAAGCCAGCCATCCCCCCAAGCTGCCAAGAGCGTGCAGGGCCCACAACGGCCAGCGAGAAAAGAAACGGAACCAACGGAGCATGGGGGGAGATTTTGCCTTGAACTGAGCCGCTCCTGCGCTTGCGGCACTCAAGGGGCCGTGGACGCCCCCAGACAAAAGAATACGCATAACTCAAATTTGCCGTGCCAGACCCGACGAAGACGTTGGCCCAGGTCTTGAAATCGGTCCAAATGCCCTTATGATTAGCACTCGATGGAGTTGAGTGCTAACAAGCGCCTCCACAGTTTTCAGTTGCACTGTTGCGGTGCATTTGTTTTTTTAACCTTGTTTCATATTCAGGAGATTCCATGAAACTGCGTCCTTTGGGCGATCGCGTGATCGTCAAGCGTATCGAAAGCGAAACCAAAACTGCTTCGGGCATCGTGATCCCCGATTCCGCTGCTGAGAAGCCCGATCAAGGTGAAGTTTTGGCTGTTGGCCCAGGCAAAACCAATGACAAAGGCGAAACCAAAGCATTGAACGTGAAAGTCGGCGACCGCGTGTTGTTCGGCAAGTACAGCGGCCAAACCGTCAAGGTCGGTGGCGACGAGCTGTTGGTCATGAAAGAAGAGGACCTGTTCGCGGTCGTCGAG
>JACCDN010648356.1_pt1 | contig 18035 bp, 23 predicted proteins | sample 7441691 | NCBI WGS metagenome assembly JACCDN01 (sample SAMN15323439, study PRJNA562643) | freshwater metagenome | isolation source: river surface water | place: USA:Blue River Watershed | collected 2017-08-16
ATGCCGATCGACCTGTCGAACCTGGCACTGATGGACAAGAACGGCAAAGCCACCCGCGTCGGCTTCCGCATGGAAGGTGACAAGAAGGTGCGTTTCGCCAAGACCACCGGGGAGGCGATCTGATGCTGGATCAAGCCAACTACACCCCGCGTTTCAAGGCCATGTATCAGGCCAAGATCCGCGCTGCCCTCAAAGCCCAGTTCGGCTACAAGAACGACATGCAGATCCCCAAGCTGGACAAGATTGTCCTGAACATGGGTGTCGGCGAGGCCGTGAAGGACACCAAGAAGGTCAAGACCGCTGCTGAAGAACTCAGCGCGATCGCCGGCCAGAAGGCTGTCATCACCAAAGCCAAAAAGTCGATCGCCGGTTTCCGCGTTCGCGAGGAAATGCCGCTCGGCTGCAAGGTTACCCTGCGTGGCGACCGGATGTATGAATTCCTTGACCGTCTGATCACGGTTGCTCTTCCGCGCGTCCGCGACTTCCGCGGCGTGAAGGGGACGTCTTTTGATGGCCGCGGCAACTATGCCATGGGCCTGAAAGAGCAAATCGTGTTCCCCGAGATCAACTTCGACAAAGTCGACGAGATCCTCGGCATGGACATCATCATCTGCACCACCGCCAAGACCGACGCGGAAGCCAAGGCGCTGTTGAAGGAATTCAACATGCCCTTCACGTCGTAAGCGCGAGGAACCGATAATATGGCAAAGAAATCCATGGTGAACCGCGAAGTGAAGCGCGCCGCTCTTGTGAAGCAGCATGCTTCCAAGCGCGCTGCGCTGAAAGCGGTGATCAACGACCAGTCGAAGCCCGTTGAAGAGCGTTTCAAAGCGACTCTGAAACTGGCCCAGATGCCCCGCAACTCGTCGGCGACGCGGATCCACAACCGCTGCCAGCTGACCGGTCGTCCGCATGCGTTCTATCGCAAACTGAAACTCTCGCGCATCATGCTTCGCGAACTGGCCTCGTTCGGTCAGATCCCTGGCATGGTCAAGTCGAGCTGGTAAGGAGATCGCGATATGTCGATGAACGATCCGATTGGCGATATGCTGACCCGTATCCGCAACAGCCAGATGCGTGGCAAGTCGACCGTGTCGACCCCCGCTTCGACCCTGCGCGCCCGTGTTCTGGACGTGCTTCTGTCGGAAGGCTACATCCGCGGCTACGAAAAGAAAGCCACGGCCAATGGCCAGGGCGAGTTTGAAATCAGCCTGAAGTACTACGAAGGCACCCCGGTGATCCGCGAAGTCAAGCGCGTGTCGAAGCCCGGCCGTCGTGTGTATATGGGCGTCAAGGATATCCCCTCGGTCCGCAATGGCCTGGGTATCTCCATCGTCTCCACGCCGAAAGGCGTCATGTCGGATGCAAATGCACGGGCGGCCAATGTTGGCGGCGAAGTGCTTTGCACCGTGTTCTAAGGAGGGTTTGAATGTCTCGTATCGGCAAAAAACCCGTCGCCCTTGTCAAAGGCGTTTCGGCCACGATCTCTGGCCAGACCGTCGAAGTCAAAGGCCCCAAGGGCACCCGCAGCTTCACCGCTGGTGACAACGTGACGCTGACCCTGGAAAACGACACGATCAAGGTGACGCCGCGCGGCACCTCGAAGATCGCGCGTCAACAGTGGGGCATGTCGCGTTCGATGATCGAAAATCTGGTCATCGGCGTCAGCACCGGCTTCAAGAAGGAAATGGAAATTCAGGGTGTGGGTTATCGCGCTGCGATGGCCGGCAACGTCCTGAAACTGTCGCTGGGTTACAGCCACGAAGTCAACTTCGAGGTTCCCGCCGGCATCACCGTGACCTCGCCGAAGCAGACCGAAATCGTTGTGGAAGGCATTGACCAACAGCAAGTTGGTCAGGTCGCCGCGAACATCCGCGAATGGCGCAAGCCCGAGCCCTACAAGGGCAAAGGCATCCGCTATAAGGGCGAGTTCGTCTTCCGCAAGGAAGGTAAGAAGAAGTAAGGAGCGCAACAATGGCGAACACCAAAAGAGAGCTGTTCCTCAAGCGCCGCCTGCGCGTCCGGAACAAAATCAAGGCGATGGCCAATGGCCGTCTCCGCCTGTCCGTTCACCGCTCGTCGAAGAACATCAGCGTTCAGCTGATCGACGACGCCAAGGGCGTGACGGTTGCTGCGGCCTCGACCCTCGAAAAGGATCTGGGCTTTGTCGGCAAAAACAACCTGGAAGCGGCGGCGAAGGTGGGTTCCACCATCGCCGAGCGCGCCAAGAAGGCCGGTGTCGAAGAGTGCTACTTCGACCGCGGCGGTTTCCTCTTTCACGGCAAGATCAAGGCTTTGGCCGATGCTGCCCGTGAAGGCGGCCTGAAGTTCTGAGGAGTTGAAAAATGGCAGAACGTGAAAACCGTCGTGAAGACCGTGGCCAGCGTGGCGGCGATCGTCGTGACAACCGTCCCGAGGAAACTCCGGAATTCGCCGACCGTCTGGTCGCGATCAACCGCGTTTCGAAAACCGTGAAGGGCGGCAAGCGCTTTGGCTTTGCAGCACTCGTCGTTGTCGGTGACCAGAAAGGTCGCGTCGGCTTCGGCAAGGGCAAGGCCAAGGAAGTGCCGGAAGCGATCCGCAAGGCAACGGAACAGGCCAAGCGCCAGATGATCCGCGTGCCGCTGAAGGACGCCCGCACCTTGCACCACGACATGGAAGGCCGTCATGGCGCCGGTAAAGTCGTGATGCGCTCGGCTGTGGCCGGTACCGGCATCATCGCCGGCGGCCCGATGCGCGCCGTCTTCGAAATGCTGGGTCTGCAGGACGTTGTTGCGAAGTCGATCGGCTCGCAGAACCCCTACAACATGATCCGCGCCACCATCGACGGCCTGAAAGCCGAGACCTCGCCCCGTCAAGTTGCGGCTCGCCGCAACAAGAAGGTCGCCGAGATCCTGGGCAAGCCCGCCGCTGAAACCGTGGAGGCCTGATCATGGCAGCGAAGAAAGCAGCGGCTCCGGCCGCCAAGAAGACCATCGTCGTCAAGCAGGTGGCCTCGGCCGCCCGCCGTCCGGCTGTTCAAACCGCGACCCTGAAAGGTCTGGGCCTGAACAAGATGAACCGCACCCGTGAGCTGGAAGATACCCCTTCCGTCCGCGGCATGGTGAACAAGATCAGCCACCTCGTTCAGATCATCGAAGAGCGTGGGTAAGATCATGGGTGGGTGAGGAGCCCACTCTACGGATTGCGCCCCGGGGGACACCTCGGGGCGTTTTCATTTGGCGGAAACGAATCTTCCCATGGCCCAAAGCCGTGTTAGGCTGACAGCTGTGCCCCAGTGCGGGGCTGATTTCAGGGAGGTTATTATGGCGGCAAAATACGCAGGCGGTTGCGCCCATGTGCATGTGACAGCAAGCGCTGAACCCATCGACAATCACGAATGTCATTGCAACGTGTGCAAATCGGTGACCGGCCAGCACACGACCCATGTTGCGTTCTTTAATTATGGCGATGTGAGCGTCGATCATCCCGAAAAGATGAAGCGGGTGCCCTTCAACAAGGACAATCCGAACGGCCCCTTGGAAATTTGTGTCTGTGCCGATTGCGGGGCGGCGCTGATGCTGGATGACAAGCAAAAGCGCATCCGCGTCGCGGTGCCGAATGTCATGGGCTATGACGATGCGAAATTCCCCAAGGCGACATATCACGCCTTCTGGGATGAGACGAAAGGCTACGCCGCTCCGACCGACGGCCGCCCGGTCTACAATGCATTGCAGCCGAGCTTTGTCTGGCCGAAGGGCGCTTGAGGCGTCAGCCCAGCCCTGCGTGTGTGGCAAGTTAGTGGCGGGGGAGAACCCCCGCCCTACTGGGCTTGATTGATCCGGCGCAGCGCTCTATACGCCCCCGGTGGCCTCTTGGGTCATAGAATCAACAAGAAACGCCGTGTTTGCCCCGCCGTCGCAGTGGGTGCAGTTCCGGCATAGGAGTTTGCGACATGAAACTGCATGAACTTTCCGACAATCCCGGCGCTGCCAAGAAGCAAAAGCGCGTTGCGCGTGGTCCGGGTTCGGGCAAGGGTAAAACCGCTGGCCGTGGTATCAAGGGTCAGAAATCGCGTTCGGGCGTGGCTATCGGTGGTTACGAAGGCGGCCAGATGCCGCTGTACCGTCGTCTGCCGAAGCGTGGCTTCAACAAGCCGAACCAAAAGCAATTCGCCGTCGTCAACCTGGGCCTGATCGAGAAATTCATCGCTCTGGGCAAGCTGGACGCCAAGGCTGAGATCAACGAAGACGCTCTGGTTGCCGCTGGCCTGACCAAGGGCAAACACGACGGTATCCGCATCCTGAACAAGGGCGAGATCAAGTCGGCGGTCAAACTGGTGGTCACCGGCGCCTCTGCCGCTGCGATCGAGGCGGTCAAGGCCGCTGGTGGTTCGCTGACGGTTGCAGCCGTTGCTGCTGAATAAGAGGTTGTGAGCGGCCGCAAGACCGCTTACATCCTTTTCGAGTTTTCCCGCGCCGCCGACCGGAGAACGGTTCGGCGGCGCTGTCATGAAAGAGACCAAACATGGCATCTGCTGCAGAGCAAATGGCGGCGAACCTCTCGTGGGGGGCGCTTGGCAAGGCGACGGATCTGAGAAGTCGCATCTTCTTTACCATCGGGCTTTTGATCGTTTACCGCCTTGGCACCTATATTCCGGTTCCGGGAATCGACGGCCAAGCGCTGCGTGATTTCATGTCGAATGCCGGGGCCGGTCTGGGCGGTATCCTGAACATGTTCACCGGCGGCGCGATCAGCCGCATGGGGATCTTTGCCCTTGGCATCATGCCCTACATCTCGGCCTCCATCATCATCCAGCTTCTGGCCTCGATGATCCCGGCGCTGGAGCAGATGAAGAAAGAAGGCGAGCAAGGCCGCAAGAAGATGAACCAGTGGACGCGCTATGCGACCGTCGCGCTGGCTCTGTTCCAAGGCTATGGCATCGCGATGTCCATTCAGGCGGGTGGCCTCGCGCATGATCCGGGCCTGTTCTTTGTGGCCTCCTGCGTCATCACGCTGGTTGGCGGCACCATGTTCCTGATGTGGCTGGGTGAACAGATCACCGCCCGCGGCATCGGCAACGGCACCTCGCTCATCATCTTCACCGGCATTGTGGCGGAAATTCCGGCGGCGCTGGCGCAGTTCTTCTCGATGGGCCGGTCGAATGTCATCTCGACCCCGGTCATCATCGGCGTGTTGGTCATGGTGGTTGTTGTGATCGCCGCTGTGGTCTTCATGGAACGCGCCCTGCGCAAGATTTCGATCCAGTATCCCCGTCGTCAGGTCGGCATGAAGATCTACGATGGTGGGTCCTCGCACTTGCCGATCAAGGTCAACCCGGCGGGCGTCATTCCGGCGATCTTTGCCTCGTCGCTGCTGCTGTTGCCGATCACGATCTCGACCTTCTCGGGCGCACAGACCGGGCCGATCATGTCGACGATTCTGGCCTATTTTGGCCCCGGCCAGCCGCTCTATCTGGTGTTCTTTATCGGCATGATCGTGTTCTTCGCCTATTTCTACACCCACAACGTTGCCTTCAAGGTCGATGATGTGGCCAAGAACCTGCAAGATCAGAACGGCTTCATTCCCGGTATCCGCCCCGGCCGCAAGACCGAGGACTACCTCGAATATGTGGTGAACCGGGTTCTGGTTCTGGGTTCGGCCTATCTTGCCGCCGTCTGTCTGCTGCCCGAAGTGCTGCGCAGCCAGTTCGCGATCCCCTTCTATTTCGGCGGGACCTCGGTTCTGATCGTGGTTTCGGTGACGATGGACACCATCAACCAGATCCAGTCGCATCTCTTGGCGCATCAGTATGAAGGCCTGATCGAGAAATCGAATTTGCGGGGCAAGAAGCGTGCCCCCAAGGCTCCGGCACGGCGTTAAGGGAAGTCCATGGCGAACATCATCCTTCTTGGTCCGCCGGGGGCGGGCAAGGGCACGCAGGCCGAGCGTCTGGTCGCTGGTCGCGGCATGGTGCAACTGTCCACCGGCGACATGCTGCGTGAGGCCAAGTCTTCGGGTACCGAGATGGGCCGCAAGGTCGCCGAGGTGATGGAGCGTGGCGCGCTGGTGACGGATGAGATCGTTATTGGCCTGATTGAGGAAAAGCTGGAAAAGGGAGCCCCGGGCGGGTTTATCTTTGACGGCTTTCCGCGCACGCTGAAGCAGGCCGATGCCTTGGCAGATCTGTTGTCGCGCAAGGGGCTGAACCTTGATGCGGTGATCGAGTTGGTGGTGGATGATACGGCCTTGGTGGGTCGCATCGTCAAGCGCGCCGATGAGGCCCGCGCCAAAGGCCAGCCGGTGCGCAAGGACGACACGCCCGAAGTTTTCGAGATTCGCCTGCGCGAGTATTACAAGAACACGGCTCCGCTGATCGGCTATTACTGGGCAAAGAAAAGCCTGCGTCAGATCGATGGCATGGCAGAAATGGGCGCCGTTTCTGCGGCTGTCGCGAAAGTTCTTGACAACTCCTGAGATTCCGCCCCGCCCGGCTTGACGGGCGGGGGGAAAGCCCCTAAAGCACAGCGTCCCGCCATGGAATCGCTGTGGTTCGGGTTTCCCATTTATTTGGGAAGATCGTCGTCAGAGGCGCCGCCTCTGGCAGTTGTGAAAAAAGGTTCTGGTGCAACGGAACCGCAACGAAAGGACAAACGCCTTGGCTCGTATTGCTGGCGTAAACATCCCGACCCAAAAGCGGGTTATCATCTCTCTGCAATATATTGCAGGGATCGGCGCACATAACGCCCAAACCATCTGCACCGCGCTGAACATTGATGCCGCACGTCGCGTCAATCAGCTGACCGATGCCGAAGTTCTGGCGATCCGCGAATACATCGACGCCAACTTCACCGTCGAAGGCGACCTGCGTCGCGAAGTGTCGATGAACATCAAGCGTCTGATGGACCTTGGCTGCTACCGTGGTCTGCGTCACCGCAAGGGCCTGCCGGTCCGCGGTCAGCGCACGCACACCAACGCGCGCACCCGCAAGGGCCCGGCTAAAGCCATCGCTGGCAAGAAGAAATAAGGGGTAGGACCAATGGCACGTGATACCAAATCCACCCGCATGAAGAAAAAAGAGCGCAAGAACATCGCCGCTGGCGTTGCTCATGTGAACTCGTCCTTCAACAACACCAAGATCCTGATCTCCGACGTTCAGGGCAACGCCATCTCCTGGTCGTCCTCGGGCACCATGGGCTTCAAGGGTTCGCGGAAATCGACCCCCTACGCCGCTCAGATGGCCGCCGAAGACGCGGGCCGCAAGGCACAGGAACATGGCGTGAAGACGCTGGAAGTCGAAGTGCAGGGCCCGGGTTCGGGCCGCGAGTCGGCGCTGCGCGCGCTGGCCGCCGTGGGTTTCAACATCACCTCGATCCGTGATGTGACCCCGCTGGCTCACAACGGCTGCCGCCCGCCGAAGCGCCGCCGCGTCTAAGGCAATTTGATTTCAATCGGGCCGTGCGGTTTCGCGCGGCCCGATTGCGTGATTCCAGATCCTCGGGCGTCACCTGGCTTAGGGACATGGGCAGGTGACAAGAATGGAGGCGAAAGCATGATCCACAAGAATTGGCAGGAACTCATCAAGCCGCAGCAGCTGGTCGTGAAGGCTGGGGCAGACGCAAATCGCGTCGCCACCGTCATCGCTGAACCGCTGGAGCGCGGCTTTGGTCTGACGCTGGGCAACGCGCTGCGTCGCGTGCTGCTGTCGTCGCTGCAAGGTGCTGCGATCACCAGCGTGCAGATCGACAACGTCCTGCACGAGTTCTCCTCGGTCGCCGGTGTGCGTGAAGACGTCACCGACATCGTGCTGAACCTGAAAGGCGTTCGCCTGAAGATGGAAGTCGAAGGGCCGAAGCGCCTGTCGATCTCCGCCAAAGGCCCGGGCGTTGTCACCGCTGGTGACATCTCGGAAACCAACGGGATCGAGGTTCTGAACAAGGACCACGTGATTTGCCACCTTGACGATGGCGCCGACGTTTACATGGAACTGACGGTTTCGACCGGCAAGGGCTATGTCTCGGCTGACAAAAACCGTCCGGAAGATGCGCCGATTGGCCTGATTCCGATCGACGCGATCTATTCGCCGGTCAAGAAAGTGTCTTACGAAGTGCAGCCGACCCGCGAAGGTCAGGTGCTGGACTATGACAAGCTGACCATGAAGATCGAGACCGATGGCTCGCTGACCCCGGATGATGCCGTGGCCTATGCCGCGCGCATTCTGCAGGACCAGCTGGCGGTCTTCGTCAACTTCGACGAACCGGAATCGGCCAAGGCTGGCGAAGTGGACGCAGGGTTGGAGTTCAACCCGCTCTTGCTGAAGAAAGTCGACGAGTTGGAACTGTCGGTGCGTTCGGCGAACTGCCTGAAGAACGACAACATCGTCTACATCGGCGATCTGATCCAGAAAACCGAAGCCGAGATGCTGCGCACCCCGAACTTCGGCCGCAAGTCCTTGAACGAGATCAAGGAAGTGCTGTCGGGCATGGGTCTGCACCTGGGCATGGAAGTCGAAGATTGGCCGCCGGAAAATATCGAAGATCTGGCCAAGCGCTTCGAAGACCAGTTCTAAGAGCTTTGGGGGGCGTTCGCGCCCCCCGCAAATGCCCGGGATGCCGGGGAAAACATGGGCAAATCCGCCCCAACGACGCCGGATCAACGCAATCTGGCAACACAAAGCAAAACACGCGAATAGGAGATACCCATGCGTCACTCGAATGGCTACCGCAAGCTGAACCGCACCCACGAACACCGCAAGGCGATGTTCGCGAACATGGCTGGTTCGCTGATTGAACACGAACAGATCAAGACCACCTTGCCGAAAGCCAAGGAACTGCGTCCGATCATCGAAAAGCTGATCACCTTGGCAAAGCGCGGCGACCTGCACGCCCGTCGTCAAGCTCATGCTCAGCTGAAGCAAGACATCCACACCGAGCGGCTGTTCTCCATCCTTGGCCCGCGCTACGCTAACCGTCAGGGCGGCTACGTCCGTATTCTGAAAGCTGGCTTCCGCTATGGCGACATGGCCCCGATGGCGATCATCGAATTCGTTGATCGTGACCCGTCGGCCAAAGGTGCTGCGGACCACGCGCGCACCGCTGCTTTCGAAGCTTCGGAAGACTAAGACTTAACCGCAAGGTTCAAGAAAGGCCCGCGCGTTGCGCGGGTCTTTTTCATTTCGGCAAACCTCAGGCGATCCCCCATTTTCAAACATGGTTAACGATCGGATGCCAAAGGCCACAAAATAAGAAAAATGACTTTTCCAAGGCGTTGCAATGTTTTGGGCGTGGCAATTGAGATGAAATTTGATTCAGTTCTGGTGCAACTGCCGGTGGCATTCTAAAGTCAGTTTAAGAATCGCAACCTGGCGAAAAAGACATGTCTGTTAAACTTGGTATGGATGTCGAACTGCATCAACTGGCCCTGCTGGCCCCTGCCGGCTATTCGATTGGCTTGCACATCCGCTTTACTGCGCCCTTGTTCATGTTTCAGACCTATGATCCGGCTTGGCTCGACCATTACACGGAAAATGGCTATGTTTTGCGTGATCCGATGGTGGCTTGGGGGTTTTCGACCACCGGCACCATCCGTTGGAGCGACCCGTCGCTTCCTGATCCCTTCGGCCTGTTCAAAAAGGCCGCCGACCATGGTTTGACTTATGGTGTCACCATTGCCTGTGGCCCGATCAAGTCACGTACCATTGCTTCTTTCGCCCGATCTGACCGCGAATATCTGGACGCCGAGATCGCCGCCATTGCTGCCATTGTTGACAGGCTGCACGCGGCAACCGAGCCGCCGGAAGAACTGACCAAGGCCCAGATCGAGGCGCTCAAGTGCATTGCCGGGGGGGACCGGATCGCAGCGGCTGCGGCCAAATTGGGAATTTCGGAAAGCGCGTTGAAGGCAAGGATTACTTCGGCCCGCATCCGACTGATGGCCCGCACAACGGCCGAAGCGATCCAGCGGGCAAAGGATTATCGCCTGATGTAACCAAACCCCTCCTGCAAGGTTTGACTGCCATCCAACCTCAAAGGAGCTGCCATGCTTACCACAACGCTTTCTTTTGCCAATTTGCACAACCATGGCGAGTTGTTTGCCAATATGTTGCGCGCAAGGCGCGAGTTGTTCATCGTCCACAACAAATGGAACCTGCCCGAGGCCATGGGCATGGAATACGATCAATACGACACGCCAGCCTCGCGCTGGGTCGTGGTGCATGATGACGAGGGCAAGGTTCTTGCGGGCAATCGTCTGACGCCTACTACCACCCGCTGCGGCATCTACAGCTACATGATCCGGGATGCGCAACGGCAACTTCTGGATACGATCCCGTCGAACCTTCTGTATGACGAGGCACCGGTGGTGGATCACATCTGGGAAAGCTCGCGGCTGTTTGTCAGCCATGATGTGCCCTCGTCGATCCGCCGTCGGGTCCATGCGCAGTTGATCGCGCAGCTGGGCGAAACCGTCCGCGGCTTGGGCGCCACGCATTGCCTGACGCTTCTGGCCGCGACCTGGCCCCGCTGGGCCGACCGCGTGGGGGTCAAGATGAAGGCGATGGGGCCGGTGATGGAAATCGACGGCATCGACAATCAGGTTGTGATGATGGACTTCAGCCAGACCGTCCATTGACGCCAGGGCTTTCGCGCGACCGCGTGGCGGCGTAGTCTGGGCGGTATGGCTGATCTGTTTGATACCGCTGCCGCCCCTGCTGCGCCTGCTGGGCCGCGCCCTTTGGCCGACCGCTTGCGGCCGCGCAGCCTGTCCGAGGTGATCGGGCAGGCGCATGTCCTTGGCCCCGAGGGGCCGTTGGGCGCGATGCTTGCCGCGCGCTCGTTGTCTTCGCTTGTCCTCTGGGGGCCGCCGGGGGTGGGCAAGACCACCATCGCCCGGCTTCTTGCCGCGGAAACCGATCTGGCCTTCGTACAAATTTCGGCAATCTTTACCGGGGTTCCCGACCTGCGCAAAGTGTTCGAGACGGCGAAGATCCGCCGTGCGAACGGGCAAGGCACCTTGTTGTTCGTTGATGAAATCCATCGCTTCAACAAAGCGCAGCAGGATGGCTTCCTGCCCTATATGGAGGATGGCACCATCCTTCTGGTCGGCGCGACGACCGAAAATCCCTCATTCGAGTTGAACGCCGCTCTCCTCAGCCGTGCGCAGGTCATCGTCTTGGAGCGGCTGTCTTTGGCCGATCTCGAACGTCTGACCCAGCGTGCCGAAAAAGAGCTTGGTCGTGCGCTGCCCCTGACAGGCGACGCCCGCGAGGCGCTGATCGAAATGGCAGACGGCGATGGCCGGGCGTGCCTTAACCTGATCGAGCAGGTTGCCGCGTGGAAAACCGATCATGCCTTGAACCGTGATGAGCTGTCCCGCCGCCTGATGCGGCGAGCTGCCAAATACGACAAGTCGGGCGAAGAACATTACAACCTTATCAGTGCCTTGCATAAATCCGTGCGCGGCTCAGACCCCGATGCGGCGCTTTATTGGTATGCCCGCATGCTGGAGGGCGGCGAAGACCCCCGCTTTCTTGCCCGCCGCCTGACGCGCATGGCGGTCGAGGACATCGGTCTGGCTGACCCGCAGGCGCAGGCCGTCTGCATTGACAGCTGGCAAACCTATGAACGGCTGGGCAGCCCCGAAGGCGAACTGGCACTGGCCAATGCGGTGGTCTATCTTGCCCTCGCGCCGAAATCGAACGGGGTCTACACCGCCTATAAAGCCGCCCGCGCCGCTGCGCGCGAGACCGGCAGCCTTATGCCGCCGCGTCAAATCCTGAACGCCCCGACGCGGCTCATGAAGGACATCGGCTATGGCGCGGGCTATGCCTATGACCACGATGCCGAGGATGGTTTTTCCGGCCAGAACTACTTCCCCGAAGGCATGAAGCGCCCGGTTTTCTATGCCCCGCCCGAACGCGGATTCGAGCGCGAGCTGAAAAAGCGCATTGATTACTTTTCAAAACTGCGGGCCAAGCGCGAAAGCTGACCCGTAGCCTTTATCTTGGTGAAATATCCCCGCCGGAGGCCACTGCTGGATCTGCCGGACGCTCCGCGGGGGATATTTTCACCAAGATAAAGGCAAAGACCCTGCGCCGTGCTGCGACGCGTGGCGGTTGACAAATGCTGCGGGCACGCCCAAGGAACCGCCATGTTCTGGACAGGTCTTCAAGTTGCTTTGGGTGGCGCCGCAGGCTCTGTCCTGCGTTATCTGGCCGTGGCCGCCTTGGGTGGGCCTTGGGCGGTGGCGGCTGTCAATGTTGTGGGCAGCTTTGCCATGGGTATGTTGTTTGTGGTCCTGTCGAGCCGAACCCAGCTTTCGCCGCTGTTGATGACGGGCGTCTTGGGCGGCTTTACGACATTCTCGGCCTTTTCGCTGGATACCCTTCGGCTCTGGCAATCCGGGCAGACCTTGCAGGCGGGGCTATATGTTGCCGTCTCGGTCGGCCTTTCCCTTTTCGCCGTCGCCTTTGGCGCGGCCCTTGCCAAAGGAGTGCTGGCATGAGCGGCGTGAAACTTTTGACCGTGTCGGCGGATGAGGGCGAACAACGTCTGGACAAATGGTTCAAGCGCCGGTTCCCGCAGATCAGCCAAGGCCATGTCGAAAAGATGTGCCGCACTGGGCAGATCCGTATCGATTCTGCGCGGGCGAAGGCGTCGGACCGGGTGGCCCCCGGTATGGTCATTCGCGTACCGCCTTTGCCGGATGCTGAAGCGCCGAGCCGTCCGCTTGAAGGGCGCGTCAGCGCATCTGATACCAAGATGATTCAGGATGCGGTGCTGTGGAAGGATGAGCATATCATCATCCTGAACAAGCCCGCAGGTCTGCCCAGCCAAGGCGGTTCGGGGCAGGGGGATCGCCATGTCGATGGCCTGACCGAGGCCTTGAAATTTGGCTACAAGGATCGCCCCAAGCTGGTGCATCGTTTGGACAAGGACACCTCGGGCGTTCTGATGCTTGCTCGCACCGACCGGGTGGCGCGGGCACTTTCAGAGGCTTTGCGCAATCATCACACGCGCAAGATTTACTGGGCGCTGGTTGCCGGTGTGCCGAACCCGCGTCAGGGCAGCATAAAGTATGGCTTGATGAAGGCCCCCGGTCACGGCCGCGGAGGTGAGGGTGAAAAGATGCAATGCGTCCACCCTGCCAAAATGGGCGATTACCCGGATGCCAAGCGCGCCCATACTGATTTCTTCACGCTCTGGTTCCTTGGCACCCGGCTGTCGTGGATGGCGTTGGAGCCAATCACCGGGCGCACCCATCAGTTGCGGGCGCATATGGCGGAACTTGGTCATCCGATCATTGGCGATGGCAAATATGGCGGCTCGTCCACCGAAAACATGGGGGATGGCTGGGGCGCAGGTCTGGGCGGCGAGATCAGCCGCAAGCTGCACCTGCATGCCCGCAGCCTGACCATTCAGCACCCGATCACCAAAGAAACCATGACCTTCACCGCCCCCTTGCCCGAGCATATGGCCAAGACTTGGAAGCTCTTGGATTGGCGGGAGAAGGACATTCCTGCTGACCCGTTCGAGGCCCGCAGATGAGCGGCTGGACGGCGAAGCGGTTCTGGAAGGCGGCCAGCGCTGAGCCTTGCGACGGCGGCTATACCGTGCGGCTGGATGGGCGGGCGGTGAAAACGCCGGCTAAGGCTGCGGTGGTGGTGCCGACGCTTGCGCTTGCACAGGCTGCGGCGGCGGAATGGGATGCCCAACAGGGGGCCGTCAAGCCTGAGACCATGCCGGTGACGCGGGCCATCAACTCGGCCATCGACAAGCTGTCGGTGCAGTTTGACGAGGTTGTCGGCTTGTTGGCGGCCTATGGGGCCAGCGATCTTTTATGTTATCGCGCCGTCGGGCCAGAGGGCCTGGTGGCCCGGCAAGTGGCCGGCTGGGATCCGCTTCTCGAGTGGTCGGCTGCGGAACTTGGCGCGCCGCTGGTCAGCACGGCCGGGGTCGTTCACATTGACCAACCGCCGGGCAGCATCGCCCGCCTGCACGCGCTGACCGCCAGTTTTGATGCCTTCCGACTTGCCGCCTTTCATGACCTTGTGGCGATTTCCGGCTCGTTGATCCTTGCTCTTGCTGTCACGCGGGGGCGGTTGACCGCAGATGAGGCCTTTGGTCTGAGCCGAATCGATGAGGCTTGGCAGATCGAAATCTGGGGCGAGGATGAGGAAGCGGCCCTTTTGGAAGCCGCGCGCCGCCAAGCATTCCATGAGGCGGCTCGGTTCTATGGATTGTGCGGGTAACAATCTTGCGCGATTTGCGCTGCCGATTTTCGGCATTGTGCGCAATACAATGGTCAAAACGCGCTTTACCTAGCGGCATGTCGGTATTGCCGATGTTTTCCTTGACCTTTCCCAAGCCGCTATCCGATGATCCCCGATACTGGTTGCGCAAGCACCACACCAAATCTCGCACTCGCGCCAAGCGGGGCGTCTGAACCCTGCCGTTTTGGGCAGTTCCACAGGAAGAGGTAAGAATGAAAAGATCCATGTTCCTCGGCACGCTCGCGGCCAGCACCGTTCTGGCTGGCGCGGCCTTTGGCGGCACGCTTGACGATGTAAAGGCGCGCGGCGAGCTGCTGTGCGGCGCCAACTCGGGCCTGACCGGCTTTGCGGCACCTGACGCCAATGGCGAATATCAGGGGTTTGACGCCTCGCTCTGCAAGGCGATTGCGGCTGCCGTTCTGGGCGATGCCAGCAAGGTGAAATTCGTCCCCTTGTCGAGCGAAGTGCGCTTTACCGCGCTGGCTTCGGGCGAAGTGGACGTGCTGATCCGCAACTCCACCTTCACCTTCTCGCGCGATACCGACCTCAAGCTCGATTTCCCGGTCATCAACTACTATGATGGTCAGGGCTTCATGGTGAAGAAAGATCTGGGCGTGTCTTCGGCCAAGGAACTGGATGGCGCGACCGTCTGTATCCAGACCGGCACCACGACCGAGTTGAACCTTGCTGACTTCTTCAAGGCCAACAACATCACCTATACCCCGGTGACCGTGCAGGACGACTCTGAGGCACAGCGCAACTACCTTGCCGGGTCTTGCGATGCCTATACCACCGACGCCTCTGGCCTTGCCGCGGTGCGTTCGGCGTTCCCGGATCCGGAAAACCACATCATCCTGCCGGAAATCATCTCGAAAGAGCCGCTTGGGCCGGCCGTGCGCCATGGTGACAACGCTTGGGGCGATGTTGTACGTTGGACCTTCAACGCGCTGTTGATCGCGGAAGAAAAGGGCATCACCAAGGCCAATCTGGCTGAGGTTGAAGCCTCCTCGACCGACCCGGAAGTGCGTCGTCTCTTGGGCCTTGAAGGCGACATGGGCGTGATGCTGGGTCTGGACAACGCTGCCTTCAAGAACGCGATCCTTGCCAACGGCAACTATGGCGAAATCTTTGAAGCGTCGATCGGCACCTCGACCCCGATCGGTCTGGCGCGCGGGTTGAACGCGCTTTGGACCCAAGGCGGCCTGCAATACGCGGCTCCCTTCCGCTGATCCATCAGCCGGGCGCATCCTGATACCGGGGTGCGCCCGTTTCGCTACAAGACCAAGTGACGCCAGAACCGGCGGGCAAAGCCTGCACGAAGCCGCAACTCAAGACGGCAAGGCTCGGCACAGGGGGACATCATGACGCTTGCCGCTGACGCGCCGAAAGAAGCCTTTCGGCTCTCGATGCTCATCTATGATACGCGCTACCGATCTTACACGATTCAGGTTGCGGTGCTTGTCCTGCTTTTGCTGTTCATGGGCTGGATCACGGACAACACGATCAAGAACCTGGCTGAGCGCGGCAAGGACATCAGCTTCAACTTCCTGTGGCAGCGTGCTGGCTATGACATCGACCAGCAGCTGATCCCCTATACCAATGACAGCACCCATGGCCGGGCGGCGGTGATCGGGATTCTGAACACGCTGGTCGTGGCGATCTTTGGCTGTCTTTTTGCCACGGTGATCGGCGTGGTGGCCGGTGTGCTGCGGCTGTCAAAGAACTGGCTCGTGGCGCGCATCATGACGGTTTACGTCGAGGTGTTCCGCAATGTGCCGGTGGTGCTGTGGATCATTGTCGCGTCAGTCTTCCTGACCGAAACCCAACCCCAGCCGCGCGATTACAAGGTCACCGATGAGATGATCGCTGCGGGGGAATCACCCAAGGCCGAAATGCTGTTCGGCGCCTTTGCCATCACCGGGCGCAGCACCAACATGCCCGCCCCCTTGCTGACCCGCCCCTTGCCGACGGTCGAGATTGCCACCGTGCCGGTCAGCCTGTCGCTGCTGGCTTTTCTGGCCGTTGTGATTGGCTCGGTCATGGTCAACAGCCGCTATCTGGCCAAGGTGAAAGCCGAGCAAGAGGCCACCGGCCTGCGACCCACGACATGGTGGAAGTCGCTCTTGATTCTCTTTGGTCCATCGATTGCGCTTTTGGTCGCGATGGGGCTGCATCTGGACTACCCGGTGTTGAAGGGCTTCAACTTTCAGGGCGGGATTTCCGTAAGCCATGCCTTTTCGGCGCTGCTGGTTGCGCTGTCGCTTTATACCGGGGCCTTTATTGCAGAAAACGTGCGGGCCGGCATTCAGGCCATTTCGCGCGGGCAATCCGAGGCTGCCTTTGCCCTTGGCCTGCGGCCCGGCCGCGCCATGAAACTGGTGATCTTGCCGCAGGCGCTGCGTGTCATCATCCCGCCGCTGATCAGCCAGTATCTGAACCTGACCAAGAACACCTCGCTAGGCATTGCCGTGGGCTATCTTGATTTGCGTGGCACCTTGGGCGGCATCACGATGAACCAGACCGGCCGCGAGATGGAGTGCATGCTTTTGATGATGGGGATCTATCTGGTTATCAGCCTGGTCGTCTCGTCGATCATGAATGCCTATAACAACGCCGTAAAACTGAAAGAGCGCTGAGATGTCTGTCGCATCGCCCAACGGTTCCTTCGTCCGCACCGAAATGCTGCCCCCCGAAGCCCCCCCCTTGGCCGAGCGTGGGCTGGTCAAATGGGTGCGCGAGAACCTGTTCTCCTCGGTCCTGAATACCGTCCTGACACTGGCAGGGCTGGCCTTTGTGATCTACGCCATTGCTTCGGCCTTGCCGTGGTTTCTGAACGGGGTCTGGAATGCCAAAGACCTGAAAGAATGCCGCGCCATCATCACCGCCAGCGCCGGGCCAGAGGCGACGGGGGCCTGTTGGGCCTTGATCCGCGAGCGGTGGCACCAGTTCCTGTTCGGCTTTTATCCGGCCGACCTTTATTGGCGTCCGGTGTTGTCGCTGGGGCTGTTGCTGATCTCGCTGGCACCGCTTTTGTATTACGGTTTGCGGCGCGCCAATGTGATGCTTGTTGGAATTGTCTCGGTGGCGACGCTGATCGCGTTGGCGCTGCTTGACCATGATATAACCCACCTGCTGCTGTTCGCGGCGATGTTTGTCGCGCTGACTGCGGTGGCCTTCGTGGCCCCGAAACGCCTGATCTGGCTGACATTGATTTTCCCGCTGCTGGCGTTCTTCCTTCTATGGGGCGGGTCGGTTTGGGGGCCGGTCGGCGTGGCTGCGGGGTTTGTCATTCTTGCGCTGGTTTACCGCCTGACCAAGATCGCCTTGGGCGTGGTGGTGGCGACCGGTGTGGGTGTGGTGGCGGCCGCCATCTGGTGGCTGATGCTGCAAACCAGTGTCACGACGGCGCTGCATGCGCTGATGCCCGTCGGCATTCCGCCGGTCAACTCGGACCAGTTCGGCGGATTCCTCTTGGCCTTTGTGATCGGCGTGACGGCCATCGGTGCCTCGCTGCCGATCGGGATCTTGTTGGCGCTGGGGCGGCGGTCGGACATGATGCTCATCAAAACGCTCTGTGTGGGCTTCATCGAATTCGTCCGTGGGGTGCCGCTGATCACGGTGCTGTTCACCGCGACCCTGCTTTTGGGTTACTTCCTGCCGCCGCAAACCAACTTTGACGTGGTGCTGCGGGTTATCATTCTGGTGACCTTCTTCTCGGCGGCCTATCTGGCCGAGGTGATCCGCGGCGGCCTCGCCGCGCTGCCCAAGGGCCAGTATGAGGCCGCCG
>JACCDN010636745.1_pt1 | contig 18032 bp, 17 predicted proteins | sample 7441691 | NCBI WGS metagenome assembly JACCDN01 (sample SAMN15323439, study PRJNA562643) | freshwater metagenome | isolation source: river surface water | place: USA:Blue River Watershed | collected 2017-08-16
ATATATGATCCATTTGGAGGATTGACTGACTTAGGTCTAAAAGTTGTGAGAGCTGTTGGAACACCAATTGAGAGATTTAAAGAAGATGGACTTAGAGCCTTTAAAGCGTGTAGAATGGCATCCCAGCTTCAATTTGATATTGAAACAGAGACTTTTGATGCAATTAGAAATGCTTTGCCTGTTGCATCACAAGTTTCTATGGAACGAGTTCGTGATGAATTTATGAAAATGCTTCTAAACTCACCAAAGCCTTCCGTTGGAATCGAACTTATGAGGAAAACAGGACTACTCGAATTATTTATCCCAGAACTGCTTGAGGGGTACGGTGTTGAGCAAAAACTATTTCACGCAGATGATGTGTATCATCATAGCTTAAACACTATGGATTTGGCTCCAGATAGTATTAAGTTGGCCGCTCTATTTCATGATATTGGGAAACCACGAAAAGATATGCATAATGGTCACTTCTATGGCCATGATATTGAAGGAGCAAAAATTACAGAAGAAGTAATGAGCAGGATGAGATTTTCAAAATCTGAGATTAGAAGAGTTTCAAACCTTGTTAAAAATCATATGTTCTATTTCCCATATATAACTGAAGATACTACACCAGAAGAAAGAGAAAAGATTAAAGAAAAGGAGTGGGGAGATGCTGCTGTTAGGCGATTTATAGCTCGTGTTGGAGAGGAGAATTTAGAAGATCTCTTTGCTCTTCGTATTGCCGACGCAACAGCAAATCCTATGACAGCGTTTAAACCTGATGAAATAACTCAACTTCAATTAAGGATTTCTGAAGTTAGGGCTAAAGACATGGCAATTAAGCTTTCAGATTTAAAGATTAATGGTAATGACCTTGTAGAAATGGGGATTCCTAAAGGTCCAAGAGTAGGTGAAATATTAAACAAACTTCTTGAAATGGTAATAGATGATCCGATGTTAAATACTAAAGAGAAGTTAGGAGAACTAGTAAGAACCATGACGGTTTAAAATTAAGTACTTTATTAGTTTAGATATATGAATTGAAGTATCATTGTCTACTTCAAGTTCATCATCACCGTATAGCACTTTTAGTTGTCTACGTCCAAGAAGAATGCTTTGATCGGGTCTTAAATATATATGTGGAATACCAACACCTTTGCCCTCACAAGAATTTATACCAACTATCTTTCTATTTTCATCAAGTTTGAAAACTAAAGAAAGTATATACATATCAACGTATTCTATCTCCAATGTGTTCTCAATTAGTGTTGCTTTAAGTGTTTCCCCCTCTAACAAATCTTTTTCAGTAATACCTAGGTTTAAGCTTTCGCTTATTTCAAGAGGAGAATTTAAATTGTTTTCATTTAGGTTTGTCATCGATATTTTAAGTTAAAAAGTAAGTAAATTGGTAACAATTATTCAATAATTTCCTTATATAATAAAAGCTCCTTAACTAATTGAGATATATGAATGTTATCTCCATCGTTTAACTCTTTATCTGCATCATCGTAAGATACTCTCATTTTTCCTTTTCCGAGCATTACTGTTCCGTCAAGAAATGCATGGAAGTGAGAAATTCCCAGTGGTGCTGCGTCATAGGATTGGATCCCAGTTATCTTTCCTTCTGTAGAAGTAAATGATATTGATAAAAATAAACCATTCTTGTAATAAATCCCTAGCGCTGTGCCTTGTAATACAGCATTACTTACATCTGATTGTTCAAGCTCTTCTCTTGATATGCCTAAGTTCAACGACTCATTAACTTCTGACTTTGAACTACACATTGTAATTGGAACCTCTGTCATTTTTACTTCTAGTGTAAATAATATTATCTTCTCTTGATTATACCACCCATATATTGATATTCTGTAATATTACATATATTCATTTTTATACTGCCTAATGAAAATACAATTTTGCGGAGCTACTAAAACTGTTACTGGATCATGTCACTTTGTTGATACTGGGAATGTAAAGTTCTTAGTTGACTGTGGTGCATTCCAAGGAGAGTGGGAAACAGAGAAACTAAACTTTGAACCTTTTCCTTTTGATCCTGCCTCTCTTGATTTCGTATTCTTAACTCACGCTCACTTTGACCATTGTGGAAGATTACCTAAACTAATCAAACAAGGTTTTAAAGGAAGAATTATTAGTACTCAACCTACAAGAGAATTGGCTGAAGTTGTATTAATGGATGCAGCAAGACTTCAAGAAGAAGAATTTAAAAGATGGAAAAGCAAACCTAGAAATGAAGGGGTAAATCAAAAAGCTTCGTCAGATGGGTCTCTATATTCAAATCGTGAACCAATGTATACAGTTCAAGATATCGAAATGATGATGCCGTTCTTTGATGTATATCCAGTTGGAGATTCCGTTGATTTACATAAAGGTATTGAATTTAGATTAAGAGATTCAGGGCATATTTTAGGATCTGTAATTATCGAATTCTGGTTGAAAAATGAAGCAGAGCGAGTTAGAAAAGTTGTGTTCTCAGGTGACCTTGGACAACAAGGTCAGAGAATTGTAAGAGATGCCGATTTAATTCGAGAAGCTGATTATGTGATTGTTGAGAGTACATATGGAAATAGGGTACATAAGAATAAGGATGAGACGATTCTTGAATTTCTAGCCATTTTAAAAGATGCTCAATTACATGGTGGAAATATATTAATTCCATCCTTTGCAATTGAAAGAACTCAGGAACTTATGTATGAGCTAAATCTCTTTTATGAGAACAGATTAATCTCTGACTTACCTGTGTATATTGATAGCCCTATGGCTTCAAAAGCGACTGCAATCTTTAGACAATTCCCTAGCTTTTACGATGAAGATACGCAAAGACTTCTAGAAAAAGGTGATGACCCTTTCAGATTTGCAGGATTACATGAAATTGAATCAGTTGAAGAATCTAAAAGATTAATTACAAAACGAGGTGTAATGATTATTGCAGGTAGTGGAATGTGTACTGGTGGAAGAATTGTTCATCACATCGAAAATAATATTCAGAACGCAAAAACTAGTATCATATTTGTAGGTTTCCAAGTTCCAGGTACATTAGGAAGAAAGCTTGTTGATGGAGAACCTGAGATAGCAATACATGGAAAGAAGTATGAGGTTCGAGCAAGAATACATACATTAGGAGGATTTTCCGCACATGCAGACAAAGATGATTTAATGTATTGGTTGAGAAGCTTTGGTCATACACCTAGAAAAGTATTCATTGTCCACGGTGAAGAAGAAGTAGCGCAGGAGTTTGCAGGTACAATTCAAACTGAATTGAACTTGAGCACTCATATCCCCGGATTATTTGAAGAAGTAGTACTAGAATGAAAATAGCTTGGGAGGAGTACACAACTATTGAACAGCTAGAGAAGGATATTAAGAGTATTAAAATACAGGGTGCAACCAATGTTGCCCTTGCTGTAGTTAGAGGAATGGAGCTAGTAGTTCAATCATACACCCATGATGTAGAGAAGATGGTAGACAATGTGGTTCAGATTGGTCAGAGGCTAGCCGAGGTTAGAACTAATGAGCCACTTGCACGTAACGCAGTAAAATATATTCAGGTTTTTTCAAAAATTAATGGAGGTTCCACGAGTAAGGAGGAGTTGGGTACTCTTGTATCACAGCTTAATGCTCAATACTTGAATCTTGTTGAGGTTGCTAAGAACTCTTCACTTAAATATATAGATCAATTACCCCCAACAACTAACGCATACACCCACTGTCACTCTAGTACTGTTGAGAAATTGCTTAAGGGAATGTCCGATAAGCAAGAAGGGTTTAAGGTGGCATGCTCTGAGACTAGGCCAATATACCAAGGAAGGATCACAGCACAAAATTTACTCAATTCTGGGGTTGATACAACTCTGGTAGTTGATAGCGCTGCTGCGCCATTTGTTGCTGATAGGTCATACTTTCCAATTGATACTGTTTTCATTGGAGCAGACGAGATTACACTCTCTGGAGACGTAATTAACAAGGTTGGAAGCTTTGGAATAGCACTAGCTGCATACTACTCAAGTACTCCAATCTATGTAGTTGCTTCACTTTTAAAGATGACTCCGAACACAGCATTTAGTGCTGTCCAAATTGAACAAAGGAACCCATTAGAAGTATGGGAAAATCCACCAAAAGACTTGAAAATATATAACCCTGCGTTTGATTTAGTTCCCAACAAGTTAATAACAGGGTATATTACAGAGGTAGGAATTGTAAAACCAGAGGACATGGCACGTAAACTCCATGAAACCTATGACTGGGTATTTTAAATTAGTTGTTACACAATGGCTCTATACTTAAAAGCAAAAAAATTAGACTTAGGCGCGGGTGATGAATTAAATATTCTTCTACACGAAGCTGATTCAGGGAGAATTGGAATACATGAGGGTGATGTTGTTGCCTTTAGATGGAAAGACAATGAAGTCTATGTTGAAGCAAACGAAACAAGAACTGAAATTCAACCGGGTGAAGTTGGTTTGTATGAAGAGTTATGGTCTTCGTATAAGATTGCGGACGGTGATTATATTAGTGTTGATCTTGTAGCTCGACCTGAGTCGATGGAATTTATCAAAAAGAAAATATTAGGTCATAAACTTAATGAAGAAGAGTTGATGACAATAATGAAAGAAGTTGGAGCAAGAAAACTGACTGAAGTTGATGTTGCTTTTTTCATGAGTACTTTCTTTAACCCAGGTTTTGACGAAGAAGAAACTCTGTGGATGACTAAAGGTATGGCAAACTCCGGTGACGTTCTTTCATTTAAAGATGTTAAGGGTAATGGAGGAATAGTTGTAGATAAACACTCAATTGGAGGAGTCGCAGGAAAGGCAGTTACACCAATTGTAGTTCCTATTCTAGCTTCATGTGGATTAGTTGTTCCAAATACTTCTACAAGAGCTATTACAACTCCAGCTGGAACTTCAGATATCTTAGAAACTGTAATGCCTGTACATTTAACAGCAGAGCAAATCATGGATACTGTAAAAAAGACGGGTGCATGTATGGTATGGGGTGGTGCGCTTGATTTAGCACCTGCAGATGACGTTATAATCCACGCTGAAAGAGGATTACACCTTGAGTCATTTCAGAAAGTTCTAGTTAGTATTGTTGCTAAAAAGGTAGCAATGGGAATTACTCATATTGTTATTGATATCCCAACTGGAAAAGGTACAAAAGTTCAAAATATGGACGATGCTCAACTTCTAAAAGAGCAGTTTGTTGATCTATTTAAAAAGGTTGGCATTATTTGTGAAGTATACTTAAGAGTTGCAAAAGGACCAGATGGTGTTGGTATTGGTCCAAACATGGAAATGAAAGAAACTCTAAAAATTCTTGAGAGAAAAGATGATAGGGGAATGCACCTTGAAAGTATCGCTACAGATATGGCTGGAATTGTTATTGAGATGTCTGGAAAAGCAGCAAAAGGAGAGGGTAAAAGTTTAGCGGTAAGCAAGTTAAATTCTGGAGAGGCACTTGAGAAGTTCTGGGATATTGCAACTACACAAGGAGCAACATCAAGACTTAAATCAGAAGAAATTCCTTTAGCTTCAATTACTCACGATATTATCGCTGTAAAAGAGGGCATTATTGATAGTATAAATAACAGAGAGATTGTTAAAATTGCAAAATCAATAGGAAATCCTGCTATAAAAGATGCCGGTATTTATGTTCATAAAATGCAAGGAGATACAGTTAAAGTTGGAGATAAACTTATGACTTTGTATGCAACAAGTTCTGAAAGAATGGAGCATGCTTTGAAAGCATTAGATTTAGAAGCTTTATATACTTACATTTAAGAGCTTTTCTTCATCCTACTCTTTACAAAATATATTATTGTTGTAATGACAATTGATATTGAAATGGTAGCAAATAGGGGGAGTAAGTAGATGATTACTCTTCCTGCAAATGAGGTTTTAAGATAGAAATCAATTGGTAGTTCAGTACTCTTTTCAGTTATATTTAACTCAGTTAATGATTGTGCATTCTTTGATTCTGTTTCAAAAGTATTTTGATCAAGTGCTTGTAGAAATATCTGATATTTACCTAAGTTACTTCTTTCAGCAGAGTAGAAGATTACGTCTGTGATATCTTGGCTTGAAGGACTTTGCGTATACCAAAGAATATGATCTAGATCACTCCCAATATATGTTCTATTTGATTCACCCCAAGTTGGGTCAACTGATAGCCAACCATATTGAGGTATCCAAACTTGTACCCATTGATGGCCAATTAATTGCTCATTTAATTTTGTATTACTAATTATATTCTCGCTGTTATGGGGATCATTTCCGTATCCTATTGCTGTTCTTGCTGGAATTCCTTGTGCTCTAAAAATCGCTGTTAATGCGTCTGCATATTCCATACAAATAGTTTGAGATCCCGAGAGTGCTGCTTTAGCTCCTAGTCTTAAATTACTTTGAGAAAGTTTTGAATAGCTGTAATCAAATTCTTTAACTACATAATTATAGTTATTGCGAACGAGTTCTAAAATTGATGAAGACTTAGAATATAGTTTGTCTGCAACGCTTTTTACAACCTGATCGTTACTTTCAATATATTGTTCTGGTTGAATATATGCCCCCAAGTTCCCAATTTGTGATTTGTAATCAGCAATATTAATGTCTTTTATTTTCTCTGCTTTATCAAATTGTTGTTTTGAAATCTCAATTAGACCTTCAATGACTATCTGAGAGTCCTTATTTGCTGGAGTATCAAATATTGCAATTAAGTTTCCTTCTATATCTCTTTCAATTGATTTTGGCTTAGGAGTTATTGAATTGATTAAAATATTTTGTGAGTTTTCATCATACTCACGAGGAAGCGCAATTTTGTATACATTTGTTGAAACAATCGGTGCAATATTGGAGATTTGTTCTGGGGTTATATTGTCTGTTTTAAGAGCTTCTTGGACTAATCTGAACTTGTAGTACTGGGAGGTTCCAAATTGTATCCAAGATGTTTTACCAATTCTATCAACTGCTTGAATATCGTAAATATTCTCTTTTTCAGTCTGGGTTAAGGTAATATTTGTTGGTTGAGTGTAAGAGGGAAGTGGTACATCTTTTGAGGTTCTTACTTTAGCACTGTATGTTTTTGTCGTTGTCAGTTTATTACTTCCAACTGATGTAAATTGTGTGTCTGAAGCAAGTCCAGGTATGTATAAGTTTGCAATATTTCCACTTAAGTTTATTAAGTCTTTTGATTTATATGTAAGGGTAACAGAGTACTCTTCAAAACTAGAAACTTTTACAGGAATTGTGACCTCAACTAGGATACCATTTGAGTAAGTTTGAGTTGAATATTTCATCTTTTCGTTATACATATCTTTTACAACTAGATTTTTCAGTTTGTAGTTTCTATCCTCTTCTATTCTTTTTGACGAGAAATCTGGGATATAGAAAGTTTGTTTAGCACCTTGTCTTAGAAAGTAGTCTTCATTATTTACTTCAAAAGTAACTTCCTCAGAAACCGTTACAAAATCATCATTCTTTTTATAATCAATTATTAAATCTGAGGAAATTTCAAAGTCGCTTTTTGCATAAACAGGGGAATTTAGAAGGAATATAGGGAAAATATTTAATATTAATGCGAATAATAGTATAAATTTCTTAATCATGATGTATAATTCTACATTATTGATTACCATTATTAAACAGTTATGTCAGTTACAAGAAGTCATTCGCTTTCAGTTGGAATAGTAGGGTTGCCTAATGCCGGTAAATCTACACTTTTCAACTCCATTACTAAAAATGCAGTTCCTGCTCAAAATTTTCCATTTACAACAATAGATAAGAATATTGGGGTAATGGCGATTCCAGATAAAAGGTTAGATGCTTTGGAAGCGTTCTTCTCTGCAAAGAAAAAAGTTCCTTCAATGATGACATTTGTTGATATTGCAGGACTGGTTAAAGGTGCCTCGCAAGGTGAGGGTCTTGGTAACCAATTTCTTTCACATATTAGAGAAGTTGATGTCATTATGTTTGTTCTTAGAGCTTTTAATAGTGAGAGTATTGTTCATGTTTACGATAGAGTTAACCCATCTGATGATTTAGAAATAGTTCTTTCTGAACTAATACTTAAAGATATTGAAACTGTTGAAAAGAAAATAGGAGAGGCCAAAAACAACTCAAAGAATGTTAATGACCCTAAGTGGCAACAAGCTCAAGCCTTCTATAAATCTATCTTAGAATGGTTAGGAAGTGGGAAGCCAGCTATCGACTTAGTTCTTAATAATGAAGATGAGCAAGCTCTTTTAAGAGATCTCTGGTTGCTCACTAACAAGAAAATGATGTATGTCTTAAATGTAAGAGAAGGAATGGAAGATGCGCAAGTTGATAAATGGGAAGAAGATTTGAAATCTAAAATTAACAACGATTCAAAAGAGTATATTGTTAGGGCAGATGTAAAGATGATTGGGGAACTAGGAAATATGAATGAAGAAGAGAAAGTTGAGTACCTTTCAATGCTTGATAGTAAACCAAATCTTTTAGAAGAGGTTGTGGAAGTTGCATATAACAGATTAAATCTTTTAACTTTCTATACCGGTAGTGATAAAGAAGTTAATGCATGGACTATTGAAAAAGGAGCTACAATTAAAGCAAGTGCTGGTGTAATTCATACTGATTTATCTAATGGATTCATAACTGCAGATGTTGTTAATGTTGATAAATTGATTGAAGTCGGGGGATGGGTAAGTGCAAAAGAAAAAGGTCTAGTTAAGAATCAAGGTAAGGATTACATTACACAAAATGGAGATTATGTAATTATATTGGCAAATAAGTAATGCAAGAATATATAAATAGTAAAAAGTATTTCATATTTGATCTAGATGGAACTTTGGTTAATCTTGAGGAACTAAATTTCACATCTTTTAGAGATACTGTTAAGAAGTTTTTTGATAGAGAGTTAACCTATGCGATGTATTTAAAGTATTTTGCTGGTGCGGGTTCTAAAAAAGGATTTGAGAGATATGTAGTGGGTGAGGGTATTGAATATAAAGATGATATTACTGTAGTTCAAAAGGATTACAGAGCATATAAAAGAGAGCAACTTAAGAATAGCTTTCATAATGTCGTTACATTAATTCCAGGAGCTGATAAATATTTAGAATATTTAAAGAACAATGGTAAAAAGATTGCACTTGGTACTTCAAATGCCTCAGAATTCGCTTTCTTAATAACTAAGAATTTAGATTTAGATAAGTATTTTGATGTTAAAGTTACTGTTGAAGATGTTAAAAATACTAAACCAGCTCCAGATATTTTCCTAAAAGGATTAGAGATAATTGGAGGAAATATCCAAGAGGGGGTTGTGTTTGAAGATTCTCCAACGGGTGTACAGGCTGCTATAAATAGTGGAATGGATTATGTAGTTGTTCATACTAAAGGAGCAAATGATAGTGTGATTGACGGGAAGAAGTATGTTATTGATGATTATAAAGGGCTTCTTTGAAATTCTTTTAAAATTATTCTATATTTGAACATGGAAAAAGGATACGAAATATCAGATCAATTTGAGTCACATGAAATAGAAACATTTCTAAAACTAATCTGGGGGGAAATTTCCCCACTTACTCATGTCGGGGAAATTACCCATAACGAATTGACACCAAAAGAAGGGACATCTAAATACTGTGCAATAAGATTTCAAGGTAAAGTAGTTGCTTTGGCCGGTTTAAAGTTTGTATATGATAAGACTATTGAGTTGGGAAGCTTAGCAGTACATCCAAATCACAGAGGAAAGGGTTTAACTAAGCCTTTATTTGAGTGGCGATCTAAAATAATTGAAAACTTAAAGAAACAGGATTATCAATTGATAACTTTCTCAACTTTAGGTTCTAATATTATGAACTTTATCGGAAGCAGAATGCGCGATCTTGGATATAGTAATACTTACCCATTAAATATTGGAATTGGTGTTGTTCCAATTAGTGAAGATAAAATGAAGAAAAACTTACTTGATCCTAGTTTAGGGTATAAATTTAAAAATAAATACTATACATCAACTTTGGCAATACTCTCGACCGACCGGAAGTATTACTATGAAGATATAGAGGGCTTTAATATTAGTAAGCTCTCTGAAATTTTCCCAAACAGGACAAATCAGCGGATATTTGTGTCTTCTGCCAACATTGAATTTGATATAGCTCCGATTAGAATAAACATTAAACTGATAAAAAATTCGAATGAGAGTGATTTTAAAATTTTAAAATCAGACCTATTTAATCAAGTTCAAGTTCCGATTCTCAAAGAATTTGAGGCTGTTCATAAAAAGATTAGAAAAACCCTCATATGTACGGGTTTCAATATAAACGGAGATACTTTATTTGCCGTGTACTCTAATATAGAAATGGCAGAGCTGGAAATGATTCTCGAGTATCTAATGAAGATTGATGATAAAGATTTTTACGCAGAGTGGGTTAATTTGTTAATCGAAGTAAATAGTAGTTTAAGGTAAATTGAGTTAATCAAAACAGACTAAAGCTTTAAAGAAGAAAAATTTAGGAAAAACTAAGATTTAGTTATTGTCACCTTTAAATATTTCTGTTACAATCCACTGCTTAAAATATATGTTAAATAGATAGAAAAATGATTCAGTATTACGAAATGATGATTGCATTAAAGCCACTTCTACCTGATGATGTTAGAAAGGCTATGCACAAAGATATGTTAGACCAAATTGTTAGTTTTGGTGGAGAAGTAGTTGATACTGATGTTTGGGGTAAAAGATATTTGACATTTGATATTAAAGGACACAATGAAGCATATTACATTGTGTACAGCTTCAAGCTTCCTTCTGATAAAGTAGCGGAGTTAAGAAGAATGTATGGATTGAAACAAGAAGTTTTAAGATTCTCAATTGTTCAAGTTGAGCATCCAGAATTAATAGGAAAGAGCATTAAAAAGAAAGAGATGGAAGCAGAGGCGTAAGTCAAGATTTTTTAATGTGTAATGTAGTAAGATAAGGGTAGATTAAATTAATTATATAAAAGTATGTCGGCAAGATCATTAAACTTAGTTCAGTTAATAGGAAATCTAACAAGAGATCCTGAAATAAGATATACAGCAAATGGTACAGCTGTTGCTACTTTCGGAATTGCAACTAATAAATCTTGGAAAGATGAGAACGGAGAGCAGAAAGAACTAACTGAATTTCATAATTTAGTAGCATGGGGAAAGCTCGGAGAGATTTGCCAACAGTTACTAAAAAAGGGAATGAAGATCTATGTTCAAGGTTCCCTTACAACTAGATCATGGCAAGATGAAGCATCTGGAGTAATGAGATATAGAACTGAAGTAAGAGTTGATGATATGATAATACTTGATAGTAAAGGAATGAGACCAGCTGGAGAAGGAGATGAAGTACATGAGGAAGTACCTCAATCAAAGAAGAAATCAGAAAAGAAAGTGGAAGAAGTTACTGAAGAAATGACTTCAGATCCACTCTCAGAAGATTTGCCATTTTAATTTTTGAGAATAAAGTATGAGCGATATTATTGTTGAAAAGTCAGGATTAGAAGATACATTTGTAGAGAGAACTACTACATCAAGTGATGACCGAAGAGGTGGTGGTAAGAAGAAAAAAGGAACAAGAAGAAGAAAAATTGTTCTAAACCTTAAGTGCCCACTTTGTGAGTCAGGTGTAAAAGAAGTTACATACAAAGATGTGTACCAATTAAAGAAGTTTGCTTCTGTAAGAGGTAAGATTATATCTACTGAAAAGTCAGGAGTTTGTAGTAAGCACCAAAGACAAGTATCAAAGTCTATTAAAAGAGCAAGAGTAATGGGTTTGATGCCTTACGTTGCTGCCGAATAATAACCGGTAATATATTTTGTTTGAAAATATCCTCTATTTACGCTACTCTCTTTTAGAGCTGATATTTTTTATACACTGATTTTGAAACTGCCTAACATCGATAAAAACTCATACCTAAGTATATATATTGCAAACCAATCTATATATGCTTCGCTTTCTTATGTTGATTACAATTCTGGTAGAAACTATGTATTAAGGGATTTCACAGATATTTGTAATAACAGTAATGATATATATGCCTATGATTTTTGGAATTCATACTTCACAGGATTAAGGGAGAAGTTTAATTGGGAAATATTTCGAGAAAAGAATGTTCTCCCTGTTGTTTCAGAGGGAGTAGGGGTAAGCAGTGTTTCAATCCATTCAAATTCAAATGGGATTGATTCTGAGAATCTAATATCGGTATTAAGACAAGTATCATATGATATTAATTTCTTAAATATAAACGCAGGATACCTTTCAAAAGTATTTAATGGTATCTCAGAGAAGGTTGGGTATGAAGATATTGTATACCTTAATCTTGACCTATTCTCTTTTGAAATTACAAGATTTACAAAGCAAACATCAGGCACTTCGTTGTCACAACCTCAAAGGAAAGGTTTAAATGTTAATAGCTCAAAAATTGATTGGGTATATAGAGAGAATTTGATAAACAACATCTCAAACTCAAAGCTAAAAGCTTTTATGTCTGCACAGTTAAATGACTCGCGACTTTCAAATATGTGGGCTAACTATGTTCTAAATCCTAGCTTTGATAAGTTAAATGCTACATTACAAGATATACTTAGATCCTACATTACCGTTCAATTACTCACTTTTTTGAATGATAACGGCACTAAGTTTGAAAATATTGGAGGAATAGCTCCTTCTACCCTAATCATTGTAACCGGAAATATGTTGAGATGTTTAAATAGTGAAAAACTATTCCTCTCCTTAATTGATGGATTAGAATTAAACGGTGAAGTTGATATTATTCTAGACTCTAACAGTGAGGTAATTAGATTTGGACGAAATCTTGTAGAAGGAATTGAGAGCAAAGAGTTTATTGTTTCAATCAATGACGTGTTTAGTAATGTGAATAAGGTTGTAATACCAAATGTAAGTAATAAAGATAGAAAGGTAATTCTAACTGGTAATATACAATCGGCAGAAAATGGAAATAAAGAAATATTTGCATTTAGTCCTGAAATAACATTCATTGAATTAAATAATGCAAAAGAATTCATATCTGGAAGATTTGTTCAGGGCGCTTTCTGGGGGGAAAAGTATCAAACCTTTGAAATATATTCAGACCCTAGAAATGTTACATATTCGAGATTAGTAGTAGATGGAAGAAGTAAACCAGTGGTATATGGTCCTGATTTAAGAACCAATAAATTTAAGATTAATCAATGGCTAAATGAGAATAGTTAATCCTTTTTTAACAAAAATTAATAAATATGATTTTCAAATTCCATTACATGGAAAAGTGAAGATGCTTGTTGGAAGAGGTGATAAAGTAAAAAAGGGAGATCATCTATTTCAAAGAGAGTATAAAAAGATACTCGCTAGCTATAGTGTGACTAAGGATTTAGGTATTAGCCCTAAAGATGCAAAAGAATATACTGTTAGATTAAACGGAGAATATGTAACTGTTGGTGAAATACTTGCTGAACGATTAACAAGTGGGGGATTAATTGTAAAAAAGATCTTTGCAACTGTTGAAGGGCTTCTTAGTTTAGATAGGCTAGACGAAGGCTTTATCGATATTCTTTCTGAACATACTGTAGAGACAGTTGAGAGTAATATGTATGGGACAGTTTCAGATATAGATTTGTCACGCTCCATAACTATTGAGTCTCATGCGTACCAATTGAATACAGTCCTCACAGCACATGGAGTAGATACTGAGGGTGATTTCTATATACTAGGAGATGGAAATTCAGTATATTCACAAAGAAGTATTAATGAAGATATTGAAGGGAAGATTGTGTTTGCAGGAAGATTTCTATACGCACAAACAGCAACAGAGATATTAAAGAAAGGTGCAATAGCAATTGTTACATGGTCTATGGATTGGAATGACTATACTCAGTTTAAAAATAAAATAGTTGTAGTAGGGGGGTTTGGGCAAATACCATATGATCAGATGGTCTCACATGCAATAGCTGCATTTAATGGCTCACATATATTGATTTCTGAAAATAAAATAATAATGGCTGATGTTGGGCAATACCTTCTCAAGGATATTAACCCTGGTATTGAAAGTCAGTTAAAAGTAAATCAGATAGTTAAAGTAAGTGATCCCGATAACTACTACGCTATAGCTAAAGTTGTAGAGGCAGCCTCTGGACTTGAGTATGCAACCATTGTATATAATAATGGTCAGAGAGCCTTAATATCAGAGGAAATGTTAACCCCTATATATTAGGTTTTTCAAATGTATCATTAATTGTGTATACTTTAAAATTAAGATTAAGTAGTTTGAAATGAAAAATAAGAATTCCCTAGAAAATTTCCTTAAATCAAAAACGTTCGGAGTTATTATAGCTATTGTTTGTTGTTTTGCATTAGGCTTCATGTTTGGAAGACTAAGCAATAATTCAATTGCAGGACTATTAAATAGTACTGACAAAAAGGAAATGACAATGTTCTGGGAGGTATGGAATACACTCAAGAATCAATATGTTGATGAAAAACAAGTTGAAAATGAAGATGACCTATACTACGGAGCAATTAAAGGTTTGGTTAGCTCAATTGGTGACCCAGCAACAATATATTTAGACCCAAGTGAAACCGAACAGTTCAATAAGAGTATTGAAGGAAAATCATTTCAAGGAATTGGAGCTGAACTTAACTACGAAAACGGATCAATTGTAGTTGTATCGCCTCTTAAAGGATCTCCAGCAATAAAGGCGGGAGTAAAAGCAGGGGATAGAATTATTAAAGTAGATGGAAAAGAGATTAAGTCAGATGAAAGTATTTTTGATGTTGTTTCAAAAATTAGAGGAGAGGCTGGTACTAAAGTCACAATTACTGTGGCTAGAAGTGGAACAATTAAACCAATTGATATTGAAATAACACGTGGAGAAATTGATGTCCCAAGTATGGAATTAAAAGATGCTGAAGGTATAAATGGTGTGAAAGTTCTAAGAGTCTCAAGATTTACAGATGAAAGTGTTATTGCATGGAATGCAAACTGGGATAAGATGGTTCGAGAAATCAATGCAAGTAAAGCAAAGGGATTAATTGTTGACCTAAGAGGTAACCCAGGTGGTTTCTTTGATAGCGCAATATATGCAGGAGAAGATTTTCTTAAGAAAGGAACAGTACTTGCAAAGCAAACAAATAGAAAAGGTAAGGAAGATGTGTTTAGATCTGATAGAGATGGAAAACTTCTAAATATACCTGTTGTAGTGCTTGTAGATGAAGGAAGTGCATCAGCATCTGAGATTCTATCCGGAATGTTACAACAAAATAAGCGAGCAACAGTTGTTGGAACAAATACATATGGTAAGGGAACAGCACAAACTATTGTAAATTATCGAGATGGCTCAAGTTTACACTTAACAATTCTAAAATGGTTGCTTCCAGATGGACAATGGTTAAATAGAGAGAACCCAATTAAACCAGATGTTGTTGTTGAGTATCCTGAAGATGAATATAAGAAGGGAAATGATGTACAATTAAATAAAGCAATAGAATTAATTAAGTCTAAAATATAATTATGCAAGAAAATAAAACAAAAAATACTTCTGTAATATTTAATACAACTAAACTGGTATCAATACTTATTGTTGTAGTTGTGTTTATATCTCTATTAGTTTTTGGATGGACTAAGCTTTATCCAATCATTGATATGGCTATTAGAGATGCTAAGAACCCTAATATAACTGGAGAGACTGTTAAGGTTGTAACGGAAGAGAGTGTAATTGTAGACGTAGTTGAAAAGTCTATGGATGCCGTTGTATCAGTTGCTGTAAGTAGACTAGAACTTCAAGAAGGTAAGGGTGTGGTGGATGCTAGTGATAAGATTGGTACAGGGTTTGTTGTAGATGAATCTGGCTTAATTGTCACTAACCAGCATGTAGTATCTGATCCAAGTGAGACTTACAAGATTGTAACCTCTCAAGGTAAGTCATATGAGGTTGATAATTTTGTAATTGATGATGTTAATGATATTGCAATATTAAAGGTAAAAACAAACGGAGATAAACTTCAAACATTGCCACTAGGTGAGTCTTCTAAGCTTAAAGCCGGACAGTTAGTAATTGCAATTGGAACTCCTCTTGGAGAATATGCAGGTAGCGTTACAACAGGTGTAATCTCAGGACTTAATAGATCTGTTGCTACAAGCTCTGGAAGCTTCTGGAGTAGAACTTCTAAGCAGTATGATGATGTAATCCAAACTGATGCGGCAATCAATCCAGGTAACTCAGGAGGCCCTTTGCTTAACTCTGCAGGGCAGGTAATAGGTGTTAACTTTGCCACTACTTCTGGTGCTGATAACATTTCATTTGCCCTGCCTGTTGATAGGGTTAAAATGAGACTTGATGAGTATAGAAAGTATGGTAAGTTCATTAGGCCATATATGGGTGTTGAATTTAGAATGATTACCAAACTTGATGAACAATATTACGATAATGTAAAAGCAGGCGCATTAGTAATTAGGGTTACAGGTGATAGTCCAGCAAGTAAGGGTGGTATAAAAAAAGGTGATATCATTACAAAATTTGCGGGAAAAAATGTAGATACAGCACTAACAACATTAATTTCCCAACAGAAAGTAGGGGATGAGGTCTCATTAGAAGTATATCGTGAAGGAAAGACAGTATCTCTAAAGATAAAGCTTGAGGAAGCGAAGTAGTCCTCTAAAGTCGTATTCAAATGCAAATTGAAATTTAGACTGCTTTTCTAAGAGATTTGTTAAGATTTCTTTTTGGCTTGGGTCAATTTCAAATATTGCTCCAATTACGTTACTGTCATTAAGTAATTGTTCTATCAATACCTTTATTATCTCCAACCCATCTTGTCCGCCATCAAGTGCGAGTTGTGGCTCGAAATCTTTTACACTTTTATCAAGCTTTAGATAATCACTTGTTGGAATATAGGGGAGATTAGCAATCACAATGGTATTAGGTTTACACTTAATATCATGTATTAGATCATTATTTTTAACTTCTGTATTAGTTTCAACTTTGTTTTCAATAATATTTCTTTTTGTAACTTCAAGAGCATCTTTAGAAATATCTAGAAATGATATTTGTAGAGAAGGGTATCTTTTAGCCAAAGAGATCCCAATTACACCACTTCCGCATCCTACATCAATTACATTCTCTACATCCTCAAACTCCTTGAATATCTCAAGAATTTGAAGTGTCTCAATACGAGGAATTAATGTATCTCTGTTTACATATATTTTATTTCCATCAAAGTCAGTATATCCTCTTATATATTCCCAAGGTTCGTTTTGTGAAAGTCTTAAAACAATATTATCAATTTCAGGCTGAGAATAGTTTGTAAATTCACAAATCTCTTTAGAAATTCTTAATGCATCAGGGTGATTTATCTCTTCAAGCCTTTTTGTTGTATGGGCAATTATTGAGAGGGTATTAATCTTCATTGTCGCCACCAATATCAACTTGACCTTTAAGAATCATATCTCTAGTAGTTACTAAAATATCTTCTAGATATCCGTTTAATACTTCCTCAAGATTAAACCAAGATTTCTTAATTCTATGGTCTGTAATTCTGTTTTGAGGGAAGTTGTATGTCTTTATCTTTTCAGATCTCATTGCTGTTCCAATTTGTGAGGATCTCATATCGGACCTCTCTTTGTCTGCTTCCATTTTGTTTTTTTCATACAACCTTGATCTTAGAAGTTCCATTGCTTTAGCTTTGTTTTGATCTTGGTACTTTGTCTCTTGGCAAGAAACAACAATGCCACTTGGTGTATGGGTAATTCTAACTGCTGAGTCTGTTCTGTTAACGCTTTGTCCACCAGCTCCAGATGATCTCATTACTTCTATATTTAAATCTTCAGATCTAATTACAACGTCTACTTCTTTTGCCTCAGGAAGAATAGCAACTGACGCTGTTGATGTGTGAATTCTACCAGCATTTTCTGTTGCAGGAATTCTTTGTACTCTATGAACACCACTTTCAAACTTAAGAAATTTGAATACATTCTTTCCTTTAATGTGGGCTACTACTTCTTTAAATCCACCATTTTCACTAATGCTACTGTCTATTACTTC
>JACCDN010964812.1_pt1 | contig 18024 bp, 15 predicted proteins | sample 7441691 | NCBI WGS metagenome assembly JACCDN01 (sample SAMN15323439, study PRJNA562643) | freshwater metagenome | isolation source: river surface water | place: USA:Blue River Watershed | collected 2017-08-16
CACGAGTCGCTTAAACTGACGACATGACCTCGGTTACTCTTCGCGATGTTCTCGCGCATACGGAACGCCTGTGGCCTGCCATCGGCGCCGAGGACTGGGATGCAGTCGGTCTCGTTTCTGGAAACCTGGATTCTGACGTTTCACGCATCCTTTTCGTGATTGACGTGACAAGCGAAACCGTAGACGAAGCGATCGACGGCAAGTACGACCTCGTCATCGCTCACCACCCGTTGTTGTTGCGGGGAGCGACCAGTGTCGCGGAAGACAAGTTCAAGGGCTCTGCAATTTCGCGACTTATTCGTGCGAATTGCGCATTGCTCTCGGTTCACACAAACGGCGATCGTGTTGAGACGGGAACAAGTTCGCGGCTCGCATCCTTGCTCGGGCTGACTCAGGTGTCGCCGATTGCGTCCAACCCGCTGGGAGGCGGGATTGGGGCTATTGGCGCCGTAGCGCCGACCACCCTGGGCGAGTTCGCACGGCGAATCGCAACCGTATTACCCGCAACCGCCGGCGGGATTCGAGTTTCTGGTTCGATGACGCAGTCGGTGTCAACCGTGTCGCTGTGTGCCGGTGCGGGGGACAGCCTGCTCGCGAACCCGGGGGTCACAAGTTCCGACGTTTACATCACGTCGGATCTGCGCCACCACCCCGCTTCGGAATTCCGCGACAACGCGCGTCTCGACACGGACACTGCGCTGATCGACATCTCGCACTGGGCGGCCGAGTGGTTGTGGCTTGATGTTGCTGCTGAAGAACTGCGTGCCGCACTCGGCGGCGTGACAATCGACGTGTCGGATATCAATACCGACCCCTGGAATTTTGTGGTGATGCAATGACCGATATGACTGTACCCGCGGCTCTTCAAGCCAAGCTTCTCGACGTTTTGGCGATCGACACCGAGGTGATCATGACCAACAGGCGTATTCGCGAGGCAGAGTCTGCGCGAATCGGGTTAGACACCGACTCGGAATATCTGCGGCTCGTGCGGGACGCAGAAGCCGCAGAGGACCGGTTTGACGATGCTCAACGAGAATGTGACCACCTGGAATCTGATATCGCGGTGGCACGTGCTCGAATTCAGCGTGACCGCGAGCGAGAGGCGGAAACGAACGATCCCAAGGAACTGAGCGACCTTGAATCGGAAATCTATTCGCTTGAGATTCGAATCGAGATGCTCGAGACATCCGAACTCGAAGCACTCGAACGGCGCGACGAGGTCGGTACCGCGCGTGACGCGGTCGTAGCCGAGCGAGACACTTTCCACGAATCACGCGACGCGAAGGCCGCCGAAATCGCAGCAGAAATTGCCGCAGCGAATGACCGCCTCGATGCACTTGCTCGTCAACGCGCAACGCTCGTAGCCGAACTGCCGCAGGATTTCGTCGACCTATATGAACGTCAGCGTGAGCGCTATGGCGTCGGTGCGTCGTTCTTGCAGCGGGGGATCACCTCGGCCAGTGGTGTGCAGTTGTCGCCTTCTCAGTTAGATGAGATCCGTCTCACGGGCCCGGATGCTGTACTCATCTGCCCCGACTCGAACGCAATTCTCATTCGTACCGAAGATTCAGGGCTGTGAGAACACTCATCGTCGAAGCCGACGGCGGATCGCGGGGAAACCCCGGTGTCGCAGCGGGCGGGGCTGTCGTGATCGATGAAGCGACTGGTGAAATCCTCGCCGAGGTCGGCGTGTTCGTTGGGATTGCAACGAACAACGTTGCCGAGTACTCGGGCTTACTGGGCGGTCTGCGCAAGGCGCGAGAAATTGATCCGGCTGCGCGAATCCACGTCCGGATGGACTCGAAACTCGTCGTGGAACAGATGTCGGGCCGTTGGAAAATCAAGCACCCAGACATGCGCGAACTCGCACTCGAGGCTCAGTCGGTCATCTCGGGAGTTGACGTTCGGTTCGAATGGATTGCGCGCGAATTCAACTCCCGTGCGGATGCGGTGGCCAACCAATCGATGGACCGTCGCGCGTCCTTCGGCTAATCGCTAGCATTGAGGAGCGAGAGGGTCGGCTAGACGATCGCGTCACCTTCGGGTGCCGAGGAACGTCCGGGCTCCACAGAGCAGGATGGTGGGTAACACCCACCCGGAGAAATCCGCGAGACAGTGCCACAGAAAATAGACCGCCCGAAAGGGTAAGGGTGAAACGGTGGGGTAAGAGCCCACCAGCGGCCGGGGTGACCCGACCGGCTCGGTAAACCTCATCCGGAGCAAGACCAGACAGATGCCGTTGACGCTGCTCGCCGAGGCATCGGGTAGGTTGCTAGAACTCAGCGGTAACGCTGCGTCGAGATAGATGATCGTCCACGACAGAACCCGGCGTATCGGCCGGCCCCTCGCCTTCTAGTCGCCGAACGGTGCGAGCGCAGCAGCACCCATGATTCCCGCATTGTTGAAGTGCTGAGCGGGGACGATTGGCGTGTTGAGCTCGAGCAACGGCAGGAAGTTCACGTATTCCTTCGACACTCCACCACCCACAACGAAGAGCTGCGGTGAGAACAACTTCTCGAGAGTCCCGTAGTACATCTGGAGTCTCTCCGCCCAGCGCGTCCACGAGAGCTTGCGCTTGACGCGGGCACTATTCGCTGCGAGATTCTCGGCTGTCTTCCAGCGACTTCCGGGAAGGTTGATGTGGCCAAGTTCGGAGTTGGGGATGAGGACACCGTTGTAAATCAACGCTGAACCGATTCCGGTGCCGAGCGTGGTGACCATCACGAGTCCGTTCACGCCCTGCGCCGCACCAAATTTCACTTCGGCGAAACCTGCGGCGTCCGCATCGTTGACGACGTGCACCTTGCGACCGGTGGTCTTTTCGAACAAGTCTCCGACGTTCGTCCCGATCCACGACTTGTCCACGTTTGCCGCACTCATGGCGACTTCGTTGATGATGACGGCCGGGAAACACGCACCGATGGGAAGCGAGCCGTTGGGGTCGAGCTGTTCGACGAGGTCGTGAATCACTTTGGCGACGTCAGCGGGCTTCGCGCCTTCGGGCGTTCCAACCTTGATCTTCTCCGAGACGAGTTCGCCACTCTCGACGTCAACGATCGCGGCCTTGATGCCGGTTCCGCCGATGTCGATTCCGATTGTGCGTGCCATTCGTCTACTCCGTCGTGCCGTGGTGGTGGATACTGTCCAGTGTATCGAGAGGGGAGTTGCCATGGCGTGGTGGTACAACCACAAGACGGGCATCGTCGAAGAAGGTCCGCAGTCGTTGGGCGGTGACCGTGACGGCCCGTTTGCGACGCGCGAGGAGGCTGAGCGCGCGCCGGAGATTGCCGCTGAACGAGCACGTCAATGGCGTGCCGACGAGGATGACGAAGATTAGCTGTCGAACGAGTGCGCTGCGTCGGGGAACGCGCGTGAACGGACATCGGTCTGCCAGCGCGTGACGGCACTGGTCAAGGTTTCGTGCAGGTTTGCATATTGCTCGACGAAGGTCGGAATACGTCCAGTTGACATGCCAGCAAGGTCCGTCCACACGAGGATCTGACCGTCGACCCCGTTGCCCGCTCCGATTCCGATGACGGGAATTGTCAGTTCCTGCGCGAGCGTCGTCGCAACATCGCGGGGGACCATCTCAACCACAACAGCAAATGCACCGGCGGCCTCTACTGCTTTTCCGTCGGCAATGAGTTTCTCAGCGTCCTCGCCACGGCCCTGAACCACGTGTCCGCCCAGACCGTGCTCGCTCTGTGGCGTGAACCCGATGTGGCCCATGACGGGCACTCCAGCTCCGACGATTCGCGCAATGTGTTCGGCAACTCTCAGGCCGCCTTCAAGTTTGACCGCGTGAACACCCGATTCCTTCATGAACCGGGTGGCGGTAGCCAGAGCTTGGTCCGGGTTGCTTTCGTAAGAACCGAATGGGAGATCCGCAACAACCAGTGCTCGTTGGGCGCCGCGAACAACGCCTCGTGCCAACGGAATCAACTCGTCGACGGTCACTGCAACGGTGCTGTCGTACCCAAACACGGTGTTTGCTGCGCTGTCTCCAACGAGAAGGAAGTCGATTTCTGCCGCATCGAAGATCTGTGCAGTCAGGAAGTCGTAACACGTGAGGCCCGTGATGACGTGCCCAGCCTTCTTTGCGCTGTCGAAATGACGCGTGCGTACTCGCTTGACGACTGGCTCAGACATATGTCCAGCCTAAAGGCTGGTGCGACGGACGGTGATGGGCAGTCTGCGCTCGCGGCCGAATGCCATGCGCGAGATGCGCGGACCGATGGCGCCTTGGCGCCTCTTCCATTCACTGATCGAGACGAGGTGTGCGATTCGCTCAACAACTGACCGATCAAATCCGGATTCGGTGATGGTGGCAATGCTCTCGCGGCGGTCGATAAGTCGTTCCAAAATCGCGTCAAGAACGTCGTATGGCGGTAGTGAATCTTGGTCGGTTTGACCGGGTCGCAACTCCGCGCTGGGAGGCTTGGTGATTGAGTTCTCGGGAATCGGGGGAGTCTCACCGCGTTCGACGGCAATTCGGTTTCGCCACTCGGCCAGTTCCCAGACCAGAGTCTTGGGAACATCCTTGAGCGGCGCGTAACCACCCACCGTGTCGCCGTACATCGTGCAATAGCCGACCGCCACCTCTGATTTATTGCCCGTCGTCAGCACGAGGTGGCCGTGTTGATTGGACAACGCCATGAGAATCATTCCGCGAGCGCGAGCCTGGATGTTTTCGGCGGCAAGTCCCTGAAGGCCGAGTTGCTCCTCGAACGGTCCGACGAGCCCCGCGATCGGTTGAACGTCGTAGTGACATCCGATTCGGTCGGCGAGGTCCTCTGCGTCACCCTTGGAATGGTCGCTCGACCACTGACTAGGCATAGAAACGCCGAAAACGCGCTCTGCGCCGATGGCGTCAGCGGCCAAAACGGCGCACACCGCACTGTCGATACCGCCTGACAAGCCAAGTGTGACGCTGGGGAAGCGATTCTTCTCGACATAGTCACGAACGCCCAGCACGAGCGCCGACCAAATGTCGTCGAGTTCGTCCTTGTCGGGGGTGATGACGGGAGCGAGAAGATTCAGATTGCGTTCTCGAACCGCGATTCCGTTGCCCCCGGCGGTTCCCACAATGTCGTGAAACAGGATTGTGGAGTCGAATCGGGTGGCGCGGGCGAGGACGGCTCCGTTGGCGTCGACGACGGCACTGTCACCGTCGAAGATGAGATCGTCTTGTCCGCCGACGAGATTGACGTACGTGACGGGAGCGTTGAACTCTCGAGCGCGACGCTCGAGCAATGGGAAACGGTTGTCGTCCTTCGTTCGATCGAAGGGTGACGCGTTGATGACGACGACCACGTCGAGGCCTTGTTCGGCGAGCGTCTGAACGGGACCCTCGTCGCGCCACAGGTCTTCACAGATGAGAAATCCGACCTTGACACCTCCGATGACGAGAGCGTGCGTTTGTCGCCCCGGCACAAAGACGCGTTGCTCATCGAACACCGAATAATTCGGCAGATGCTGCTTGTCATACGTCGAGTCAACTCGTCCGTTGACGAGTACGGCGAGCGAGTTGTGCGCAATTGCACCGCCGAAACTGGGGGCTTCCGCCCGTCTAATGAACCCGACAACCACCGCAACGTCGCCAAACCCGTCGTCGGCCAATTGTGCTGCCAGACGTGCAATGCCCGCTTCTGATTCCGCGACGAAATCGGATGAAAACGCGAGGTCCTCGATCGGATAACCGGTCAGTGCCATCTCGGGGAGTGCAACAACACTCGCATGTGCGTTCGCTGCGTCCCGAACAGCGTCCCTGATCAGGGCACTGTTGCCCTCGATGTCACCCACGACGGGGTTTATCTGAGCGAGGGCGAAACGAATCCGCGACATAGCAAGTAGCCTAGTAGTGGCAGTTCGTCGTCAAGGAGCCCCATGGAAAAGCAGCAGGAATTCGTCCTTCGCACAATCGAAGAGCGCGGCGTCAAGTTTGTTCGACTGTGGTTCACGGACGTGTCGGGAACCCTGAAGAACGTTGCACTTGCACCTGCTGAAGTCGAGGGCGCTTTCGCTGAAGGGCTCGGAGTTGACGGTTCCTCCATCGAAGGTTTGACCCGTGTGTACGAGGCTGACGTGCTGCTTCACCCGGACCCCACCACCTTCCAGGTTCTTCCCTGGCGCGGGCAGGTCGATCCGACCGCTCGCATGTTCTGCGACATCACGACCCCCGACGGCCAGCCAGCAGCGACCGATCCGCGGCAAGTTCTTCGTCGCACCCTGAATAAGGCCGCCGACAAGGGATTCACGTTCTACACGCACCCCGAAATCGAGTTCTATCTGTTCAAGTCGAACGATTCGGAAAACCCGATTCCAGTCGATGAAGCAGGATATTTCGACAACGTTCCCGGCGGAACCGCTCACGACTTCCGTCGCAACGCTGTTCGACACCTCGAGGACCTGGGAATTTCCGTCGAGTTTAGCCACCACGAAGCAGGCCCCGGTCAGAACGAAATCGACCTTCGCTACGCTGATGCGCTGACAACCGCGGACAACATCCAGACGTTCCGCACCGTGGTCAAGGAAGTCGCCATCGAGCAGGGCGTCTACGCGACGTTCATGCCCAAGCCACTCGCCAACCACCCAGGTAGCGGAATGCACACGCACATGTCCCTGTTTGAGGGCGACGCGAACGCCTTCTTCGACCCCAGCAAGCCGCACAACTTGTCCACGACCGCCCGACAGTTCATGGCCGGAATTCTCACTCACGCCCCCGAAATCACGGCCGTGACGAACCAGTTCGTGAACTCGTACAAGCGTCTTTGGGGCGGCGGCGAAGCTCCTCCGTTCGTGACGTGGGGCCACAACAACACGTCAGCCCTCATTCGTGTACCCAACTACAAGCCGGGCAAAGAGCAGTCGGTCCGGATCGAGTACCGCGGCCTCGATGCGGCTGCAAACCCGTACCTTGCCTACTCGTTGCTGCTCGCGGCCGGTATGAAGGGAATCGAAGAGGGCTACGAGTTGCCGCCGGAGGCCGAGGGCGATATCTCGGCCCTGTCATCGACGGAACGTCGTGCACTGGGTTACAAGCCGCTTCCCGAAAGCCTCCACCGCGCTCTTCACGCGATGGAAGAGAGCGAACTCGTTGCGGAAACTCTCGGCGAGCAAGTCTTCAACTTCTTCCTGCGAAACAAGTTGGCCGAATGGAATGCCTACCGCAACCAGGTCACCCCGTGGGAGTTGGACTCGAACTTCCGCACTCTGTAAGCCATGGCGAGCGAACTGAGCCTTCAGTCGCTGGCCCGTCTCGGGTTTGCGGAGCTCAGTGTCGCGCGCGACGTCCTCACGCGTCGGTCCTGGGATCCTGAGTGGTTCGGTCGCGCGGCCAGTCCCGACAAGGCTCTGGCGTGGCTTGACAAGCTGTTCGACGTCGATTCCGGCAAGAACGTCGAGAGGGCGTTGTCCAAGTCGGATGGGGGATTGCGCGAAGGGTTGATTCGCGTTCTCGGTGCAAGCGACGGTCTGGGCGAGTTCATCATTCGGACGCCGGCCTCGTTCGTCAAGGCGATGCCACCATCGGAATTGCCCACCGCCGAGCAATACCGCCAAGCGTTCCGCCAATCCAAGGTCGCTGACTCTGATGCTCTGCGGGGCATTTACCGAAATCATCTGGTGACAATCGCCGCATGGGATTTGACGCAGGCTTCGGCTGTCGACGCGGTTCAGCGCGTCGGACAAGCGCTAGCAGACTTGACGGACGCAACGGTCGACGCAGCGATTGCGCTCGCACGAAAGACCGTCACGGTCTCCCCAGAGGATCTCGCTGGAACAAAGTTCACCGTGATCGGGATGGGGAAAACCGGCGCGCGTGAGCTCAATTACATTTCAGACGTTGACGTCATCTTCGTCTGCGAGTCCGACGGAATCGAGGACAATCGCGCGGTCGACGTCGCGACGAAGCTCGCCCGAGCAACCATCGCGGCAATTCACGAGCCAGGAATCGAACCACCGTTGTGGGAGCTCGACGCCAATTTGAGGCCTGAGGGGGCAAAGGGTGCCCTTGTTCGCACTCTCGAATCTCACGTCGCCTACTACGAACGCTGGGCGGAGAACTGGGAGTTCCAGGCGCTCCTCAAAGCTCGTCCTATGGCTGGCGACATGGATTTGGGCGCTCGGTACCTCGACGCTGTTTCGCCGTTCGTGTGGTCGAGTTCAGGTCGCCCAGGGTTCGTGGAATCGGCACAGCGCATGCGTGAACGCGTCACGGACAACATCCCGACTGATGAGCGCGACATCCAAATCAAGCTCGGCCCAGGCGGACTTCGTGATGTCGAGTTCACGGTTCAACTGCTGCAACTGGTCCACGGCAAGGACGACGAGACTCTCCGCACTCGAGACACCCTCACGAGCCTTGAGCGACTCGCAGACGGGGGATACGTCGGACGTGCGGAGGCGCAATCGTTTGCGATGGCGTACCGCTCACTGCGAGTTCTGGAGCACCGAGTTCAACTCCTGTCGTTGCGGAGAACTCATCTCATGCCACGCGACGCTGACGTCTTGCGCATCGTCGCGCGAGGATCCGGTCTTGCCGACACTCCCGAGGCTCTTCTGGCCTGGTGGCAGCCTCTCAAGGTCGAAGTGCGGTCGCTTCACGAGCGAATCTTCTACCGGCCACTGCTTGCCGCCGTCGCTTCCCTGCCGGGGGAACCCATCGCGCTCTCGAGCGATCAAGCCGAGGACCGACTCGCGGCTTCCGGTTTCCGCGATCCAGCCGGCGCGTTGCGAAACATCGCTGCGCTGACGGAAGGCATCAGTCGCAGTGCGTCGATGCAGCGAAACCTTCTGCCCGTCCTTCTCCACTGGATGTCTGAGGGCACCAATCCCGATGGCGGGCTCGCGTCATTCCGAACCGTCAGCGAAAACCTGGGGGACACCCACTGGTACTTGCGCATGCTGCGTGATTCGGCTGGAGCGGCACAGAGACTCAGTCGCGTGTTGTCGATGTCCGCTTATGTGGCGTCACTCATCGAACGCATTCCAGAGGCTGTCGCGTGGCTAGACGATGACGACCTGCTTGCTCCTCGGTCACTCGACGAACTCACCGCGGAGTTCTCCGCAATCGAAGGTCGCCACGCCAAGGTCGACGACGCCGCGAAGGCGATCCGATTCGCACGGCGTCGGGAGCTTTTGCGGCTCGCGCTCGGCGCGGTCCTCGACACCCTCGACATTCAGGACATCGGTCGCGGGCTGGCGGATGTGACGACGGCGACCATTCGCGCAATGTTGGCTCTCGCTAGGCGAAATCACGACGGAATTGAATTCGCGGTGGTCGCGATGGGTCGATTCGGTGGCGCGGAACTCGGTTTCTCATCCGATGCCGACATCCTGTGGGTGTTCCGAGACGCCGGTGCGGGGGAGGAAGCCCACAAACGCGCTGAGGCGATCGTCAAGGAGATTCAACGGTTGACCGAGGATCTGCGCTTCCCGCTCGACCTCGATTCCGGACTACGCCCAGAGGGGAAGAACGGGCCGTCCGTGAGATCGCTTGACGCGTACGCCGCCTATTACGAATCATGGAGTGATGTGTGGGAGACCCAGGCTCTCATACGCGCGGTGCCCATCGCTGGTGACGACGCGTTGCAGAAGGACTTCGAATCGATGGCCGATGCCGTTCGCTACTCTCGCGACATCGGTGACGAGGGGCTTCGTGAGATTCGCCGAATCAAGGCGCGTGTCGAGAGTGAACGCTTGCCGTTCGGCGCCGACCCGTCCCGTAACACGAAGCTCGGGCGCGGCTCTCTCAGCGATGTCGAATGGCTCGTCCAAACCCTCCAACTGCAACACGGTTCTCGAGTCGCCGCGGTTCGTTCGGCTTCGACTCTCGACGCTCTCGACGCACTTGGAGTCGCCGGAATCCTCAGCGAGGACGACGTGGCTGCTCTCAGGGAAGCGTGGCTCATCGCGTCTCGGGTCCGCAGCGCGACGACACTCTTCACGTCGAAGGGGTCGGACGTTCTGCCGACGGACCGCGGGGAACTCGAGGGAATTGCGCGCATCCTCGCGTACTCGGCGGGCGGAAGCTCGGCGGTGGAAAATGACTATCTTCGCACCACCCGCAGAGCGCGGCAGGTGTTCGAAGCGAACTTCTATCCCGCTTAACGACGAAGGCGCCACCCGAAGGTGACGCCCCGTCGTACAGTTCGACTTAGCAGGAGAACGTGGTCTCGTACTCGAACGGGTGAGGACGCTGTGCCGACGGAAGAACTTCCGACGAGCGCTTGAGCGAGATCCATTCCTCGATCAGGTCCTTGGTGAAGACGCCACCCTGGAGCAGGAAGTCGTGGTCGTTCTCGAGCGCGATGAGCGCCTCGTCGAGAGAACCGGGAACCTGCGGGATGTTCTTCGCTTCGTCGGCCGGGAGTTCGTAGAGGTCCTTGTCGACGGGGGCGTGCGGCTCGATCTTGTTGATGACACCGTCAAGACCGGCCATCAACTGCACGGCGAACGCGAAGTACGGGTTGCTCGACGCGTCAGGAGCACGGAACTCGATGCGCTTGGCCTTCGGGTTGGTTCCCGTGATCGGGATGCGGATGGCAGCCGAACGGTTACCGGCCGAGTAAACCAGGTTGACCGGTGCTTCGAAGCCCTTGACGAGACGACGGTACGAGTTCATGGTCGGGTTGGTGAAGGCAAGAATCGCACCAGCGTGCTTGAGGATTCCACCGATGTACCAACGTGCAACGTCCGAAAGACCTGCGTAGCCCTTCTCGTCGTAGAAGAGTGGCTTGCCGTTCGACCACAGCGACTGGTGGGTGTGCATTCCCGAACCGTTGTCGTTGAAGAGCGGCTTCGGCATGAAGGTCGCGACCTTGCCGTGGATGTCCGCTTCGTTCTTGACGATGTACTTGAACTTGAGGATGTCGTCTGCCGACTTCACCATGGTGTCGAAGCGGTAGTTGATCTCGCACTGACCGGCGGTTCCGACCTCGTGGTGCGAACGCTCAACCTCGAGACCGGCTGCTGCGAGCTGCAGGCAGATCTGGTCGCGAAGGTCGGCGAGCTTGTCGACCGGGCTGACGGGGAAGTATCCACCCTTGTGCGGGGTCTTGTTGGCGAGGTTTCCGCCCTCTTCCTTGCGACCGGTGTTCCAGGCTGCCTCTTCCGAGTCAACCGAGTAGAACGACTTGCCGCTCGACACTTCGTAGCGAACGTCGTCGAAGATGAAGAACTCTGCCTCGGGGGCGAAGAACGCCGTGTCTGCAATACCAGTCGAGGCGAGGTACTTCTCGGCCTTCTTGGCAACCTGACGGGGGTCGCGGTGGTAGATCTCGCCGTTGCGCGGGTTGTAGATGTCGAAGATGAGGATGAGCGTCTTCTCAACGCGGTAGGGGTCGACGTATGCGGTGGTTACGTCGGGAATGAGCTGGAGGTCGCTCTCGGCGATTCCCTGGAAGCCACGAATCGACGAACCGTCGAACAACTGGCCGACCTCGAAGAACTCTTCGTCAACGGTCGAAGCGGGAATGTTGAAGTGCTGCTGGATACCGGGAAGATCGGTAAAACGGATGTCAAGGAACTTGACGTCTTCCTTCTTGATGAAGTCGAGGACCTCAGCGGGGGACTTGAACATGTGGCATTATCTCCTGCGAATCGGGTGGAACTGCGGGTGCAGTGCTTTCACGCTATCGGCGCGGTGTGTCACGCCCGTCACACGAATGTTTCGGGGATGTTACAAACGGAACGACGACTAGCGAGGCTTGGGTGCGCGCATCTTCGTCGGGTCGATGCCCTTGGGCATCTGCGACATCGGCGTCTTGGCAATCGAGTTCAAACGGTTCGACACGACGAGGATCTCGGCGCTGCGAATACCGCGGGGGAACTTGTACATCGTGCGGAACATGTCCTTGAGTGCGAGTCCGTCTGCGCCAACGTGCAGAACGTGAATCGGGACCGCGGGGACGATTCGGGCGACTTCCTTGCGGGCCTCGTCAACGAGCGGGGCGACGCGCGAACGCTGACCCTCGCTGATGATGACCACGCCGGGGCGACCAATCAGGCGGTACACGGTGTCGCTGCTCTTGTTCATGCGGACAGGAACCTCGGAACCGCGCCATGAGCGACGGAGTTGGTTCTTAATGAGAGACGACACAGCGCCAATCTGGCCCTCAAGATTCGTGTACATCAGGCGTTGCGTGATCTGACCGAGGACGATGAGGAACACCAACAGCCCGGCCATCAGCCCGAGAACAACCCAGATGACGGCACCGACGGGGTTTCCAACCGACGTCGTCGCGAAGAAGATACCCGCACCGAGAGGAACAAGGAAGCTCAGGGCAAGCCACAACCACGAGAACGGGACGCGCTTGACGACGAGAACGAGTACGTCGAAGAGTTCGCCGATGCGACCCTTGCTCTTTGCGTTTGCCACGAGGTGTCCTTAGATGCCGAGGTCGGAAGCCGAGAAGGCGCCGGCTTCGAGTCGGGCCTTCATCGCGCCGAGGAAGCGTGCCGCGTCCGCGCCGTCGATGATTCGGTGGTCATACGAGAGAGCCAAGTACACCATCGAACGGATCGCGATGGAGTCGGTTCCGTTGCTGGAGACGACCACGGGTCGCTTGACGACCGTTCCGAGTCCGAGGATGGCCGACTGGGGGAGGAACACGACGGGAGTGTCGAAGAGCGCTCCGCGCGAGCCGGTGTTGGTCACGGTGAAGGTTCCGCCCGACAGTTCGTCCGGCGTCAACTTGTTGTCACGGGTACGCGCTGCGAGGTCCGCGATCTCTGCCGACAGCGTTGCGATGCTCTTGCCCGCTGCGTTCTTCACGACGGGCGTGAGCAATCCGCGCTCGGTGTCAACCGCGATGGAGATGTTCTCGAAGCCGGGGTAGACGATGTCGTCACCCTGAACCGTGCTGTTGATGATGGGGAACGCCTGCAGCGCTTCGACCGATGCACGGACGAAGAACGGCAGGAAGGTCAGCTTCTGGCCGGTCTTCTGCTGGAACGATTCCTTGATTCCGTCACGGAGCTGCGCGACGGCGGTGATGTCAACCTCGACCACGGTGGTCAGCTGAGCGGTGGACACCATCGACGCAACGGCGCGTTCCGCGATCACCTTACGAAGGCGGGACATCGGGGTGCGGGTGCCGCGCAACTCGGAAACCGAGAGCGGGACGTGCGCGGTCGCGACGGGTGCGGCTGCGGGGGTCGAAACTGCGGGGGATCCTGCGGCGAGGACGTCTTCCTTGCGGATGCGTCCGCCGATTCCCGTTCCAGCAAGACCGTTGATGTCAACGCCACGGTCGTGCGCAAGCTTGCGGACGATGGGGCTGACGTACGGCGCTCCACCGGAAACGGCAGGAGTCGCCGGCACGGAGACGGGAGCGGCGGGAGTGACGGGTGCCGACACGACAGGTGCTGAGACGACCGGAGCAGCAGGTGCCACGGGAGGCGCAGGAGGCGTCACTACGACGGGCGCGGCGACAACGGGAGCAACTGGCTCAGGAGCTGCGACGGGCTCGGGTGCCGCGGCAGGAGCCTCGGCAACGGGTGCCGAGGCGGCGCCAGCGCCATCGCCAACGCGTGCGAGAGGAGCGCCGACGGCGATGACCTCGTCCTCCTGGACGAAGATCTCTTCGATCACACCAGCGACCGGCGACGGTACCTCGGTGTCGACCTTGTCGGTCGAAATCTCCACGATCGGCTCGTCGACAGCGACGGTGTCACCGACCTTCTTGAGCCAGCGGGTGACGGTTCCCTCGGTGACGCTCTCGCCGAGTGCGGGAAGGTTGACGTTCGTGCTCATGATTCTTCGTTCTCCTCGAATCGTTTCTTACATCGCGTGAAGCGGCTTGCCCGCAAGAGCAAGGAATGCTTCACCAAGTGCTTCGTTCTGGGTGGGGTGTGCATGCAGGTGAGGCGCGATGTCCTCGGGGTGGGCCTCCCAGTTCACGATCATCTGCGCTTCACCAATCAGCTCACCGACGCGTGCGCCGATCATGTGAACTCCGACGACAGGGCCGTCCACAACGCGAATGACCTTGATGGAACCGGAGGTCTCAAGGATGTGGCTCTTTCCGTTTCCGGCGAGGTTGTAGTCGTACGTCGCGATCTGCGCGTCGCCGTACTGTTCCTTGGCCTTCGTCTCGGAGAGTCCGACCGATGCGATTTCGGGCTCCGAGTAGGTGACCTTGGGAATGTTGATGTCCGAGACGACAATCGGGTTGAGGCCAGCGATTTCCTCGGCAACGAAGATTCCGTGCTGGTAACCGCGGTGAGCCAACTGCAGTCCGGGGACAATGTCGCCGACGGCGTAGACGCCGGCGATGTTGGTCTGAAGACGCTCGTTCGTGAGGACATATCCGCGATCCATCGTGACGCCGACGTTCTCGAAGCCACAGTTTGCGGTTGCCGCGCCGCGACCGATTGCGACGAGAAGAACGTCACCCGTGACGGTCTCGCCGCCTTCGAGTGTGACGGTCACGCCGTGCTCGTCCTGCGTTGCCGATTCGAATCGGACGCCGGTCTTGAACTCGATGCCGCGCTTGCGGAATGCACGTTCGAACTGCTTGGAAACTGATTCGTCTTCGTTCGGTACGAGACGGGGGAGGCCCTCGATGATCGTGACATCGGAGCCCCATGAGCGCCAGACGGACGAGAATTCGACGCCGATGACGCCGCCACCGAGGACGATTGCCTTGTTGGGGACGTAGTCGAGCGTGAGAGCCTGCTCGGAAGTCAGGATGCGACCGCCGATTTCGAGCCCAGGGATGGTCTTCGAGTACGAGCCGGTTGCGAGAACGACGTTCTTTCCGGTGATCGTCGTGTCGCCGACCTGCACCGTGTTCGCCGAAGTGAGGGTTCCGTAACCATCAATCGTCTGAATTCCGCGAGCCTTCAACAGGCCCTGCAGACCCTTGAACTTCGAGTCGATGATGCCCTGTCGGTATGCGGATACACCGGCGACGTCGACACCGTGAAGTGTTGCGGCGACACCGAACTTGGCAGCATCGCGAGCGTTGTCAGCGACTTCAGCGGCGTGGAGCAGAGCCTTGGTCGGGATGCAACCTACGTGCAGGCAGGTTCCACCGACCTTGTCCTTCTCAACGAGCGCAACGCTCATTCCCAACTGACTTGCGCGAAGGGCGGCTGAATAGCCCCCACTTCCGCCGCCGAGGACAACCAGATCAACCGCGATGTCGGACACCAACACTCCTTGTACGTGTGAATGGAATTGAGCCCCAGCGGGTCGCGCGGCGCTCGTTACAGACCGTAGACGAGCCTACTCCCTATTTCTTCGGGCTGTTGGACAGGTCAGAGAGGAATTGAATGAGCGTCCGCACCATCGTTCCGGTAGCGCCTTTGGGCGTGTAGCCGTATGCGCCGCCCGCGTTGTTGGCTGGTCCTGCGATGTCGAGGTGGGCCCAGGGGATGCTCGAACCGTCCTTGCGCTTTCCGACGAATTCCTTGAGGAAAATGCCGCCGATCAGCATGCCCGCGGCGGTGTTACCGACCTTTGCGTTGGCGATGTCCGCGACGTCCGTGCCAAGGACTGGTCGCAGGTAAGCGGGAAGCGGCATGTGCCAGACCTCATCGCCAGCATCGGTGGCGGCGAAGGACAACTTGGTCGCGATGTCAACATCGCCCATGACGCCAGCAATTCGGTCGCCCAAGGCGGTTCGTGCGGCACCCGTAAGTGTCGCAACGTCAATGATCACGTCGGGGTTTTCCTCGCTCGCTGCGACGAGACCATCCGCCAGCACCACTCGACCCTCGGCGTCGGTATTCGTTACCTCGACGGTCTTGCCGCCACGGATCGTGATGACGTCGTTTGGCCTGATTGCCGTGCCGCTTGGCATGTTTTCAGCGATGCACAGCCACGCGGTGACGGCGATCGGGAGCTTCAACTTTGCTGCCGCGCGGACGACCGCATAGACGGTCGCTGCACCCGTCATGTCGTACTTCATGCCGACCATCGACGCTGCTGGCTTGATCGACAGGCCACCGGTGTCGAACGTAATTCCCTTGCCGACGAGCGCGACGTGCAGTTTCACTCCGCGAGGCTTGTGGCGCATGACGACGAGGCGAGGCGGGCGCGACGAACCAGCGCCTATTCCGAGAATCCCCCCGAAATTGCCTGCCTTGAGCTTTTTCTCGTCGAACACCTCGACAGACAGGGTCGTTCCCTTCGCGCCCGCGACGACGCGAGACGCGAGTTCTGCAGGGCTGAGGATGTTGGGAACCTCCGTGACGAGATCGCGAACGGCCTTCACGGCGTCTACGCGTTCCTTGACGGACGCGATGTCGGGCTTGTGCTTGCTGACGACCGTGATTTTCGACACGCCCTTGGGTGCCGGAGCGCTTTTGCGCGTGAATGACGGGGTGGCCGCTAGTGCGGATCCTTCGAGAATTTGAGAACTATCGTCTGCTGATGCGCTCGGGAACATGAGGGCTACGGTGCCCTTCGCGCCGCGGGTTGCGGTCCCTGCTGCGTAACGCAACGGGTCGATTGCGCCCGATTTTTCGGGGATGCTCACCACGGTGATCGTCCGGTAATCGCTCGTCGAGGGAGCGGGAAACGTGATCGACGCATCAATGCCTGGCTCGAAGCCAAGACGCGCAATCGCATCGCGAATCGCGGCGTCGAGTTCTCCCGAAAGAGGCGTTGTCCACTTACCGTCGTCGGACTGCGAAACGAAAACGGCAAGCATGTCGGCGGAGATCGGGGTGAGTGAGTGGGCGAGAGTCGTCATGCTTCCAGCGTAGAGGGCGCGTGCCATCAACAGCCGTAGCATGGAGGAGTGAGCACGGCACGGCTGGTTTATAGAACCGAAGGGGTTTCGGTCCCCACAGGGCTGCCGCTTGTCATCTTGCTCACGGGCTTCATCGACGCAGGTCGCGCTGTTGCGTCCGCCAGTCGACACGTCCTCGATTCGACGAAACACGAACGTGTGTGGACATTCGACAATGACGAGTTGCTCGACTACCGTGCCCGTCGCCCGACATTCACGTTCGAGCGAACACATCTCACGGAATACCGTCCGCCGGAGTTGGTTCTGCGTCTCGTCACGGACGAGCTAGGTTCGCAGTTCCTGTTGCTGTCGGGATACGAACCCGATTACCGCTGGGAGGCAGCCGCTGAGGCCGTCGTCAGCGCGATTGAACAGTTCCAGGTCAGTACGACGTCGTGGGTTCACTCCATCCCAATGCCTGTGCCTCACACACGCCCACAGGCGATGACGATGAGCGGCAATCGTGAAGACCTCATTGAGGCGTATTCGATTTGGCGGCCGACGACTGAAGTACCCGGAACGTTTGTTCACCTGGTTGAGTTCATGCTGTGTCAGGTAGGTGCTCCTGTTGCCGGTGCAGTTCTCCTGGTGCCTCACTACTTGGCGGACTCGGAATACCCCGTCGCCACTGTCGGTGTCCTGGACGCGATCACGACGATGACGGGAATAACCTTCCGCTCAGACGCACTAAGGGAGAGTGGGCGCGACTTCCTCAACGACGTCGCCGAGCAAGTGTCGAACAACGACGAACTCGCTGAACTCGTCACGAACCTCGAAGCCCGACACGACAACTACATGGCGGAGAACACCCCGCCGTCACCGTTCGTTGATGATCAAGGAAAGGTGCCCAGTGCTGACTCGATCGGAGCAGAACTTGAGCGCTTTCTCCGATTGCGTGGCACCACGGACGAGTAGCCGTCCGTGCTACCCTGATAGAACAAGACCCCGAGTCGTTGGCATCGCCGATTTGACACGGGGCTTCATACTGCCCGAAAGAGGATTAGTACATGGCGGAGTCGCGAAACATTTTTGGTGGTTTTTTTGGCGGAAACAAGAAGGCTGCCGCGGTTGCTGCGAAGGCCCCAGCCAAGCCTGCTGCGAAAGCGCCAGCGAAGGCTGCTGCGAAAGCGCCCGCCAAGCCCGCCGCAAAGGCACCTGCCAAGGCACCGGCCAAGGCACCGGCCAAGGCACCGGCAAAGACACCGGCAAAGGCACCGGCAAAGGCACCGGCAAAGGCACCGGCAAAGGCACCGGCAAAGGCACCGGCAAAGGCACCGGCAAA
>JACCDN010284799.1_pt1 | contig 18017 bp, 16 predicted proteins | sample 7441691 | NCBI WGS metagenome assembly JACCDN01 (sample SAMN15323439, study PRJNA562643) | freshwater metagenome | isolation source: river surface water | place: USA:Blue River Watershed | collected 2017-08-16
GAAGGAAGTTCCCGCTTCCTTCAGACCACTATATTTCTTTGTAAAAAGAAGTATTGAGTATTAAAAAACCACGAAAAAATTTCGTGGTTTTTTAATTTTCAGTACCTTATCTGCCTTTCATTTTTACCACAATATTAATAGTTTTTAAAAAAATGCTAATATCTAACAATGGGCCACGGTGTTTTATGTAATACAAGTCATACTCAAGTTTACGAAGGTTTTCGTCGAGTGTTCCATAGTATGCTTTGTTAAGTTGTGCCCAACCGGTAAGCCCTGGTTTTATTAAGTGGCGCAGTGCATAAAAAGGCATTTTTTGGGTGAGTTGTTGCACAAACTCTGGTCGCTCTGGTCGCGGGCCAATTAAGCCCATTTCATTTTTAAAAATATTTATAAATTGAGGTAATTCATCGAGTCGTGTTAGGCGTAAAAAATTGCCAAATTTGGTAATCCGTGGATCTTTTTCTGTGGCAAATTGCGGCCCTGCCAGCTCTGCGCTTCCGTCTTTTGTAAGAGCTTTCATGCTGCGGTATTTGTAGAGAGTAAAGAGTAGTTGGTTTTTTCCAACTCTTTTTTGTTTAAAAAATATTGGTCCGGGAGAAGTAATTTTAATACCAAGAGCAATAAAAGGAAAAGTTGCTATAAAAATACCTGCTAAAAAAAATGCCAGGATATAATCGATCAGAATGCGTAGGCGATCATAGATTTTTTTCTGTTGTTCTCGCAAGTGAGTTAAAAACCAAGCTTCGGAAAAAGTGAATGGGGGAATGCGCTGCATAATCGTTTCATAAAAATCAGCCAACTCAATAACCTGGGTTTGTTTAAAAAGAGCGCTATATAATTCTTTAAGAAAAATGCTGTTTGAAACATAACTTGGTGAAAGTATCAAAAAATCAATTGAGCCTGAACCAATTTTTTCTTTAAGTAAGGTTAAGCTTGTGGCGTATGTTGTGGTAGTATTTTGTGTTGCATGAGATGAGCTTTCGCTAATGACTCCTTTTACAGTGTATCCATGTTCTGGTTGTTGCTGTAACATTGAAATAATTTCTTGTGCCTCAGGCGTATCTCCAGCAAATACAAGTGTAAGATTAAGAAGTTTTTTTGCAAGGAAAGAATTGTAGATATATCTCCAGAGTGATACAAATAGTAAGCTCACAGCACTATTGATAAGTAAAATTGTTTTTGGAGTAACTGAGACATTGGGATTGAGGTAAAAATAAAAAATACCTAACCCCGACCAAATGATAGTGCTGATAATAATTTTTTGGAAAAAAGTATATGAATTTCTAGTTTGTGTAGCGTCGTATAAACCAACGATGAACATGGTTATTACTGCCACTGCGTAAATAAAACCAAACGAAGGAAAAAGTTTAATAAATTCGTTTGATGAGAAATTTGCGTATCGAATGGAGACGCTTAAAAAAAGACCAACATATAAAACACATAGGTCACCAGTAAGTAAAATAAGCTGTTTTAAGCGATACATAGATAGTTCAAAAATACACTACCTAAGCTAAAAAATCAAGCTTTGGTTGTAAAAAAAAGCATAAAATAGTATGATGGTGGGGTAATTGTTTGTTATTTAACCTATTTAGTAATCATCAATGTACTATATGGATACACCTATTTTCGAAAAAAAGAATGTGTTGGTTACCGGAGGTGCGGGTTTTTTAGGTTCTCACTTGTGTGAGCGTCTCTTGAGAGAAGCGAAAGTTATTTGTGTTGATGATTTTTCCCATTCCCATCCGCAGAATATTAACCATTTATTGCAATATTCTGATTTTGAATTTGTAAATCATGATATTAACCAGCCACTTAATCTTGAGGAATTGCCAGAATTAGACAAGTTTAAAATTAAGTTTCAAGGAATCCAAGAAATATATCACTTGGCCTGCCCAACTAGCCCGAAAGATTTTGAGAAACTAAAACTAAAATCATTGTGGGCCAACTCTTCGGCAATGATCAATACTTTGGATATTGCTGTTAAGCATAAGGCAAAATATGTTTTCACCTCTAGTGCAGTTGTATATGGAGATGTTGAAACAAAGGGAAAGTTGTTGAAAGAAAATGACCAAGGAGTAGTTAATCATTTGTCGCCCCGAGCATGTTATGATGAAGGTAAGCGATTTGCAGAAACATGCGTGGAAACATATCGTCAAGTATATGGAATTGATGCTAAAATTGCTCGTGTTTTTACTACCTACGGTCCACGAATGAAATTGTTTGATGGCCAACCAGTTATTGATTTTATCATGCAAGCTTTAGAGGGAAAAGACGTGGTTATTTATGGTGATAAAAAAATAAGTACTTCACTTTGTTATGTTTCAGATTTAATCGACGGGCTTGTACGTCTTATGGGCACAGGTCCAGAGGTGAAGTTGGTTAATTTTGGGGGCGATCAAGACATTAATGTTACACAATTAGCGAAAATGGTGGTTGAAATGACACGCTCAAGTTCTGAGATCGTTTTTACTGATCCACTAATGTTTTTAACCAAAAAAGGCTTGCCTGATTTACATTATGTGCACGATGTTTTGGGTTGGTTCCCCTTAGTACTTCTTGAAGATGGGTTGCGTAAGACTATTGATTATGTTATTGCAAATAAGGAAGCTTTGTTGGTAAATTATCAGGATAACACACTGAACAACAACGCATAGTGAAGTATATGTTGGTTTTTATTATTATTCCTGCGTTTAACGAAGAAAAAACCATTCATCAGGTGGTGCGTAATCTTATGCTCTCAGGATACGAAAATATTGTTGTGGTAGATGATGGTTCAGTTGATTCTACGGCGTATTTGGCGCAGCAAGCGGGTGCAGTAGTTGTTAAGCATATGGTTAACCGTGGCCAGGGGGCTGCTCTTGAAACAGGAAATGAATATGCGAGAATGAATCACGCTACGCATGTGGTGCATTTTGATGGGGATGGACAGTTTAATCCAAAAGATGTTGAGCATGCACTTGCATTCTTAGAACAAAATCAATTAGATGTTGTGGTAGGATCTCGGTTTTTAGATTCAAGATCAAAAATTCCTTTTTTAAAGAAAAAAATACTTTTTCCCATTGGCCGAACTATAAATTTTCTTCTAACCAAACTTCCTTTAACAGACGTTCACAACGGTTTTAGAGTTTTGTCTCACAAAGCTCTTTCGGTTTTACGCATAACACAGGATCGTATGGCGCACAATTCTGAAATTAACCTCTTGATAAGGGAGAAGCAGTTACGCTATGGCGAATTTCCAGTTGAAGTAAAATATTTTGAGTATGGACAGGGTATTGGTGGTGGGTTAAAAATTCTACGCGATTGGTTTTTACACCCTTTTGCTCGAAATGATTAGTAAAATATGATGTTAATTCAGATATTTTTTCTTATTTTTTTCTGTAGTGCTTTAGCGAAAGTTTGGTTTAGGTTCGCGCATAGAGATATAAGACTTTTAGATACATTGTTGTGGAGTAGCTTGTGGTTGGTTGGCATAATTATTGTTATTGTACCCAACTCTACTTTTTTCGTTGCGCATTTTTTGGGTGTGGGGCGGGGGGCAGATTTAGTTGTGTATGTGGCGCTACTGACCATTTTTTATATAGCATTTCGTTTAACGATTGCTCTTGAAAAAATTCAACGCACCATTACATTGCTCACGCGCAATCAAGCACTTAAAAATGCCAATAGTGCAGTTGAAATTTCTGTGCCTGAAGATAAGAAGATATGAAGATATGAATGTTGCATATGTTATCGCTACGTTCCCCCCTCATATTGGTGGAATGGGGGAGGTTTGTTTTCAAGAGGCGCGCGGTATGGCAGAACGTGGGCACAGCGTTACGGTTTTTACTTTAAATTATCCAAAAGCCTTTTATCAAGACGAGGATCTTCCGTTCACGGTAGTTCGGCTTAAGGGTGTTCTTAAGTTTGGTGATGCGGGTTTTGTACCGAATTTGTTTGGTAAGTTAAAAAACTTTGATATCGTGCATCTTCATTACCCTTTTTATGGAGGTGCCGAGTGGGTTCTTTTAGCAAGAATAGTGCGTCGGCAAAAGTACGTGCTAACTTTTCATATGGAGGCTCGCCCAGTAGGCTTTGTTAAGCGACTAGTACAGAAAGTATATGATGCTTTTTTATCTCATTTTATTCTGGCGTGGTCTGAAAAAATTATTGCTGTCGACAATTTTCATTTAAAAAATACAAAAATTTTTCCTTCTATTAAAAATAGATTGTGGCAAGTGATTCCTCATGGAGTTGATTCCAATCTTTTTCGTCCTTTAAAAATAGATTGGAGCGTGCTTGGTCATGAAGAATGCCGGGAAAAAAAGATTTTACTATTTGTGGGTAATTTACTACCTTTAAAACGTTTGGATTTACTAATCAAAGCTTTACACGTACTTCAAAAAGAACAAATTAACGATGTGGTGGTATGGGTGTTGGGTGATGGCTATGCTATGAAGGAGTATCAGGCTTTGGCAAATCAATACAAAGATATTAAAGATAAGGTATATTTTTTGGGAGCGTGTACGGATAAAAATCTTTTGGCGCAATATTATAATGTTGCTTGGGCATCGATAGTAACTTCTACAACAGAATCTTTTTCATTAGTTATGAATGAAGCTCGTGCGTGCGGAGTTCCTGTGGTGGCAGGAAGAATTCCTGGTATTCAAGAGCGTATTATTTTTGGTGTAGATGGATTTTTGTTTGAACCAGGAAATGTTGCTGACTTGGTGGAGAAGCTGAAAAAAGTATTACGCCTATCTGTTGTTCAAAGAAACCAGATGGGTTTGGCAGGTCGCAAAAGAGTTTTATCGTATGATTGGGAACACCATATCGACGTTATTTCAGATTTATATACTAGTATTATTAAAAATGGAAACAGCTAATTTCGATTATGAAAAATCAGTCTGGGGTCATGGTATGGCCACGCTTAAGTGGAGTGACCCCACACGCTTTCGTTTATATCAAGCGTTGCGTCTAGCTTCGTGTTTACCGGCAGAGCCTCATATTTTGGAAATTGGGTGTGGAGCAGGGCAGTTTATACGAGCCCTTAAAAGCGCGCTAACGAGCTCAGTGTGTTATGGCTGTGATGTGAGTGATGAGGCTCTCAAACAAGCAGAGTCATATTCTTCAAATATTTTGTACCAAAAAAATAATGATCAAAGCTTGCCGTATGGCGATAGCTCAATGGATGCTGTTTTTATTTTTGATGTTTTGGAGCATGTTACTAATCCTGCACAGTTACTACAAGAAGTGGGGCGGGTTTTAAAACCAGGTGGTCTATTTTACTGCTTTGTTCCTTGTGAAGGGGATTGGCTGTCATTGTGGCACGCACTAGATATTTTGCACCTTAAACACGACGTTACCAAAAAATATGCGGGTCATATTAATTATTTTTCCCGCCGTAGTTTAAAGAAAATGATTAAAAAAGAAGGGTTCGGCAGAATGTCTATCCGCTATAGCGAACATATACTGGGGCAGTTTATTGGGGTTGTGAGTTTCTTTTTAATGGATCGTTTTCAAAAAAAATCTAAGAGCGATCAGGTTAATAATGAATTTTATTTTTCTAACCTTAAAGAAAAAAACCAAGCAAATAGTTTGTTTAAGTTGTGTAGAAGTGTAATTAACATTTTGATCAATGTAGAGTCGCATCTTTTCTCGCACATACCGTCACCGAATGTTCATATTATAGCGCAGAAGCAGTAATTCCTATGTTGGTTACCCATATTATACCTTCAGCTTTTAGTTATTTTGATGATATTCGTACTTTCGTTTTTTCTGTAACGGAACATTTAGAAAACAAAATGGTAGAACAAAACGTATTTACTTTACAATACGGTTCAACAACTCGGGCTCAAAGGGAGAGTGTGCAAAGCGTGGCACCAAAAAGGCATTTTAAAGGGCTGCGTTCCGTAGGTGGTATTGTAGAAAGTATAGAAAAATCTGATGTCGTGCATTTGCACACACCCTTTTTAGGGGCTGCTCCGTCTATTCTGCAAGCAATTAAGGTTAAAAAAGTTCCGTTAGTTGTCTCGTATTATCGGTCAATTCCCTTTGATGATGCAATAAGTTTATATATACGTTATTATAATTGGCTGTATATGCCTAAATTAATTTTGCAAGCAGCTTTTGTTACCAATTCTGCCACATATTTTCCACAAAATTATAGTAAAATTGTTGCTTCGTCACATGTGTCATTTACAAACCTCTTTGATTTTTTTGATAAAAAAGAACCCTTGACTTACTTGACCCATCCAGTACAATTACAACATATCTCACAATTGTATGCAGAAAATTTTTTGAACATGTATAAAAAAATTGCATAATTAGTTAATTATTTTAATCTTATATCTTATGGATGAGCGTAAAACATTTTTTTCTAGCTTAGAACCAAAGAGCGCACTCATAGTTGGTGTGGTAAGTGGATTTATGACATTGTGTACCGTTGGTTTTTTTGTTCTAGGATTTATAATGCTTAAAAATAACACAAATTCTAACGGTGTAGTTTCAAATTCGATGCAAGTAGCAACGAATAATAATCCATCAAACAACGAAGTGCCGAGTCAACCAGCGGTGAATGTTCCAAAAACAAACCGTCCAACGGTAGAGCTTTTTGTCATGTCACATTGCCCATATGGTGTTCAGGCGCAAAAAGCATATATTCCAGTTATGGAGCTTTTGCGCCAAAAAGCCGCAATTGATGTAAAGTTTGTTTCATACATAATGCATGGCGCTGTTGAAAAAGATGATAATAATATTGAGTATTGTCTCCAAAAAGAACAAAATGATAAGTATATTCCATTTTTGAAATGTTTTACTGCTAGCGGTAATTCAAAATCTTGCTTAGGATCTACTGGGGTTAATCAAGGAAAACTAGACAGTTGTATCAGAACAATTGATAAGCAATTTGCTATTAATTCAGAATTTCTTAACACCTCACACTACCTATCTGGACAATTTCCGCTGTACAATGTGCACAAGAGTTTAAATGATAAATATGGTGTTCAGGGTTCGCCTACTTTGGTTATTAACGGAGTTGTGGTTGAAGCAGCTCGTACTCCGGAAGGAATTAAACAAGCTGTGTGCAATTCATTTAGCTCAAAACCAAAAGAATGTGACCAGACTCTAAGCAATGATGCTTATGCTCCTGGATTTGGAACAGCTCAGGCTGCAAATGGTGCAGCTGGTGCAGCTGGCTGTGCATCGTAAATTTTAATGGTATGGGAAGGTTTAAAAAAGGTTTATTTTTCGGTAGTATTCTGGGTGGGTTAGCTGCATGGTTTAGTTTTTCTCCTCAAGCCAAAGAAATGAGGGCTAAACTGGCTTTGCATGTTGATTATTTATCTACCGAAATAAGTTCTAGTTTTAAAAAATTAGAAGGTCCTACCAAAGAAATGTATGAAGCGCTTGTTGATAGAGTTGTTGAAGAGTATGCTGCTAAAAAAGATTTAGCTTTGGAGCTAAAAATTGCTCTCCTCAAAGAGCTAAAAGAGAAATGGAACGAACTGCAAGGATAGCATTCTTACAAGTCATTATATAAAAAAATCCTCTTACTGTGAGGATTTTTTTATATCTTGAATAGATAGTTGAAGGTCACGATTTCCATTCCATTCGTTAACACTGATGGTGAAAATAATATCAATTTTATCTCCTGGTTGTAAACAATTTTTCCAGTCTTCGGGAAATTTTTTCGTATCGCCTAGTCCAAAGCCGATTGTTTTTTTGGTAACGTGAGAATTATGTTTTACCACTAAACGTAAATGTTTTTCATCTTTTCCGATCGGTTCAATACTCATAACGGTCAGCCCATAAGCAGCATATCGTGGTTCTTCATTTGCTTGTCCAAATGGTTCAAATTTTTCTAAAAGATCATGGAGCTTCCAATTTACTTCATCCAAATCGAGCACTGCATCGATGGTTATTTGTGGTGTTAAATCTACATTTTTAATCTCTTCTGTAACGATTTTGAGTAAAGATGTTTTGAAATCATCGAGCCTATCAGGGGACGCAAGTGTGAAACCACATGCTTGTGGGTGACCGCCAAACTTGTAAAAAAATTCTGGGATAGTTTGCAAAGCTTTTATCATGTTGAATTCTTTTATGCTTCTTCCGGAGCCGGTAATTTGGTTGTTGTTGAGACCCATTACGAGAATTGGCTTGTAGAATTCATCTTTAAGGCGACTGGCTACTAAACCTAAAATTCCTGTGCTCCAACCTTCACCCACTACAAAAAGTATTGGATTAGTTTCTTGGTTGGTTTTTTGTATATATTCTCGACTTTTTGTTAATAGTTCATCGGTCAGTTTTTGACGATCGGTGTTGTTTTGCCCTAGTTGTAGTGCTAATTTTTCTGCCTCATCTTCTGTTTGGGCCATAAGAAGAGCAAAAGCTACGTTTGCATGGTCCATTCTACCAGCTGCGTTAATACGTGGCGCGATTTGGAATCCTATTGTTCGAGCGTCATAGCTGCCTTTTTTTGGTTTGCCAAATTCATCGGCTAAGCCAGCTTCAATAAGTAATTTTCGTAAACCTTTATTATGTGTTTTGTTTAAAACCTTCAAACCGTAATAAACTAGCGCTCGTGATTCTCCGACAAGCGGAACCATGTCTCCAACTGTTGAAATTGCAACGCAGTCTAAAAGCCATTTTTCAAACGCTTCATGTGTCTGACCGTCGGGTAGAAGCGTGTTTGTTTCACGGTGTTTTTTTAAAAGACCTTGAACCAATTTAAATGCTACTCCACCGCCTGCTAACGTTTTGTCTGGGTATGTTTCCCCAGGAACCAATGGGTGGATGGTGGCATCGGCAGGTGGAAATTGTCCTGGCATCGCATGATGATCGGTAATAATCACCTTCATACCTAATGATTTTGCCAAAGTTATTTCCTCAGTGTTGCTAATTCCACAATCGCAAGTAATGATCAGTTCGGTTCCGTTTTGTTTTAAGTAAGAAACAGTATTATTATTTAAACCATAGCCATCAATTTCGCGATGGGGGATAAAGACATCAACATTTTTAAGCCCCAATTTTTTTAGAGCAGAAATTATAACTACGGCAGCATCAACACCATCCGCATCATAATCACCATGCACAGTAATTTTTTTGTTATTAGTAATACAGTCAAAAATGATTTCTACTGCTTTTTCCATGTCTTTAAACAAAAATGGGTCATGAATATCTCGGCTGTAGTTTGGGTTAAGAAACGTATGAATTTGTTCTGCTGTGCGCAGGTTGCGGTTCCAAAGTAGACCCACTATAGATGGGCTTAAATCGGAAAATTTATTAACAAAATCAGCTGGTGCTGGCGGTAATACAATCCATTTTTTCATAAAAGAGTAATTTATTGAAGCGCTGGAAGAATGGTGAAAAAAACCATTGCTACTATCATAAATACACAGAGAACAGTCCAAATAATTTTAGTAGTTTTTTGTTTCATAAGAGCATTTTTTTAACATGTTATGTTTGACAATGTACCATTTTGATGGTAGCATATCAAGTTCCCCAAGCATGGGAATTGAACAAGTGCAAAGAAGAGGTTGTGTCATGAACCAAAAGCAAAGCATGATTTCAAAGTTCAAAATGTTTCTTCAAATACATCCCACTTTGTTTGCTGTGATTTTTACCGGCATTCTTCTTACTTCTTGTTACGCATTGATTGTTTGGCTTGGTGTGCCCAAGCGGATAGCAGAGCGTGAAAAGCAGGTAAGGCTTGAAGACAGTCGTCGCTTGGCGGCGCAGAACGATCTCCGTCAGCGAACGGCGTTGGCGCAAGATTTTGTGGATAAGAATACTCTCTATTTAAAGTTGAAAGGAAACGATAACTGTGTTGCCCAGATTGTAGTCGGTTCGAACGTGCACTTCATTCCACTGCAATCTTGCGAGTATTTACCTCTCAGCAATTAGGCTGTTGGCAGGCGGTGCCTGTTCCAAAGTCTGTTTCAACCCACGTACTATACGTGGGTGTTTCTTTACCTTTTTAAAACAGCCAAATATGATTCGGTTGGAATATCAACCTTGCCTTTGCCCATTGCCTTCATTTTTTTCTTACCCTTCTTTTGTTTTTGTAGAAGTTTCATTTTACGAGTTACGTCTCCGCCATACAATTTTGCGGTAACATCTTTGCGAAGAGCAGATATTCGTTCAGCAGCCACAACCTTACCTCCAATGGCTGCTTGAATTTTTAAATCAAATTGTTGGCGCGGAAGTGATTCTTTAAGTGATTCAACAATTTTTTTACCTGTTTTAAAAGCTTCGTCTTTCCAAATAAGTGTTGCTAAGGCTTCTACTTGTTCTTCAGCTACCAATATATCAAGTCTTACAATTTCCGTTTCTTTAAAACCTGCGTACTCATAATTCATAGAAGCATAGCCTGAAGTCACACTTTTTAACTTATCATAAAAATCAGTAATCAAAGAAGCAAGTGGAATGGTGTAGTGAAGTAGGGCTCTCTGGTCAGATCCGGCGCTGAGGTATTCTGTGGTGATATATTCACCCTTACGTTCAGAAACCAAAGCCATAATAGCTCCTACAAATTCTTTGGGCACAATCACATCGAGCTTCATGATTGGTTCAAAAATCTGTTTAATGGCGGCGGTATCTGGCATTTCTTGGGGGCTTCTGATCATTATTTCTTCTCCATTTGTTTTTATAATTTTATAAGCCACGCTTGGAGTAGTAATAACTACTTCAATTTCATGTTCACGATTTAATCTTTCCTGAAAAATATCTAAATGAAGCATTCCTAAAAAACCACAACGAAAACCATAGCCAAGAGCTTGAGAGTGTTCTGGATCATACACCAATGCCGCATCATTTAGCTTTAGTTTATCTATAGCATCGCGTAACTCTTGGTACGCGTCGCCTTCTTTAGGGAAAATACCTGCAAAAACCATGGGTTTAACCTCTTTGTAACCTGGCAAAGGTTCATGTGTGTTATTTTTTTCTTCGGTAAAAATAGTTATGGTGTCTCCCACGCGACAATCACGCACTTCTTTTAAGCCAGTTACCACATACCCTATTTGACCATTTTCAAGCAGGGGAGAAGAGTGAAATTTTGGCGTATAGTAGCCGGTTTCTAAAACCTCTGCCTTTGTTTTTGTACTCATTAATAGTAATTTGTCACCTTTTTTCAATTCTCCGTCAACAATTCTAATTGAAGCAACTACGCCTTTGTATTCGTTAAATTCAGAGTCAAAAATGAGGGCGCGTAATGTTTTGTTTGTGCTTTCAATGGGGGCGGGAATTCGTTCAATAACTGCTTCAAGTATGTCTGGAACTCCTTGACCGGTTTTTCCTGAAGCAAGAAGAATATCCTCTTCTTTGCAGCCAATAAGGTGAATTATTTCTGCTTTTGTTTTTTCAATGTTAGCAATCGGCATGTCAATTTTATTGATCACCGGAATGATAGTAAGGTTTTGTTCCATGGCTAAATACAAATTCCCAATGGTTTGGGCTTGTACACCTTGGGTAGCGTCTACCAAAAGTATCGCTCCTTCTACTGCAGCTAGTGAGCGAGAAACTTCATAGTTAAAATCTACGTGGCCGGGGGTGTCTATAAGGTTGAGCGTGTATGCAACATCTTTTGATTGGTATTGCATATGAACGGGAGTAAGTTTGATGGTAATACCTCTTTCTCGTTCTAAGTCCATAGAATCAAGAACCTGGTTCTTCATATCGCGTTCAGATACGGTATGCGTATATTCCAAAAAACGATCAGCTAAGGTAGATTTACCATGATCAATATGGGCAATAATGCAAAAATTTCTAGTAAAATTGGTGAGATTTTTTGACATGTAGGAAATGAAGAGTAAGATTAAGGTGGAAGCAAGGAGGTGTAGCATGTCTCAGCAACACATCGATTGTCTCCCGAGCAATCCGGTTCTATGTCTGCTTAACTTTTTTAGGGATTTGCTGTTTTTTGTGTTAGTGCTGTTAGTTATGACGATTGTTCTTTTTTTGCTTATTTTAAACCCCCCTCCAGAAATGGTGGTGCAAGGAGTTGTGGGGGTTTTTAAGTAAATCAGTATTTATTCAGGAGAACTACGTTCCTGACTCTCAAAGAGTCAGGAATTTTATTCTATTCACCGACAGTGCCCAGAGGAAGATTTTCCACTCGAAGCCATCTCTTTTTAAGACTATTTAATAGATGGGCCAATTCCTCAACTCTTAATATATAGCAAAGTGCTATATAAGTAAGAAGACCAATTATACCAGAAACAACTCCGTGAAGTAAAATGCCCCAAAATCTGTTTAAGTCAAATAGATTTGAAAGAGGATATTTAAGAAGTTGGACAGTAATTCCCATTACTAACCCTGAAATAATAATTTTATACAAAGAAGTAAGTATTTTTTGATCCTGTAGGTTACCAACTTTTAATCGTAACGCAATAAATAGAATAAGCATGTTACACAGAGAGCCGAGAGATGAGGCTAGAGCTAGCCCGGATACACCTTGTATCCAATTCGAGTGAATTGGAAACCACGCTGGCGTTTTAATAATGAGCAGTGCAAAGAGCACTGTTACTAATTCTGAAATGATGCCAGCAATAAAAGGGACGGAGCTATTTGAAAGTGCGTAAAAGGCTCGTGCCAACACATGAATTAAGGCCTGGGCAAACAAACTTAGTGAAAAAAAGGCCAAAGCATTTGCAGTGTTTTTGGTGGCTTGCCAATCAAACGCCCCAGTTCCTAAAACAACGCGCACGATTTGAGCTCTTAAAAGTAAAAAAATTAAAGAAATAGGTATGATGAGAAAAATAATTTGCCGTATAGCAAAAGAAAGATGTTGATTGAATTCTGTTTTATCTTTTTTTTCTGCAGAGCTTGAAAGAATGGGAAAAACTGCTAGGGCAAATGGGATGCCGATAAGCCCTACGGGTACACCTTGTAAATTTGAGGCATAGTTGTAAGCTGCAATGCTTCCAATAGGTAGGGTTGAAGCAAGCATGGTAATGATAATAGTGTTAATTTGAGTTGCTGCCAAGCCTAAAGTTCGTGGAATCATGAGGCGACCAACTTCTCGGGTGCAAGAATCTTTTAAGTTTAAGTACCACTTCCATCTAAAACCATTATGATAGGCTCCATACAACTGCACAAAAAAATGTAGTAAAGCACCAAGTACTACTCCCCAGGCCAAGCCTGTTATTCCAATAAATGGCACAAGCACAGTTATGCCAAAAATAATGCCAAGATTATATAAAATAGGTGCAAGCGAATAAATTAAAAATTGGCGCATCGATTGTAAAATTCCACCCATTACCGTAGAAATTCCTAGTATGAAGGGTGATAAAAACATGATTCGAGTAAAATTTGTGAGCAAATCTTGGTACTGCGTGTTAAAGCCTGGTGCGATGAGAAAAGATACTTTTTTTGCAAAAAGTATTCCGCATGTACAGAGTATGCCTAGTGAAAGACCAATAATTGTTAAAATGTTTTGAGCAAGTTTCCAGGCAGATTCTTTTTCTTTGTGAAAAAGCTTTGTAAAAATGGGAATAAAACCAACCGTTAATGCTCCCATAACCAGCAGGCTATATATCAAATCAGGAATTTTAAAAGCTGCGTAATACGCATCAATAATTGGTCCGTCGCCATAGGTGTGTGCCAAAACGCGATCTCGAACAATTCCCACCAGCCTGCTTATGAGTGTGCTGGCAGAAATAATGATGGCAGCCCCCGTTATTGATTTAGAGGGGAGGTAAAGAAGTTTCTTGATCATGTGGTTTGCTTAATGAAGTTGTAGAAACAAAAGAAGGTTCGGTAGTGTTTGTTGGGTTTGTACTTTGTTGGTAATAGGGGATGGTTACGCTTAAAGTTGCTTTATCGGTACCAGATTTTTTGTACGCTGATGGACGGGCTTCAAAAGTTCCGTTCAGGTTGTGCCCATTGAATGAAAAAGACAGATTATTTTTTTCATCACTACTAGTTGTTATTTCAAAATTTCTTTTTTGCAATTCGTTTTTGTAGTAATTGGTAATAAAATGTGGTTCTGCATCCAGCTTGCTCCATGTAATAACAATGGTGGTAGCATATTGATCGGGTGGTACCTGAGCCTCTTTCCAAAGTTGTTTCAAAAAATAAAAAGTTGACGATTGATTTTTAATGGGGTTATTTGAAAATAGGTGTGCAATTTCTTCTCGGCGTTTTTGGTATTTTTCAGGAATGGTATAAATTTCTTCCACACTATCTCGATCATAAATTGGTATAAGTGCTGTGGGAAAAAATTTAGGAAATTCTTTGTTATTGTTGGGGGCACTTCCTAAAAATAACCGAACTAGCACCACCAAAGCAATGGCGATAATAAAGAAAAAACTGCACCCAAAAAGACATGTTCGTTTAAAAAAAGAACCTTTTTGTTTTAGCTCTTGCAAAGGTGGTTCAACTATTTCTACATCGTCTATTGAATCGGGGTTTATATTCATAGATAATCAGGAGTATAACATTTTTTTTTAAAAAAGAATAGACAGTAATAAAGTGTTAATTTGATATAAATACAAAGGCCGGTGAGTTTGCACATGAATTGTGCTTAACTCCCGGCCGGGCTGTGTTAAATACAAAGGGCCGGCGAGACGTACGCATTATGCGCTTGTCTCTAGCCGGCCCGTGAGGGGTGTGAGTGGGGTTAGGGGCTGTTCGCCGCCTGTTGATTCGCCCTGGCCGACTTGACGGCCAGCTTTTGGCGGGCCTTCCAGACCGTGCCATGCTTGCCGTTCGAGCTAGGCTCGAGCTGGCAGGTCACCACGATCTCCTGGCCGACCTTGAAGGTGGCCTTGGGACCGAGGGACAGCTTGGGGTTGTTGGCCTGGAGGGTCTTCATGACTTGCTCCGAGCTTTGGGTCTCGTCGCAGGCCCATTGGGCCGCGAACGGGAACTCCTTGGCCTCCAGCTTGTAAAGGTAGGTCTGAGCCTCCTCCTCCGCCGCGGGCTTGGTCTGTTCGGTCAGCGAGGGCGCAGCCGCAGCCGGCTTGGTCGCCGCGCTCGTGGCGGGCAAACCCGCATCGTAGATGATCGGCTCGCTTTCCGCGGGGGCCGGCATCATGACGATCTGCTTGTCCACCAGCGCCTGGTGGCGCTCCCGGGAGTGCCCAATGGACACTCCGACCGAGATGCTCACCGCGACCATGGCGGCTAGGAGGCAGATGCCTCCGACGACGATCATGACAACCGCCGTGGCGCTGAGCCCCTTTTTGAGGGGCTGCATCTGGCCAGTCTGGTGCGACGGCGCGCGTCGCGGCGTGCGCTGCGAAGTGGCGCGGATGTCAATCTGCTCTTCCTTGACGTGCCCGGTAGTCACCTCGATCTCCATCCCAACCGACTGGGTGGCCTGGTGGTTGTCCTGAGACGTTGTGGTGGTGGTCGGCATCGCGTGCTGCGCGTGCCCGACCTGGGTCGGGACGACAACGGGCTTGAGCTGGTTTTCCCCGATGCCCTGCATGGTCTTGTTCATCAGAATCCTCCATTTTTTGGGTTTCAGTTTTGGTTCAGGTACGGAAAGTAAATAAGTTAGGCAACCAATCTACTTTCCGTCCTGAACTAATTTTCCACTCACTTGTAAAGAACGTTCAGCCATTTTATTAAGCTGATAGGGTTAGGAGTTTTTCTCACAACCCTGCCATCTCAATGGTATAAAAAAACCTCTTTATGCTGTTTTAATGCAAAAGAGGCTTATTTTAAAGAAATGTGGGTCATTAGTAGTGTGCGCCTCTCAAAACACATACTACTTCGAAACCTTCATAACAACATATAGTATCATACTTTTGGGCTTTTGTCAATAGTAAAATGTGGCTAATCTAAGCAAAAACGTTACTTACTTATTTTTGGGCTTAAATTAGCGTTTTGGATTGAAAGCGCTATTATCTTTATAATAACCGTAATTGAAAATTCGGTATGCTTTTTTTGTGTAAACAAGCATATATGCTATACTGAACAATATTTATTTATTAGCAAAAACAAGTTTTATGCGCATTACTTTTTTGGGGGCAGCAGGGGAAGTAACTGGTTCTTGCAGTTTATTAGAAGCAGTAGAAAAAAAGTATTTAGTTGATTGCGGGATGTTTCAAGGAGGTGATTTTAATGATGCAAAAAATCATGATCCACTACCTTTTGATGCTAAAACACTAGATGCTGTATTTGTAACTCACGCCCATTTAGACCATGTAGGAAGATTACCGCTATTAGTAAAAAATGGATTTACAGGACCGATATATGCCACACCTGCCACAGCCGAGCTAGCCAAGTTCATTTTAGAAGATGCTTTGGAAATAATGGAATATGATCATAAAAAATTTGCCAAACCGGTTTTATTTGACAGTACAGATATTGCTGCAGTGGTAGATCAGTTTCATGCTGTTGATTATCAAACACCGTTTCACCCAAAAAGCGCCGCAAATGTTACGGTGAATTTTTTTGATTCTGGCCATATTTTTGGAGCTAGCTTTATTCTTTTTGAAGCAGAAGGAAAACGAGTGGTATTTTCTGGGGATGTAGGAAATGTAAATGTACCTATTTTAAAAAATACAGTTGATTTACCAGCTAAGTTAGATGTGGTGGTATGTGAATCAACCTATGGAAATCGTTTGCACGAAAATGCCGTTGATCGCCAAACAGTTCTTAAAAATCTTATTTCAGAAGCCTTAGCACGTGGTGGTGTGCTTATGATTCCTGCATTTTCTTTAGAACGCACCCAGGAATTACTTTATAGCTTAAATGATTTAATTAACCACCAACACGAATTACAATCCGTACCAATTTATTTAGACAGTCCGCTTGCGATTGACGCCCTTTCTGTGTACCGCAAATATCCTGAGTATTATGATAAAGAGGCGGCGGCATTGTTTAAAGATGGAGAAGATTTTTTTCAATTTCCAAATTTATTCATGTGCAGAACTCGTGAAGAATCCAAAAAAATAAATCAAACTCCCGGGCAAAAAATTATTATCGCTGGCGCAGGCATGATGAATGGGGGAAGAATATTGCACCATGCCCTTCGGTATTTAAGTGATGAAAAAAGCACGTTGCTGATAACTGGTTACCAAGCAGATGGTACGTTGGGCAGAAATATTTTAGATGGCCATACTACGGTGCGAGTGTTTAACGAGCAAGTGGATGTGCACTGTGCAGTAAAATTTATTTCAACCCTTTCTGCACATGCCGACCAGCACAAACTTGTTTCGTGGATTAAAGCCGCAGAACCACAACAGGTATATCTTAACCACGGTGACCACGATGCTTCTACAGCGTTAGCTGAGCATATTAAAAGTGAAAGTGGTGTAAATGCTACGCCAGTTACTAAAGACATGTCTATCGAGATCTAAAAATCTTTTTTAAAACATTATCCCCACATATCCCTTGACGGCATAACTAAAATGCTTTAATATAGCCAAATTAAGATTAAATTATCTGAATATGGCTTATCAAGATTGTTATGGACTTCGAGAATTACAATCCGAATTTCCAAATGACGCTTTTTGTCTCGAATATCTGTTTAATACTTCACATAGTCGCCAATGTTCGTGTGGTGGGATATTTAAACCATTATTTAAAATGGTTGAAGGAAAATTTAAAGGACGTCGCAAATTCCAATGTTCAAGATGTCGTTATCAAATTGCACCAATGAATGGGACAATTTTTGAAAAAACCAGCACGCCATTAACCCTTTGGTTCCACGCTATCTTTATTTTTAGTAATGCTAAAAGCGGTATTTCAGCCAAGGAGATGCAAAGACAGCTTAATGTGACGTATAAATGCGCTTACCGCATTATGAAACTTATCCGTGAGGTTTTAAAACAAGATAATGATAAATTAAGTGGAAATGTAGAAATGGACGAAGGTTTTGTGGGTGGAAAAGGAGATGGAGGAAAATATAACGAGAATTACAAAGCTGTGATGGCCGATAAGTCTAAAGTGATTGCTGCTATTGAACGAGATGGTAAAATGAAAGCTAAAAAAGTAGCAGATTTATCTGCGATGAGTATTTGGCAATTTTTGGAAGATTATGTCCAAAAAGATACTCAGCTTTACACAGACGGTAGTAATCGTTATGATAC
>JACCDN010334533.1_pt1 | contig 18017 bp, 24 predicted proteins | sample 7441691 | NCBI WGS metagenome assembly JACCDN01 (sample SAMN15323439, study PRJNA562643) | freshwater metagenome | isolation source: river surface water | place: USA:Blue River Watershed | collected 2017-08-16
TGGCAATTATCTATTGCCAAGCAACCTGGCAATAGCAATATTGCCAAACAATCAATTAAAACAACCGGGCAATTGTCTTTTGCCAAGCAAACAATTGAAACTTTACAGCAATAGCAATATTACCAAACAATCAATTAAACAACCTGGCAATTATCTTTTTTGCCAAGCAACCTGGCAATAGTAATATTGCCAAACAATCAATTAAAACAACCGGGCAATTGTCTTTTGCCAAGCAATCAATTATACCAATTTAATTAAAATGATAAACACATACCAATAAAAAAACTGAAAATAGCAATATTAAAGGTGGTAATATGAAAAAGATTATGTATTTCAAATGACGTCATATTGTCAGATAAAAACCAAATGTTACGATAAAATAATAGAACAACATCAAATAAAAAATGGGTATAATAATTTCATATATGGCGACCGCGATGGTGACAATTTATATATATGTGCAGGTAATGAGTTACACCCGTATTTTTTTGTATCGTGGTATTCGAAATATGATGATGATGAAAGATTATGCGAGGTGTGTAAAAAAGTGTACACAATAATAGAAAAAAAATTATTTGCACCGTTACATGATGCTGAAATGGTGCAACAAAAACCATGTTATGAAATAAGATGGGAACGGTTAAAAGAAAAAGAAAAAAAAATATTTGGCGATTTACTTTTAGGAAAAAATGAGAAACAAAAAAGTGAAATAGAAAGGAAATGGAAAATACTAAATAATGTTTGAAAAAAATATTTTTTTTAAACAATTAATAACAAAATTAATAACAAAATTAATAACAAAATTAATAACAAAAATAATAATTACAAACATGAATATATTTATTTATGTTTTGAATAAAGTAAATTTTCAAGTAATCCATGTCCCATTTGATTAGCGATTAATTTACGTTGTTTAACGGATAATTTATCATTTTGTTGTTTATTTTCTAAAAAAGTGGCATAAGAATGGCGGATAGTATTAACAGTTGCATTTTTATTAGAATATTTTAATAAATATTTAGCCATAAATTTGCTTAGCCCTTGACAGGATAATTTAAATAAATTATCACCTGATTGAATTTGATGTAATAAAATATATAATTTAATTTTTTCAAGTAAATCAATAGGAATAAGAATATCTTGACGACCATATTTTTTACAAGTTTTATATTGATTAAACATAAAATAAGATTTATCGGGCAAATTAACAAAATAATTTGTTAAATTATGTATTTGTGCCAGATCAGTAACATAAATCATATTAGCATAATCTGCGACACGCCGTGGAGGTAATTCGGTATAAATAGCCAATAATAAAGCAAATTTTGAAACAGATTTTTTTTTGTAATTGAGATCAAAATTGATTTGCTGAACTTTATTTTTTAATTGAATTAAATCATTCCATTCAATAAAACGTTCTGCTTCTTTATAATTATTAGTATTATTTTCACGTTCTTGTGAAATAATAGTTGATAATTCAGCAATTTTTTTAGTATATTCATATAATTCGACATTAATATTTAACGAACGGATATGCCAAATAATAGCGGATAAATATGTTTTTTGTGTGCCTAAATTATCGGTAATATTTTGTATTTCATAAAAAATATTATTAAAATCAGTCAAATCAAGTTCATCAATATTAAGTTTGTGTAAAAGAAATTTATATTGGGTTGCCGTACTATTTTCAATTTGTTTCATTATAATATATAAAATATAACAATTTTATATGAATAAAAAATTGAATAACAAAATAATTAAATAAAATAATAATGTAAAATATACAACATGTGTAATTCAGATATTCTTGAAACAACCGGATATAATCGTTTTGATTTAAATGTATCTTTTACGGATGATAATAAACAACAAAATAAACAACAAAATAAAAAAAAATATAATAATGAACACAAATATATTTATGCAAACTGTAATGAGTCATGCATGTATGGAAATGGGCCAGAAAATGAATGGGAATTACCAGGATTAATGTGTGAAGATTGTTATAAATTTGATAGAAAAATATAACATAAAATAAATTACAGAAAATATAAAATAAATTATTATAAAATAAAAAATAATAATTATTATTTTTTATTTTTTTTTATTTTACATTAAATAAAAACATAATTATCGCAATAACAAAGTTAAAATATTAAAATCACCAATAAATTGGTATTGTTTAATGATTATAAAATATAAATAAAGTTCGGGAAGATAAATTAAAAAAATCATAATTAGTCCTAAAACATCTGATATGGTAATAATTGGGTCACCAGGACTGCGAATAACAAATTTTAATATAATTAATCCGAATAATAAGATAGATAAAACTAAAACGGGGATACCAATATTAATTTTTAATGTTTTAAGATTTTGTTGCCATCTCAAACGTTCTTCTTCAGCCGCCTTTTGAAGAATTTCATCTTTAGAATTTAAAAGGGATTGTAATTTTTGACGAACAAAAGAATTTTTTTTAGAGAGTTCAGTTAATATTTCTGTTTTATTGCTAATAATATTATCTTCTTGTTTACTTGCAATAAAAATAAAAAAAAGTGTTTGTGTAACAATAAATGCGATAACAGTAATTAAAATAATGATACTTTTATTAATAATTTCATATTTATTCATTTATATTAATATTTATATAAATTATATATATATAATTAAATATGATAAATTTAAAAAATATACTTGAGGTTATTATTAACGAGTCATTAAGTTTTTTTACGATTGCATTAATTTTAACTATTTTTGAGATAATTTTATTTTATATGATTGTTGTTCCAGAAATAAAAAATAATATAACAAGTCATTTAAGAGAAGTAAAACAAGAGTTACGGACAAAATATAATGTTAATTTAGACGAACAAATTAAATATAATACTTTAATAAATCAAATACCAAACAACGGTATATATCAAGACATGAATAATAATTTATTTATGGATTTTAATAGTGTAATTGAAGGAAGAGAAACGCAATTATTAACAAAAATTAACAATATGACAAAATTTGCTGGAATAATGCTTGTAATGATACTATGTGGATTATTAGTATTAAGTGCAATTTTATTAAAAATAACAAATCGTAAATTTCATATATTAGGTCTTATAGCAGCATTAGTAACAGTTGGACTAATTGCAGCATTTCAATATAATTTTTATTTATTTGGGAAAAAATATCAATACACCGGAAGCAAAGGAAAAGAAGAAATGCTTGCTATAATAATAAAGCAATTAGAGAAAAAAAATTGAATTATGTTTTATGTTATTGAATATAAAAAAATGTAACAACTCGTTGTATAGCATTACGCGTCATACATAAATACGGATGTATTGCGGAACAGTTACGTTTTCTGATAAAAACATTATTTACTTTATACCAAATTGTGAACTGTCACGCCAAGCAAGATTATCGTGGATAAAATATAACGAAATACAAATTCAAGAAAGAGAATATCAAACACAATGTGAAGAAATAGAATATCAAAAACGTCTTGAAGAAATAAAACGTCAAAAACAACACGAAGAAAGAGAATATCAAAAACGTAGTTCGATAAATGAATTTAATAGCCCTGAAATGGAAATAATTAATTTATTATTATTTGATTAATTAAGTAATTAATCAAATAAGCGTAATGAATAAAAAATTGAAAAAAAAACAATTAAACATCAAAAAAATAAATAAATTAATAAAAATAACACAATGATAAATCCAAATCCGCCACGTGGAACACGAGATTTTTTTCCGGGAGATTTTAGAAAACGTGAATGGTTATTTAATAAATGGCGTAATGTATCAAAATCAGCAAGTTTTGAAGAATACGATGCTCCGATAATGGAACATGCAGATTTATGGAATTTAAAAAGTGGTTCTGACATAACGAAAGAAATGTTTTGTTTTGAAAAAGAAAATACACAATATTGTTTGCGCCCTGAAATGACGCCGTCATTAACGCGAATGATGATATCAGTATATAAATCGATAACATTACCTGCGAGATGGTTTAGCATACCACAATGTTGGCGATATGAATCAACCGCAAGAGGAAGAAAACGTGAATTTTACCAATGGAACATGGATATATTTGGTGCAACTCCAATTAAATCAGAAATTGAGATATTGTCAATAATAATACAATTTTTAGAATCTGTAAATTTAACGTCAGATGATGTAACAATTAAAATTTCAGACAGAAGATTAATTGAGGAGATATTAACAAGTTTTGGGATTCCGCGTCAGAGATTAAACGAATCATACAATATAATTGATAAAATACCAAAATTAGCGAAATCTGATATTTATCAAATGTTTAACGATATTGGAGTATCAGCAGAATGTGTGAATAAAATTTTTACGATTATTGAAACACGTGATTTATCGGAAATAATACAATTTGAATCGGTTCCAGCATACAAAGAATTTGCGAAAATTATACAAATATGTAAAGATATTAATATATGGGAGTGGATTGAAATTGATTTTTTAGTAATTAGAGGATTAGATTATTACACAGGACTTGTATTTGAGGGATTTTTCAAGAATTCTGAATTAAAACGTGCAATTTTAGGAGGAGGAAGATATGATAATTTAATGGCGACATATGGTGCAGAACCAATACCTGCAATAGGGTTTGGTATGGGGGATGTTGTAATTATGGATGTACTGGAAGAATTAAAAAGAGTGCCGGAAACACCAAAATGTGTTGATTATTTAGTAATTGGATTTAATGACAGTTTAATGACGGGATGTTATCAAATAACGAATCAGCTTCGTAAAATTAATCAATTGACTGTTGAATTATATATTGGACCTTCAAAAATAAAAATGGCATTAAATTATGGAAATCGCATTGGGGTAAAATATGCGATATTAATAATGCCAGAAGAGTGGGCAAATAATGAAATTATGATAAGAAACATGGTTACAAGTAAACAAGAAAAAGTAAATATAGATATATTTTATAATAATTTAAAATTTAAACAATTACAACAACCGGTATGTTCAAGCGTGCAAGGATATTCTGATTCTGAATAAAACTAATTTATTTATTTATTTTATTATATTTATTTTATCATATTTATTTTATAATATTTATTTTATAATATTTATTTTATCATATTTATATTATTATATTTAACAATATAAATGCGATAAGATAAATAGATTAATTATTTATAACATAATTAAAAAAATTAAAATTGAAATAATACAAAAACGCAATAATAATAATAATAATAATAATAATAATAATAATAATAATAATAAACACATTATTAATTCCAAATACAAATAAAATGTCATTTTTGTGCAAAAAAAACACAGATAAATTAACATCTGCAATTTCGACTTACAAAAAAATTGCGGATAAATTATCAGCAATATATGAGCCAAGCCAATGGATTATTGTAGAAAACGGATCTTTACTGTCATGTGCTGGCAATTATTTTCACCCAAATTACGAAGTAAAATGGAGAGGATTTAAATCATATCAACCACATATGCCTCATTGTGAAATTTGTAAAATGTGTAATGAAGTGCTACGTGAATTAGTAGATATATTAATTAACCGTATTGAAGATGCGATGAAAACGGATGTTATTATTATAACAACACCTAGAGATGCAATGTTACTATTATTTTCGCCACATGAGAAAATTATTTTTGATCAATTATTTTATAATGAAGACGTGTATGGACGCTATGGTATCAATGCCCGTATTACGCGCAAATTAGATTTTTTGTAGTACATCGCAACGTGTTATGTATAGAATAAAATTTATTAAACTTTTATTCAAATAAATATAAAAACAAAAAAAATTGAAATTACGGATTATAACATCATTCTATAAAATAATAATTTACTGTCAACGAGACGAACAACGCCTTATGTCTGATATTACAGGTCATCGCATTACATGTGCAAACTGTCATGAATTCATAGGGGTTTTTGAAACCGTGCCGTTTACCGGTAACATGCGTGAGATATGCCGTACGTGTGTCAACTTACTGGAAAACTATGTCTCGATTATAAACGATAAACAAAAAGAACAGCCGCATATGACATGGACGCGCGAAAAAGCAATAAAACTTTTGGACCCTGCTGATCAATCTGTATTTAACGTGCTGTACATGAACGAAGACAGTCACTTCATTCCTGCACTTAACCGTCGTATTTGCGGCGAATACAATACAAAACTACCCCAAGCTGCACTAACACCATTGCAGCTAAATCCACGGGCACTCGCGATGACGCAGAATCAATTTGCACTCGTCGCTGCAATCACCACTGTCATTGCCACTGTCGCCATCATCGCCATCGCAGCTGCCATCATCGCAGCCGTTGCACGCGTGTGATGAGTTTAGTGCATACACTGCAAATTACTCGGCAAAAAATTATTAAATTTTATTCTGAGAAATAATAAACAAAAAAACAAAAGAAACAAAAATAGTATTATAATTAAAAACAAAAAAAATTGAATTATAATTAAATTGAACAATAAAACAAAAATAAGAATAAAAATGACAATTAACGCAGAACGATTTAAGCTTTTAAATTTACGAGAACATCGTCATTTATTAGATGATTTAGCAAAATTATATATTCAGGTATTTTTGGAGGCGCCGTATTTTGAAAAATATGAATTTGAAGAGGTGTGCAAAGAATTTACAATATATTCAAAATATCATACAATTTTAATAATTTATGACGAAAAAGTGAGTGGATTTATATTTTTAAAATCAGGTTCAGAATTAAATAAACCAACAGAAATAAAAGATGCATTACAAAAATATATTAATTTAGAGAACAGTGTATATATTGATGAATTTGCGATATGTAATAATTATCGTGGTCAGGGTGTTGGATCAAAAATTATGGAAATAATATTAGAACAATATAAATCATATGATTTATTTTTAAGAACAAATTTAGTAAATAATAATTCTGTATTAAAATTTTATAAGAAATTTAATTTTGAAATTACACCAATAACAGAAATAGTTGAAACTGAATCAGCAATAACGCAAACAAAACAAATGGATACGCGTGTATATATGGTAAAAAAAACGAATAATTAATTATATTTTTTAATAAAAAATATGATTAAAAAATGAAAATCAAAAAAAATGAAAATAAAAATAACCAAAACAACAATCAACAATAATAATAAGAAAAATGGCAACGTGTATTTATGGTGATTTATTATGTTATGCAGAATCAAAACATGGTTTTTACGAAACCATATTGGAATGGCGAAATGTTTTCAGAAGAAAAAACAACAATAAAAACATTTAATTCTGAATCATACATAAATTTTATAACATATGAAACAGGATATATATTAAATATGGAAATGTTTTGTAAAGATTTAAATTCATCAATACAATCAATTAAATATTCAAAAAATTATGAATAATAAAAACAAAAACTAAATCAGCAACTAATTTAACAACTAATTCTGCAGCTAATTTAGCAACTAATTCAGCAGCTAATTTAGCAACTAATTCAGCAGCTAATTTAGCAACTAATTCAGCAACTAATTTAGCAACTAATTCAGCAGCTAATTTAGCAACTAATTCAGCAGCTAATTTAACAACTAATTCAAGATCTAATTTAGCAACTAATTCTGCAACTAATTTAACAACTAATTCATGATCTAATTTAGCAACTAATTCTGCAACTCTAATTTAGCAACTAATTCAGCAGCTAATTTAGCAACTAATTCAGCAACTAATTTAGCAACTAATTCAGCAACTAATTTAGCAACTAATTCAGCAACTAATTTAGCAACTAATTCAGCAGCTAATTTAACAACTAATTCAAGATCTAATTTAGCAACTAATTCAGCAGCTAATTTAGCAACTAATTCAGCAGCTAATTTAGCAACTAAGTTATTAAATAATAAAAAACAAATAATAAAAACAAATAATAAAAAATATAGATAATAATATTTATATTTTTTTAATAACAATACCATAATTATTGCGTTCATGAATACGGTCAACAACGATGCAATTAGTTGGTAATAATAATTCTAATTCATGTTCTGTAAATAAATGATAAAACCGCAAATTACATTGAAATGGAATAAAAACATCTTGCGATTGATATTTTGTCGAATCAAAACCCCAAACAAGAATAAAAATTAAACCATTAATTTTGGTAACACGAACAAGCTCTGATACTGCTTTGCGACGTTTTTCAAAAGTATCAAAATGATGAATAACCGCGACAGACATGCTATTATCGAAATAATCATGAGGAAAATCAATATTTAGAATATCGCCGAAGAAAACATTTAAATTTTTTTTCAAACAAATATCAACAAATTGTGGACAAATATCAATACCAATCATATTAGATTTAATAAAGTTTTTACCATTGCCACAACCAGCTTCAAAGATATTTTCAGATGCAGGAATTAACGAGATAAATTTGTTAACACATGGCCAAATTTTATAACGAGTTTTAGAGAAATCATCACTAATTTTTGAATAAGTATCAATAACATATTTAGCATAACAATTAGCATCTAACATTATAATAACAAAACATATACGCAAGTTAAAATAAACAAATAAAAACGGATTAAATACAAAAAATATCAATTTTTTACGTAAAAAACTGAAAATAGTAAGTATTAAATAAAAATATATAAAAATGTTAAGAATAACAATGGCAACGACACGGCTTTACGGTAAAATTAGAAATCCGATTAGACACACGATAATGTTAAACAGAAATGATACCAGAAGTTACCCTGGAACAAGGGATTTTTTTATAAAAAACCATGAAGAATGTATATATATTACACAAGAATGGGATCCGATAAATGGACGCAGAGGAAAGTTTTTATTTATTCCTCAAAACCCGGGAACATTTAAGGTGGATGTATGGTTTGGTCAGAAAAAATGTCATAAAGAATCATTATTGTGTCAAACATATATTGTTGAAGTTGCAGAATAAATTAAATAAATTAAATAATTTTATTTAATTTAACACAATTATTAAATTAAATAAAATAATAAAAGTTTTGTGAAAAAATATTTTTGCACAAGACTTTGCTAACACGGTTTACCACCTGAACCGTGAAAGTACATCCGTAATTGTCAATTCGTTATCATCGTCGGGGTTTATACAAATTTTTTTCCCATATTTCCTCGCACGAATATTAACGAATTCGGCCGAAACGCGATTTTCGTTATCAAAATGTTGAAGTGCATTGCAGTGCGAACAATCATCATTACAACAATGACGACATATTTCAATTGCATTAATGCGAAGACACTCTCGAATAGCACACGTTGTGATATCTGTGTCAAAATTAAAAATGTCTTCTCCGAATTGAAAATGTGCGGATATTAATGTTTTTACATGTGCATATAATTCAAGTTTGTTATCAGTATACACAATATGTGCAAGTGGAATTTCAATAAGATTACGACTTCCTCCGCCGACGGCCATCTGACAAAGACGTGCCAATACAAAATTTTGCCGGTGTTTGGCTGTCATTGTATTGTTAATGTAATAATATTATAAAATCATTTAAATAATTACAAATTCAATTTTTTTGTTAATTAAAAAATAAGATATGTAAAAATCGTTATAATAAAAAAATATTAAAAATATTAAAAATATTAAAAATATTAAAAATATTAAAAATATTAAAAAAATAATAAAAATATTAAAAAAATAATAAAAATGATAAAAAAATAATATAAATAAGTATTAAATTAATTATTTATTTAATGCCTATTAAGAGTTCATTATATGAGATTTTAGGCGTATCACAAAATGCATCACAAAAGGAGATTAAATATGCATATTATGAATTAGCAAAAAAAATGCATCCAGACAAAATATCACATGAAAATATAACGGAACAAGAAAAAAAAAAGCTTAGCGACAAATTCAAAGAAATAACGTCTGCATATGAAACACTATCAGATATTGAGAAACGGAAGAAATATGATAAATATGGCGACGAGGAACACAATGAATTTGAATTTATGAATCCATTTACGAGGTTTCAAAAACAACAAACGAAATCAGCAAAAATAGTTCAAAAAATAAATGTAACTTTAGAGGAGTTATATACAGGAGCGAAGAAAAATATATCAATAAAGAAAATAATCGCATGTAAAACATGTAATGCGACTGGTGCAAACGATCCAAAAAATATAATAAAATGTAAAATTTGCAAGGGACACGGAAAAATAAACATCGTAAAACAATTTATGAATTTTATGCAACAAATACAAATGGATTGTTCAGAATGTAGCGGTAATGGGAAAACAATATTAAAAGAGCATAAATGTAAAACATGTAATGGGAATAAAATAATAGAGGAAATAGTAAAATATGAAATAGAAATTAAACCGGGAACGGATACAAAAATACCAATAATATTAGAAAACAAAGGCAATGAATTTCCCGAAGCAGATTTAAAAGGAGACATAATAATAATTTTAGAACAAATAAAACACAAGCGATTTACACGAAATAATTTAAATTTAATTTATGAACATGATTTAAATGTAATAGATGCATTATGTGGAACAAAATTTATTATTGAACATCTTGATGGAAGAAAAATAAGCATTACATATGAAAATATTATAGAGCCAAATAAGAATTATTATATACGAACATGTGGGATGCTGCATAAAAACAATCATAATATAAAAGGAGATTTAATAATAAAATTTAATATAATATATCCAAAACACATAACATCAGAACAAAAACAAGAAATAAAGAGAATATTTAATCATGAAACAAAAATAGAATCAACAAAAGACATATCATTTAATGCAAAAATGGAAATATATACGAAACCGATTAGAGATGAACAAAGTGATGATGAATATACCAACGAAAATAACAATAATAACAATAATTATAATACCCAAAGTGGAATAAATATGCAACAATGTTCGCAGCAATAATAATAATATATTATAAAAAATTATAACATATTATAAATAAATATGATTTGCAGTTAAAATAAACCGTAAAAATAAGACAAAAAATAAGACAAAAAATAAGACAAAAAATAAGACAAAAATAAATTACAAAAATAAAAAATTGAAATAATAAAAATAAACATTTAAAAAACATAAAAACCAACGATGGATTACGAAACATTATTACGATTTGCGAGAAATCATAATGGGGTTGTATATGCACAAATGATAAAAAACCACAATGAATTTGAAAATAAAAAAACTCAAAATAAACCGAAAACAATAAAAAAGAAAAAGTATATACCAAAAAAAGTAAAAATAGAGGCGTGGAACAAATACATTGGTGAAGAGAAAGGAATTGGTGAATGTCAATGTTGTCAAATAACAAAAATTTCACAAAGTAATTTTCACTGCGGACATATAATATCAGAAAAAAACGGCGGAAAAACAAATTTAGCAAATTTAAAACCAATTTGTGCGCAATGTAATTTATCAATGGGTAGTACGAATATGGATGAGTTTATTAAATATTTTACACAATGATAAGTAAAAAAATTGAAAAAAAATACAAAACAATAAATAAAATTATAAAATTATAAACTTATAATAATATGGTTATAATAATTGGATTAAAAATAAAATACACATCCCAGCATTATAAATTAACATTAAAGAATTTTGATGATTTGTTTAAATTAAGACTTAACATTGACGATATAATATATTTAAATTGTTCTTATAACAATTTAACATATTTGCCAGAACAAATTAAGGATTTTATAAATTTGCGTGTATTAAATTGCAGTAATAACAAATTATTAATATTACCAGGAGAAATAATAAAAAAATTAAATCATTTAAGACAATTATCATGTTCACAAAATGAATTAACATTTTTGCCATCAGAAATAGGTGAATTAAAAACCATAAGACAAATAACATGTTCACACAATAAATTAAAAAACATACCATCTGAAATAGGTCAATTATTAATGTTAAAACATTTTAATTGTTCAAATAACATAATAACGGAAATACCAGAAGAACTGTATAATTTAAAAAAATTAAACTATTTATATTGTCATAATAATAATTTATCGAAAATATTGATTAAACATGTTAAATTGAACATTATAAACTTAAAAAAAATATATTGTGACAATAATAAAAATAATAATCAAGATAATAATGAAAATGGTGTTTAACATGATAATGAAAATAATAAATAATAAATAATAAATAATTAAAATCAGGACGCAAAAATATTTTTTTGTGTCCTGATTAACAGAAGGCAGAACATGGACGATCGCGTGCAGTCCGTTGCTGGCTACGATTTCAGGATTGCCGGATTAATGACCAAAACAGTCTGAATCAACACGCGCACACGATTGTACAGATATGTTTGGGAATCTTCAAAGGACATCTTATTCCCATTACAGTCCGTCTGAACAAAGTCCCAAAGTGCTGCCAACAACAACAGACTCATCATGCGATACGACACATTTAAGTGCATTTCCTCACACACATGAATGGGTATAGAATGAAGACGAACAACTTCATCCGTTGAATATCCCAAATTGTATAAAAATGATATTGGGTTATAAATTTCATCAATGGTCCAATCATGTTCGAGGAGGTATGACGGACACATGATCTTTTGCAAGGCGGAGGTCGCCCGACGAACGTTGGCCAACTTTGTGAAGTACGCCAAACATGCAGTACAAAAAATAACAAAAAACGACAAAAACGCAATACACTGCCAAATGTGCATCATGAAAGTTGCAAAATCACGCTCATAATTTTAATTATAATTAGACTTATTAATAAGATAATATTTTCATTTTTTTATAAAAATGTAAAAAAACATAAAATAATACCAACTGAAAGCAATAAAAAATTGATAAAAAAAGTTTTTAATAGAAAAATAACAATAATATATTATTAAATGGAAATGGAATTATTCGAACAAATTATTGAAAATGACAATAAAATTGATAAGATACCAATATGTTTAGTTGATACATCAGGTTCAACGACACGTATGTTTAACGATAAAACAGTACTACACAAAGAATTAGAATTAGTAAATAAATACATGCAATTAAAAAAAATAAATGAAGTGTATTTAATGCTATGGAATACAGATTCAACAATTTATAACGATAATTTGCCAATAAAAATAGAAAAATTAACAAACATACCTGCAACGTCAGATGGTTCAACATATTTAGAAAAAGCATTAATAGAAATACCAAAAAAATGGTATGAAGAAAAAAAAAATACAGAATTATACATATTTACAGATGGAGAGATAAATGGAAATGTAAATGAGACAACAAAACAATTAAAACGGTTAGTATCACAAAACGTATCAGTAAATATAATTTCTGTTGAACCAAATAAAACCGATTATGAAACCGCCAATAATAATATTTCTGGAACCGAATTATATCGTCTTTTACAATCATCAAATTTAACACATTCAGTAAAACAATTTACAGTTCACAACAAATTATACATTGATGGATTTAGAAATTTATATAATCCGATACTTCCAACAGGATATATACAATATGAAAATTTGATGTTTAAAAATGAAAAATGGAATGAGTTTATAAAATATATAAATGAAGAAGTAAATCAAAAAAAAACAAATGAACAGGAATTAATAAAAATATTGTATAATTTAACAAACACAATAGAACAATATACAAAAGACCAATATACAAAAAACCAAATAGAAATAAACGACGAAGTAATAAATTTATTTATAGAAATATTTAAAAAATCAGTTGTAAAAGACAAAGCAGAAATGTTATTAACAAATGAGAATGCAAATAAAAAACAAGGGCAACAAATTTCATACCAGCAATGTTTTAACACATACATACAAAACAGAACAGCGTTATTTGCGAGAACACAATCATGTTTACTAAAAAATGTTGTAAAATCAATAAGCAATAGGAATAATAATTTTGTAAGTATACCAATAATATTAAAAAATAAAATAGTATTATTTGCAGGAACAAAAGAAGATGCGTCGCATTCATTTAACACAATGGGGTATCAATATAAAAATGGTTGTTTTATGGTTGATGAATATAATATACCTGTGTTACCATTACAACAATTAAACGAAGAATATAACAGCACAAATAAACAGCACATCAGACAATGGATTAGAGCAGTGTATGCAGTAATGTTAAATACAAAGATTGATGACGATATGATATTATATTATTTTTTAACAGATGCGTTGCGCATATATTGTTTCGTCAACAACGTTGAAATAAGAGAGTCATATAAACACCTTGCACAAATAATGTTAGAACGAAAAAGATTTAACAAAGGAATAACTGAATATGAATATTTATTACAAAAAAATCCACCATTGGGTGTAGCGATGAAAAATGCATACACGACAAATGAAATAATATCAAACATTAAAAAATATTGGAACGACAATAATTCGGAATTAGTATGGGAAGGAATAACAAAAATGATAAGCGAAGAATTATGGATTGCACAAAATGGCACTAATACAGATGTGTTAGAGCAATTTAAACAGTCAAAAACAATAGAAATAATAAAACCATCTGCGGAATTAAGTTGGTACGAATGGATAAATTCAATAAAAATAAACAACGTACCACAAAAATATTATAAATGTTACCAAACAGGAGAGAATTTAGAAAAACACGGAGGATATCAAATAAAGGCACACAAAATATGCGATATAATTTGCAATCCAAAATATGTTACAAAAACTGAACAATTATTATGTCCAATATGTCATAGTACTATTGACAAAAACGCAAATGAGACAACAAGTCCTTATAAAAAATTAGAATTTAAATTTCAAAATAGAGAATTACAAAATACAATTTACGACATATTTAATACACGTTCTGTGATAACAGTAAATCCGAAAACGACGAATGGAAATTTAATATTTATAAATGATTGTAATTTAACGAGACAACCATATAAATTTACTGTTCCAACGATAAGCAAAACATTGTGTGGTTTTTACGGAATGTTAATTTGCGACAATAAACAATTAATAACTAAACTTAATAATATGTATCCATTTATGAAACATATTAAAATGGATAATTTTTGTCTTGCAGGAGGTGCGATACGGTCATTAATAATGGATGAACCTGTAAATGATTTTGATTTTTTTCCATATAATTTAACAAATCCATCAATTCAAATAATGAATTTTGTAGAAAATATTATTACATCTGTAAAACAAGAAAATTCTGATTATTATGTGGTATCATTTTACAAGCCGAAGTTTAATGTAATGGAAATTTTAGTTTTAGAAAAAGGAGAATATATAAAAAAACAAGATAAAATAACAATTGACGAACTAAAAGAAGAAACTAAAATAGTAAAAACATCACAAGGTAAAACACAAGAAAGCAAAATAATATATAAAATTCAAATAATTCTTCATAAATATGAATCAATACAATTAATAAATACATTTGATTTTGATGGATGTAAAATGGTGTACGATGGTGAAAAAATATGGTTAACAGAAGATTCTGCAAATGCATTACGATTTATGCACAATATTGTAAATGAAAACATGGGAAATGAAACTTATAATGTAAGGTTAGCGAAATATTTCATGAAAGGATTTTCGATAATTGTGCCAGAATTAGACATAACAAAAATAAATAAAGATGAAACAATTGAATTAACAGGAATAAATTTTAAAGTTGATCAGATACAGGATAATATAATATTAACAACACAAATAAATGTAAAAAATCATGAACAAGGTGGTTCAAGTGGTTTATATAATGGTATTTCGAATGGATTGTATGGAAGTATAAACACGGAATCCGTAGAATATTTAATAAATCAAATAACAGAAGAAACGAAAATAATTGTTATATCAGATACAAATCAATTTGAATCAACTGAGTTTAAGAAATATTTTGAGGATATTGAAATAACAAATATAAATTATCATGAAAAAATTAATTGGTATGGAAATTATAAAATACAACACGCATAAAAATTAAACAATTAAATTTAAAAATATTTAAATTTAATTGACAATTTATAAGTTATCCATGTTGTGTACGCTTGGAATCATTTGTATTCATGTCAGAATTATTAAGACGTTTACGTTTACGATGTTCATTTTGTTCGTCGATGGGATTTATACGAGGAAGGCCTCGGCGTGGAGATGGGCGCTGAACAACATAATTTACAGGAGACGATGCGCGGTAAATTTCGGACATTATTAAATAATATCAATAATAATATTATATAGTAAAATAAAATATTCAATTTTTTACAAGAAAAGCAAACATAATATAAAAATAAAAACTGAAAAAAAATAATATTAAATAAACTATACATCAAATAAATATGCGTTTTGTATAAATGTCAAGAAAGCGAGAAACAATATGTATAACCGCAGAAATAACAATAACCGCGAAAATAACAACACAAATAAAATTACCTCCAACAATTGAAGAATTATTTGGAGAATATCACACAAGCGGTTCTATTGATGAAAAATCAATAAATAATAATTTATCAATAATGCAAGAATTATCAGACAATTTATTAAGTAATTTACAAAAAAAAATAGCATCATTAGAAAGTTCAAGTAATTTTTTTCAGTCGGGTTGCATTATAAAAACAGATTACGAGATACATTCGCCACGTGTAATATAATTTTTTTTATTTTATATAAAATAAAAAAAAATAATACATAAATAATTTTAAATTAAAACAAAACATATGAACAACAGAATAAAAAAAATGAAATATTAAATATAAAAATAAAAAAAACAAGAAAAAGTAAAAACACAAATGTTTAAATATAATTTATTACCAATAAACATAGAAAAATCAACAACATCACAACAATCAACGCCCGCAACAACACCAAGAATACAAACAAAAATAGAAAAATTATTTGAAGAATTAAGTATAATGCGTGTTGAAAGTATAGAAATAATGTAAACACAAGATTGCAATGATGACATTAAAGATTAATAAAATTAAAATTTAAAAATAATAACACAATTATTTGGAACATATTATGTGTTATATTAGTGAAAGTTGTATTTTTAATTTAATAATTTAAAGAATATGTTGAATATTGTTCGATAATTTTCTGAAATGTATTAAACTAATTCATAAATTTTTATTTTTTATTGGCAAAAACTGTATTTAACAAAAATATTTGTTAAACACAGATGGTGTGACATATCCGCGTCTGCCAATCACACATCCGTAGTTTTTGTGTGTCGCGACCACAACTATAAATGGCAGAGATCAGCTGAATCAACAACTGCATCTTGTTGGTTATTATGTTCATTAACACAATGATATTGTGTGTGTAGCAGATGCCAATAATCGACATCAATATGGTAAATAGCGTGGCAAATTGTGTGTTAAATTGCACAGAAAAATGCACCATTGTAACAGTAAAACTTAAATGATTCAATATTATAAACAATACAAATATTTATTTTTTTACGTTAAACAAATTATAAAAATAAAATCAGAAACAAGCATACAATGACAAACGCCAAAATCAAAAGCGACAACACGGTATCATAACGTCATACATTTAAAATCGAAAATGTACATATGTAAAATTCCAAAAGCGGAGAAATATGCGTTATAGTGACAAAATAATGAAGATAAAAATAGAAATTTACATATGTTAACTTTCAAAAAAAAATGCGGAAATAAATACATGAGAATTCCAAAAAACGACAAATTAAGCGGCATAATAACAAATTATTAAAACATAGAATTAGAAAATTTACATACGTAAATTTCCAAAAGCGGTGAATTAAGTGTCATAATGACAAATCATTTAAAACCAAAAGCGGCGAATTAAGTGGTTTATTAACAAATTATAAAAATAGAGAATTGGAAATTTACATACGTAAATTTCCAAAAGCGGCGAATTAAGTGGTTTATTAACAAATTATAAAAATAGAGAATTGGAAATTTACATACGTAAATTTCCAAAAGCGGCGAATTAAGTGGTTTATTAACAA
>JACCDN010804582.1_pt1 | contig 18016 bp, 12 predicted proteins | sample 7441691 | NCBI WGS metagenome assembly JACCDN01 (sample SAMN15323439, study PRJNA562643) | freshwater metagenome | isolation source: river surface water | place: USA:Blue River Watershed | collected 2017-08-16
TAAAAAAAACAGGCCCGTTCTTTAGTTTCTGCCTTCAAAGCAGGATTACGCATCCTCTACAAAGCCATGCTTTATCCCCTCAAAATCCCCCCTCTTTGGCATTCATTGAAAATTGTCAGGTGTTAAGTTGTTTGCCTATGTAGTGAGCTTGTTTTATTAAAAGCGTGTATAATAAAACAAGGCGCTGATATTTATTCTAGGGGCGAGGTATGGCTAATACAACGGTTATTGATGGTGGGGGTGATGTAAATTTATCATTAATTTTAGGCATAAGTGTACCTTTTGGGGTTTGTTTTATATTTGCATTGATTGTCTGTTGTATGCGCCACCCGATGAATGCACGGCGGCGTGTTGCTGATGGGGTTGCTTCCTCTGAGTTATCTCTACCTCGCTCTGAGAGGGTTGCTATGCCCCCTCGAGATGCCACAGGAGCGTTACCATCATCCCCGCCGCTGCGGGTTTCAGTACCACCAGTCTCCCCAGTCTCACCAGTAGTAGCCACGGCTTTTGCTCGATCGGGTCGAGGGAGCAGTTCGGGGTTTCCTGTAAGGCCGGATGGGGCATCAGAATCTCCAGAAGCTTTCATGGCAAGGCATATTAAGAATAGAGTGGCACAGATACGTTATGGAGGAAGTCCTTCCGCATCGCCTTTGCCTGATGCATGAACTTTGCAATGTAGAATTGGTGTGTGAAAGGGCGGTATTTGGATAAAGTAGCAGACTTATACATTTAGCAGAGAGAAGGAACAGATACACCGGCCCCACCTGCGGCAGCCATAGGTTGTGCAGATGTACCTGCTGGGATAGTGAGGGTTCTCACAATAGCCGTGGTAGATCCCTCAGAAGCACTGGAATCACTGCTAGATAAACGAGATGCGGTGCTAGATGTCGCAGTGGCGGTATCGGAAGGTATGCACAAGGCGGGTATCATTGAAGGTAACTTTGTTATTTCATGCTTCCAAAAATCGGGTAAATCTTTCTCTGGGACAACAGTACCAATATAGCCACGTCGCGCTGCTTCAGCTACAAAATGTTTGTTATCATCATAGAAATATCGTGCTATATAATCGGTTGCAGCTTTAGCGAATTTTGTTAGCAAATCTTGCAAATGCTCAGTTTTATTTCGGGCAGGGTACTTATAACCATCCTCTGGGTCGATATTGTTTCTTCTGGAAATAATCTTGATTTTTGCTAATTTATCGGCTTCTAATCCTGAGGCTTCTAATGCTGCGCGAATATACATTTCACCACCCAGAGGGCCATCGTTAAAAGAAACGATACCTAAGTCATTATTAGAGTTTAAAACAGCACGAATAAAGTCAAGAGCTTCTTTTGAGATGAGTTTATATTTCTCAGGTTTATCGATGGTGAGGCATTCTAATGATTTTAGATAATGGGGTTGGCGATAATCATCTCCAGCACGACCACCATCAGTTTGCATGTTTGTCAAAGTATTATCAAAATCAACGGCAACCAATATTTTTCCTAGAGATCCTGCGGCCATAACACATCCATGTGTAGTTTAAGTAAAAGCACTTTAGTAAAAAAATAATAAATTTGCAATTAAAAAATTATACCAGCATTTTTATTATGGTGTTGACATGGGTTAAAGTTTGATCTAAACTTGAGTAAAAATTGATAACAGGAGCAGTGATGGCTTTGTCGCAAAATCAGATAGCAGTCAGTTATTCTAAGAGTTTTATTGCGGGTGAAGTAATTGGTGTGTATCAAGAGCACTGGCGTGTTTTGATTGCAAATGAATTTGTTACAGCCAACCTTGCGGCAAGTTGTTTGGTTGCACCACAAAAAGGGAGCCCTGTTTTGCTGGCATATGTTGAAGGGCAATATTATATTCTTGCAGTGTTAACGCATCCGGCAAAAACCTTAAAGCTAGCGGCAGAAAAGATTGAGCTTGCCAGCCAGGCTTTATTGATTCACAATAAGGCCACAGAAATTAAAACCAATCACTTGCGTTTCGATGTAAGGCGGCTTGTCTCTTTGGCGAAACGTGCTTATGCTGAGTTTGGTCAGTTTTGGCAGAAGTCGCATGCAATGCAAGTGGAAACAAAGCAATATCAGCTTAAAACTGAGTTTTTACATGAAAGTACGAAAGGCTTGAGTTACAGGGAAGCTGCGGTATTAAGTGAAAAAGCCAAAATTAACTCGGTGCAAGCGGATAAAGTGCTACTAAACTAAATTATGGATCTAGAAGCTGCATATATTTTGCATCGCTATCCTTATCGTGAAAATAGTTTTCTTTTAAAAGTGTTTACCCAAAAAGAAGGCTTGATTACAGTGGTAGCTCGTCATGCCAAAGGCCCTAAGTCTGATTGGTATGGCCTGTTACAACCTTTTCAAAAGCTTGCATTGGCTTATCAGGGTAAGGGTTCTGTTCTCACATTAACGCGAGCTGAGCGTTTGGGAACATCTGCCTTATTACAGGGGAAGCCATTATTTTCAGGATTTTATTTAAATGAATTACTCTTAAAGTTTTTAGCGCCACATGATGTTCATGAAGATATTTTTACAGCCTATGAGCTTGCTTTAATAGGTTTAGGAGCAACTGATCTTGAAAGCACATTGCGGCGATTTGAATTTCATCTGTGGGATGCTCTGGGGGTTTTGCCTGATTTTTGCCATGATCATCACGGTGAGGTGCTTGAGAAGGAAATAGTCTATCGCCTGTTACCTGATCATTTACCTGAAAAAGTGAAGGCTTCTATTAAGTTACCGCAACATTTTTATGGCTATGAGCTAGAAGAGTTCCAAAAGCGTGAGTTTAACCATCCGGAAATTTTAAAATCAGCCAAACGCTTTAGTCGGCTTTGGTTAGAATTTTATGGGGTGGGCAAAGAGCTTAAAAGTCGCGAAATCTTTGCAGAGGTCTTTCAAGAGTGATACAATGCTCGGCCTTACAGTTTGCTAAGTATTGTTTGTGAAAAATATCCGTAATTTCTCAGTGATTGCCCATATTGATCATGGTAAATCAACCTTATCTGATCGCATTATTCAAATCTGTGGAGGATTGTCTGACCGAGAAATGATGGAACAGGTGCTTGACTCGATGGATATTGAGCGCGAGCGGGGCATTACTATTAAAGCGCAGAGTGTTTCGCTGAACTATAAAGCCAAAGATGGTCAAACTTATCGGCTTAATTTTATTGATACGCCAGGGCACGTTGATTTTGCTTATGAAGTTTCCCGTTCGCTGTCAGCTTGCGAAGGGGCTTTGTTAGTTGTAGATGCGGCCCAAGGAGTAGAAGCGCAAACAGTTGCCAATTGCTATACAGCCATTGATCAAGGCTTAGAGGTTATTCCGGTGCTTAACAAAATTGATTTGCCACAAGCTGAACCAGAACGAGTTGCGCAAGAAATTGAAGATATTATTGGCATCGAAGCTAAAGATGCAGTACGTTGCAGTGCTAAAACAGGGTTGGGGGTTGTTGATGTTTTAGAAGAGATTGTTAAAAGAGTTCCTCCGCCCAAAGGCGACCCGAATGCGCCAATGCAAGCATTGATCATTGATTCGTGGTTTGATACGTATTTAGGCGTGGTTTCTTTAGTACGAATCAAGAATGGGCAATTGCGTAAAGGCGATAAAATTTTAGTGATGTCCACCGGCCAAAGTTATACGGCGGAACAGATTGGTGTCTTCACACCTAAGCGGCAATATCGGAACTTAATTGATTGTGGTGAAGTAGGGTTTGTAGTAGCGAATGTTAAAGATGTGCATGGCGCGCCTGTTGGCGATACGCTTACGCACGTGAAGCCTGCAGCAACAGAGCCTTTGGCGGGGTTTAAAAAAGTTAAACCACAAGTGTATGCAGGGCTTTTTCCGATAAATTCCGAGGATTATGAGGATTTTCGTGAAGCGTTGGAAAAGTTGAGCCTGAACGATGCTTCGCTCTTTTTTGAGCCAGAAACCTCTGAGGCCTTGGGTTTAGGTTTTCGTTGCGGATTTTTAGGAATGCTCCATATGGAGATTATTCAAGAACGATTAGAGCGAGAGTATGATCTTAATCTTATTACCTCTTCGCCTACGGTTGTGTATGAAATTCTCTTACATGGTGGTGAACTTGTTTATGTTGATAATCCTTCTAAAATGCCAGATCCGGCCAGGGTTGAAGAAATTCGTGAGCCATTATGCGAGGCCCATATTTTGGTGCCACAGGAATATTTAGGTAATGTGATTACACTTTGTCAGGAAAAGCGCGGTACGCAAATTAATATGCAATATGCCGGTAAGCAAGTGGCAGTTACTTATGAGCTTCCTATGAATGAGGTCGTACTCGACTTCTTTGATCGTTTAAAATCAACCAGTCGTGGTTATGCATCACTTGATTATAGTTTTAAACGATATCAGGCAGCGCCTGTGGTGCGTTTGGATATTCTTATTAATGGTGAACGCGTTGATGCTTTAGCGATTATGGTGCATAAAGATCAGGCTCAATATCGTGGTCGGCAGTTGGTTGAAAAACTCAGAGAGCTGATTCCGCGACAAATGTTTGAAGTGGCCATTCAGGCGGCGATTGGGGCTCATATTATTGCACGTTCTACTGTAAGTGCTATGCGCAAGAATGTTTTAGCTAAATGTTATGGTGGGGATATTACCCGGAAGAAAAAATTGCTGGAGAAACAAAAGGCTGGGAAGAAGCGGATGAAACAGGTAGGTTCTGTAGAAATTCCGCAAGAGGCTTTCTTGGCAATTTTGAAAGTGGATAAGTAAATTATAGCTTACCACAAAGAAAAAGCCCGCACATGGCGGGCTAAATCGTACAACTTAAGGAGGACAAGGTCAGTTGCTACGATTTCCGCCCATCATACCTAAGATTTGTAACAATGTCAAGAATATGTTGACTAGCGAAACATATAACACAACGGTTGCAATGATGTAATTTCTTTCGCCTCCACGCACAATTGCATTGGTTTCATACATAATGTAAGCACCTGAAATAAAAGAGAAAATAACCGAAATTGCTAATTGCAATACAGGTAACTTAAATAAGAATATGTTTAATAGAGAAGCAACAAACGCAACGATCACGCCGACCATAATAAAACGACCCCAGCCAGAATAGTCTTTGGCAGGGTTCATGGAAATTGCAGAAAGCAGTAAGAAGATAAGGCCGGTAGATCCTAAAGCCATCATAATTAGTTGTGGGCCGTTACTATAGCTCTCGATGTAAAAGTTTAAGATTGGGCCAATACTCCAGCCGATGAAGCCGGTGTAAATAAAGGTGAGCACTAAAGCGATAGGACTATTGCGTGTAGCATTAAGTGCAAAAGGAAAGCCAATGATTACAAGTAAAAAGAGCCAGGTATTGACGGGAGCTGCATTTTGCATTACCGCAATGCCAGACATGAGGGCACTGAACAGCAGTGTTAAAGACAACATAATATAAGTATTGCGTAGAACTTTATTAACAGCAACACCAGTTGCGGTAACATCACGCTCTACAGTTTGTCTTGGGCTAAACATTTCTATCTCCTCAGTTTTATTCCTAAACGTTATTATAACAAAAACCTAATACAAATGATATGGGGCCATTGTAGGGGTTTTCAAGGGGCTTTATGCCATTTATGGTAACAATAGTGACTTATGAAAAATAAGCCAAATAAAATCACTGACAGATAGGTTACCAGAAAACCCGCGAAAGTTAATGAATGACTGATAAGTAAGCCCTGAATTTGACCAAGCATAACTAAAAATAGAATAAACATAGCAATCAGAGGTCCCAGAGGGAAAAATTTAGCACGGAACTTTAGGTCACTTAATTGTTTGCCAGAGGCGAGATAGGCCTTGCGAAAACGATAATGACTTAAAGCAATTCCAAACCAAGCGATAACACCAGAAAGCGAAGAGAGTTGAACGATATAGTTAAAGAAAGTGCCATTTCCCACTAGGTAAGATAAAAAAACGACTGAGCCCACTAAGGCTGTTAGCAAAAGTGCAGCGATGGGAAGGCCATAGGAAGTAACTTTTGCAAAGACACGAGGCGCTTCACCTTGTTTACCCATATGCCAGAGAATACGGGTTGCCGAGTAAAGATTGGAATTTCCGGCTGAAAGTACTGCAGTCAAGATAACGAAGTTAATAATATCAGCCGCATAGTGTAGTCCGGTCATTGCAAAGATATTAGTAAAGGGGCTTGTTAATATGTTGCTTTGGTTGGCAAGATCAGTATCAGTGTAGGGTAATAAGCTGCCAATGATAAAGGTGGCTAATACGTAAAATAAAGCTAAACGCCAGAAGACCAAACGAATAGAGCTGGGAATGCTTTTATCTGGATTTTTGGTTTCACCGGAGGCAACGCCAACAAGTTCAGTTCCTTGGAACGAAAATCCGGCAAACAAAAATGCTGCCAAAAAACCACCGAAACCACCGTGAAATGGGGCGTCGCCCACAGTCCAGTTGTGATGAATAAGTTCGGGCTTATGTCCTAATAGGAACAATCCGGTGAGTATAAATAAAAGCACAGTGGCAACTTTAACGATGGATAAGCCATATTCAACTTCGCCATAAACATTAACAGAAAAGATGTTAGCCAAAAAAATGCCAAAAAAATAAAGCACAGAGAGTAGTAAAGTGCTAGCGTGAGGGTACCAATATTGCGTGAACATGACTGCAGCGGAAATTTCTACGGCAAGGGTGATTGCCCAATTAAACCAATAATTATAAGACATAGCAAAACCAAAGGAAGGGCTTACATAATCGGCTGAATATTTGCAGAAGGTGCCGGCATGGGGTTGGTATGTCGACATTTCTCCTAAGCTCATCATTAAGAAATACACTACGACCGACATAATAAAATAGCCCAAAAGTGCACCCCCTGGGCCTGCGATGGAAATGCTATAGCCGCTGGCAAGAAAAATTCCGGTGCCAATGGCGCCACCTAAGGCAATCATGTTAAGATGCCTGGTTTCTAGCTTTTGTGATAGTTGACTCATTTGCATTTCCCGTAAATAATTGCGGCATCCTAACAAATTTGTTTTCCTTGAGCAATAACCTGGGGCAATAAAAAAGTATGAAAATGTATGATTTGGGTTTAATTCCTTACCAAAACATTTATCAGAAGATGCGAGAATTTACAGAGCATCGTAATCAAGATACTGAAGATGAAATTTGGTTTTGCGAACATCCAGCCGTGTTTACTTTGGGTTGGTATGGAGATCCTGCTCATTTATTAGATCCGCATGGTATTCCTGTAGTTGAAACTGATCGTGGGGGGCAGGTGACTTATCATGGCCCGGGGCAGCTCATGGTTTATTTTCTTTTTGATTTAAAACGGCGTAAGCAAGGAGTTGCCAGTTTTGTCTGTGCAATTGAACAGGCGGTGATTGTCACTTTAAAAGCGTTTGGGATTGCGGGGCATTTGCGCGATAAAATGCCAGGTGTATATGTTGATAATAAAAAAATTTGTTCAATTGGATTACGGGTTAAAAATGGCAAAACTTATCATGGCCTGGCTTTGAATGTTGATATGGATTTAGTGCCATTTTCGTATATTAACCCTTGTGGTTATAAAGATTTAAGCATGACAGAGGTGTGTCAGTGGCAGCAATGTAATGTCAGTCAAATTCGCGAAAGTTTAATACAAATCTTTCAATTTCAGAAGCTCTTGAGGTGATTTGCTAAATCAATAAGTCGGTCACAATTTTACCTTGGATTAAATGTTCTTGAATAATCCGTTCCAAGTTCTGAGGGTTTGCATCGTGATACCAAACCCCCTCAGGATAAATTATTACAATCGGTCCTTGAGTACAAATGCGTAAGCAGTTTGCACGCGTGCGTAAAACACCACCTTGTTCAGAAAGCCCCAGTTCTTTCAGGCGCTGCTTGAGATAATCCCAAGCCATAATGCCACAAGCTGGCTCACAACACTTGGGGCCAGAACATAAAAAGATGTGACGCTTAAATTGGTTTAAACCAATTTTGTCGATGATGGGTGTGAAAGTATTCATGTCTTCTATTATAATAAAATTAAGAGTATTGTCTAAAGGTGCATTGTGCCTGCTAAAATTTTCCGATGGGATGCCAAAGTGCGTGATTATGAATTGGATAGCCAAGGCATTGTCAATAATGCCAATTATCTCAATTACTTTGAGCAATGCCGTAACGATTTTGGTCGTGAAATGGGGTTTGACTTTATCGAGTATTTTGCACGAGGTCTTTCAATTGTGCTTGCCGCTATTGAAGTGGAATACTGTCGTTCTTTACGAATGAATGAAAAATTTTATGTGACAGCAGTAGTACAAGGATATGACAGTAAACGAATTCATTTTATTCAAGAGGTGCGTCGTGGTGATAACGATAAACTTGTAGCTAAAGCAGTGGCACATGTAGCCTGTATTGATCATCAAACAGGGCGTGCAATGATGCCAGAATTTTTGGTTCAGGTTTTAAATCAAGTGATGGAATAATGTTGCGAACTTATTAGTTTCAAATGCATTTTAATAAATAAAGCCTGACTCTATTGACAAAAAGCCTATTTTTACGCGATCCTTAGCACCTGCAAAAAAATAAGGATCATTCATGGCAAAAAAGCGTATTAAAGTTGCAGTCACAGGTGCTGCAGGGCAAATTGGTTATCAACTCATTTTTAGAATTGCCTCTGGGCAAATGTTTGGACCAGAGACAGAAGTTGAATTGCAATTGTTAGAAATTGAACCGGTATTGCCAGCTTTAAATGGTGTTGCCATGGAGTTAGATGATTGTGCGTTTCCATTGTTGCGTAAAGTAGCTTGTACCGCAGATCCAAATGTGGCATTTAATGGTGTAAATTGGTGTTTGTTAGTAGGGTCTGTTCCACGTAAAGCAGGTATGGAACGCTCTGACTTATTGCAAATTAACGGCAATATTTTCGTAGGCCAAGGCCGAGCCATTAATGATCATGCGGCGGATGACGTGCGTGTGTTTGTGGTGGGAAATCCATGTAACACGAATGCGTTAATTGCGCAAAATAATGCGCCGGATGTGCCCAAAGATCGTTTTTTTGCTATGACTTCACTTGATGAGAACCGTGCTAAAATGCAGTTGGCCATCAAAGCGGGCGTGTCTGTTACTACCGTTAGTAATATGACTATTTGGGGCAATCACTCACAAAATCAATATCCTGATTTTTACAATGCCAAAATCGATGGTAAAAAAGTGTTAGATGTAATTCGCGATGAAGCTTGGCTTAAAAATGAATTTGTTCCTATGATTCAGCAGCGCGGTGCTGCGGTAATTAAAGCACGTGGCGCTTCTTCTGCAGCATCAGCTGCGAATGCAGCCATTGATGGTGTGTATCGTTTGGTGCATGACACTGCTCCAGGTAATAGTTTTTCCGTAGGGTGCTATTCAAACGGCGAATATGGTGCGGACAAAGGCCTCATTTTCTCTTATCCCGTACGTGTGGTAAATGGCAAATACAGCATTATTGAAGGCGTTGATTTAAGTCAAGCCTTTGCCCAAGAGAAATTCAAGCTCGTGCTCGATGAATTGCGTCAAGAACGCGATATTGTTAGGTCTTTAGGGTTGATTAAATAGGTTTAAAAATTACCGAGTGAGCTTGTATGCGTAAAAAGCAGTGGGGTGTTTTTTTTATTACAAGCTTGTTTTCTCTTATAGGAAGAGCGGTAGATGTGCCTTCAGCCTCGCAGGTTTCTAGTGTATTGACGACAGTCAATCCAGCTAATGTGATGAATACGCTGAATCAAACATTACCTGAGGCCGAGCCACCCTTATCAAAAGGGTTTCAAGTTATTGAAGATCAAACAAAACAGAACCATCCTATAACAGATGTAGGTCCAGAACCCAAATTTGTTTTAAGGCAAGTAAAGCTTTTGGGGGATGAGCATCCGGTTCCTAAAACGGTCACAGCGATTTATCAAGCAGCCTTCGGTAAACCAATCAGTTTGCAAGGTGTGCAGCGATTGGCTGAACAGATGGAGCAAGCTTATCGAGCTGCTGGATACATTCTTGTACAGGTAATTGTTCCGCCTCAGGAAATAGAACTTGATCAGGGGATATTGCAATTACAAGTGGTCGAAGGCCAAATTCAACGAATTATTTTTACAGGCGATAGTCCTCATGCTGCTCAAAACCAATTAAATCGATATGCATTACAGATTGAAGATGAAGACCCAATCACCTATCAAACAATCGATCATTTCTTAGTTTTGGCAAACCAGATTCCAGGGATTGACGTTTCGGCAACTTTGGTTCCAGTGAAAGGAAAAATCGGCGCTGCTGATTTGCTTGTCAATATTCAACAAACGCCAATTTCAGGATTTATCAATTTTAATAATCGAGGAACTTCTTATATTGGGCCGGGTCAAGCCTCTTTTGGTGCTGCAATTTATGATATTTTAGGCGCAGATACTTTTGCAATTACGGGGGCAACCTCGACGAGTAATCCTAAGCAATTAGTTTATAGCAACTTTAATTATGATGTTATTGTGGGTAAATATGGTACGGAGATTGATCCAAACGTTAGTATCACACAAACTCAACCTGGTAGCTCTTTGAGTATGTTTGATATGTATGGTGAAAGTGAAAAGTATAGCTTGAATGTGTACCAGCCCTTGTATGTTTCTACCCCCCAAAATTTGACATTTGAGAGCGAGCTGTATCACTTAAATAGTTTTAACAGTGTTTTTCAAAGTGAGCAGCTTTATAATGATAATATTACTGGGGTGTTATTCGGGCTGGAATATCAAGGAGTTTTTTGGGGAACTTATAATGATATCAATGCATCAACTACCATTGGTTTGCCGATTCTCGGCGCGCCAAGTAGTTTATCGAATCCCTCAACTATCAATGGTCAAACGGAATTTGTTAAGTTTGATTTACTTTCGTCACAAATCCATTATTTGACTGACCATTTAAGTCTCGCTGTAAATAGTCAGATGCAGCTGACATCTCAGGCTTTATTGGCTTCAGAACAAATTGGTTATGGCGGGCCCATTTTTGGACAAGCATTTATTCCATATGTTATTTCCGGTGATAATGGTGTGATGGGGTCTGTCGCATTACGTTACGATTTGCCTACTTTTTCAGGTTTTCGGTTAATTCAACCACAGATATTTTATGATATTGGTGCGGTGACGGATAATAACGCACCTTCAGGTTTGGAAAATGGTGCCAGTGGTCAATCATTGGGAGTCGATGTAAATACCCAATTTGCACAAAATTGGCAATGTGGGATTACAATGGCGAAATCTATACGCATTACACAAACGCAAGGCATTAATCTTGGTTGGAATGCATTTTTTAATTTTACTGCTATTTTTTAAAATTAAACAGATTAATGTATAAGAATTCTAATAAAAAATATACTATAATTAAAATTTTAATTATTAAAATTGATTGGATTAACTCAATAAATATGCTATAATTAAAGTGTAATATGGAGTTAAAAAAATGCGAGCGAAAAGGTTTTTGCTAAAAAAGGCAGTGTTGGCTGTGATTGTTAGCTTAAGTAGCCCCTACGTATTTGCTTTGCCAGAAGAAGGTAATGTTGTAAATGGGGATGCTGTAATTACTGTACCCAATGAGAACCGTGTTGAAGTTCATCAAAGTTCTGATAAAGCGATTATTCATTGGCGTGATTTTAATATTGGCCAAAATCAAGCAGCAGAGTTTTTTGTGCCAAATTCCAACTCAGCCACATTAAATCGAGTTACCGGTGGTAATATTTCGCAAATTCTAGGTAGTTTAAAGTCGAATGGTCAATTGTGGATCATTAATCCCAATGGCATTTTATTTGGGCCAAATGCGCAAGTGAATGTAGCGGGGTTGGTTGCCAGTACGCTTAACATTAGTAATCAAGATTTTTTAAGCGGGCATTATAATTTACAACAAGAGGGAGCAGAACTTGCCAAGATTGTGAACTATGGAGAAATTATTGCTGAGCCGAATGGTTTTATTGCGCTTGTTGCCCCTCAAATTGAAAATTATGGTGTGATACAGGCACGGTTAGGTAGCATTGCAATTGGTGCAGGACAGGTCGCTACACTACAGCTGATGGCCAACCATTTATTAAACTTTTCTGTGCAACAGGGTGCGAAGGTACCTTTATATGATCAACAAGGTCAATCAGTTGCAGCATTGGCACATAGTGGTGAAATTGATGCAGCCGGAGGACAGGTTTTTTTAACCTCTGAAAGTATAAATAGCCTATTAGATCAAAGTATTGATGTAACTGGTCTTGTGCGGGCAGACTCAGTAGCCACTGCACCAGGTAAGATTATTTTTAAGGCGAAAGGTGATACGGTTATTCAGGGAAATGCCAATGTTAGTGCTCAAGGCTTGCAAGCGGGTGAAGCAGGAGGTGAGGTTCAAGCATTGGGGAATCGGGTTGCACTCCTTGATAATGCCAGTGTCAATGTAAGCGGGCAAAATGGAGGAGGGACAGTTTTAATTGGCGGTGATTATCAAGGTAAAAATCCAGATGTACAAAATGCTGAATATACTGCTATAGGTCCGAATGCTAACATTAAAGCCAATGCTATGCAGAATGGTGATGGTGGTAAAGTTATTATTTGGTCTAATCAAGCAACCAAATTTTATGGTAATATCGAAGCGAAAGGCGGCATCACAGGAGGTAATGGCGGATTTGTTGAAACTTTGGGTAAACAATATCTTGAAGTGGGTGATACGGCGCAGGTTAATACGTCAGCATTTCAAGGAAATACAGGGGTTTGGTTGCTTGACCCTTACAATGTGATGATTTCAAATGCAGCCAATACGGCAGTGAACTTTGCTTCAAATATTTATTCGCCTTCAGGCTCTGGTGCTAATGTTAATATTGCGATTTTGCTTAGTAATTTGGCATCAAATGATATTATTATTCAAACCAGTGGTGGTGGAGGTGCGGAACAAGGTAATATTACAATCGCTGCACCGATTGCTTATAGTGCCAACACGAACCATACCTTAACCCTGTTTGCAGATGGGTCGATTATTTTAAATGTGGCGAGTGCTATTTCAGATCGCAACAGTGGTGGGACAGGTAATTTAAGTTTGGTTTTGACGGCCGGTCAAACGACAGTTGGTAGTGGTATTACGCTTGGATCATCAATTAATATCCATGGCAGTTTAGTATCTACTTTAGGTACAGGATCAGTCCCTGCAAACAATATGGATCTCCAAGCGCCTATCACGGCTGCTTTGGGAATTAATTTGACGAGTTATGGTGATATTCTCTTTACCAATCCGACTACGGGAGGTGGCTCTCTTACAGCAACGAACAATGATGCTACAATTGGCACAATCAGTTTAAATAAAGCCGGGGGGGGTAGTTTATCCGTTGGGAATATCGCAACAAATTCGGCTTTGAACTTATCCACAATTAATGGTGGGATTTCACAGATTGGGGGTACTGCTATTACTGCTGGAAATTGGACAACGGGTCTCACTGTAGGAGGTGCATCCCCGGGTTCGATTATTTTGAATAGTAATGCCAATAATTTTAGTTTGGTGAATGCGACTGGTTTTAGTGCAACTTCGGGGAATACAGCTTTAGCGCTTACTGACTCCAATGGGTTTACTATTGGTGATATGCTTGCCAATAGCAATTCGCAAGGTGATATTAGTTTTCAGTCTACAGGGTTGACCCAAACCGGTACTGTAAATGCAGGGAGTAATACGGGTTCACGGACTGTTAATCTTACTGGAACTACTGCTGGAATAGTACAAAGTGGTGGAAAAATTATTAATGCGGGAAATGTAAATGTTGGGACTGCCAATGGAACCGTTACTCTCTCAGGCGCCAATAATTTTACAGGAACGCTAACTGTTAATAACACTTCTGCTGCAACACCTACGGCTTTTACCCTCAATAATTTAGGTTGTACCAGTTCGGTACCAATTAATGTCAGTGGTGCTGGAGCTGCAAATCAATTTTCTAGTTTGAGTTTAAGTTTAGCGAATTTAACTTCGAGTGCGCAGGCTAGTTTCGAAAGTTTCTTGACAAACATGCTTAGTCGGATTAGTAATCCTACAAGTTTTGATTTAACTGTGAGCGTACCTAGTTATACAGCTGCTTATAATTTTGCGCCCGGTGTTTTTCAGAACCTTAATTTTATATCCAATGGTAACATCACTCAATCCGGCGCCTTGGGGATCTTAAGCACCTCAACATTCAATTCTGGTTCAGCGGATATTAATTTATCTAACCCTAACAATGTTTTAGGTTCAGTTACAGCAACAGGGCATGATATTACTTTATATAGTGATGGGCCTATTGGTTTAAATACCATTACTGCAGGAAATAATTTAACAGTGAATACTAGTGCGGGGGCTGCTGGTAGTGGTGATATTACGCAACTTGATAATGTTTCTGTGCTGAATAATGCAAGTTTTATAGCGGGGGCTACTGGCAATATAGATTTATCTAATTCTAATAACCTTTTTGGGGGCCCAATTTCAGCTTCGGGAAATGATATTGTTTTCTATGCGAATGGGGCAATTGGGTTGGGTGATATTAGTGCGGCAGGTATTTTAACAGTGAATACCGCCTCAGGTGGAGGGGATATTTCTCAAGTAGGTAGTGTTCTGACTGTAGTGGGAGATGTAACTTTTACAGCTGGTTTAGGTAATGTGAGTCTTGATGCATTGGATAACCAGTTCAATGGATTGATTAATGCCAGTGGTAATAATCTCACACTCTACAATAATACAGGAGTTGCTAATTTAGGGGCGATCAATGCAGCTGGGAATTTATTTGTTTCGACTAGTGCAGGAACTGCATTGGGGGGGATCATCGCTCAAAATAATACTCTTACAGTAGGTGGAACAAGTAATTTTAATGCTGGTAATGCCGGAAGCATTGATCTTAATTTAGGAACTGCAAGTTTTACAGGGGCTCTATCTGCTACTGGTCCAGTTCTTAATTTAAGTGCAAGCGGAGATTTAATATTAGGTAATATGACTCTTACTGATATAAGTCCGCAGACGATTACTGCCACAGGTAATATCTCTCAAGCAGCTTTAACAACAATTACCACCCCAGGTGATATTAATTTTACCGGTAACAATATTATAATCACTAACTCTGGTAATGTTATGACAGGTTTAGTTTCAGCAAGTGGTATTGCAGTGAGTTTAACCAATAATGGAGCTTTGGCCTTAGGTGCAATTACTGCAAATGGAAATTTTAGTGCCAGTACCGGCAGTAGTAACGGCAGTATTACTCAAGCTACAGCGTTTAATATTACGGGTACCTCAAACTTTAATGCAGGGGGCGGCAATATTACTTTAAATAATGCGAGCAATACTTTTACTGGAGCAGTAGGTACTATAGGTAATAATGTTTCTTTAATCAATAATAAAGCTTTGAGTCTAGGGGCAAGTACTATTGGTGGTACTTTTTCAGCCGATACGACCAATGCGGGTGGTAGAGCAGGATTTGCCATTACGCAAACGGGTCCCCTTACCGTAACAGGGGCGACTACTTTACGTGCCGGAACGGCAAATAATATCACTTTGGGGGATACTGGTAATAACTTTAGCACTGTAATTTTAACTTCGGGCAACAATATTACTCTAGTTGACAGCAATGCCTTGGTCTTAGGTGCAAGCACGGTTTCAAGCAGTTTAGGGATTACGGCGGCAGGGGCAATCACCCAATCAGGTGCTTTAAGTGTTGCTGACACAATAACCCTTGCTTCTGGAGCAACTAATGACATTACTCTAACAAATGTCAGTAATACTTTAAATAAATTAACGATTACTTCTGCTAACAATGCCAATCTTGCAAATACGGGAACTATTACTTTTGCAGGAGCAAACTCAGTTGCAAACAACCTAACTATGACATCTTCTGTTGGTGATATCATTCAACCCAGTTCTACCTTATCGGTTGGAAATATTGGATCTTTTAGTGTCTCAAGTGGCCATAGTGTCATTTTAAATTCAGTGGGTAATAATCTTAATATTGTTACCTCAAGTGCCTCTTTAACTAATTATCGAAATTCTGGAGGGCTTGTTTTAGGAAATATTACTACTTCTGGACCTTCACCAACATTAACGATTAATACCTCAGGAAATATTACCCAACAAGTTGGAACACATTTAAGTATCGCTGGTGCCACTACATTGTATGCGGGGCCTGGTAATGATATTACTTTGACGAATGCTGGAAATGTTTTTAATACGCTTAATGTTTATATTTCAGGCCTACCATCTACCATTGTTGCAAGGAATCTTAGTGTTAATGCCTCAGGACCTTTAGATTTAGGAGGCATTACAATTGGGGGTACTTTAGCAGTTAATAGTTCTGGCAATATTACGCAGTCTAATATCATTACTGCAGCCAGCGGTACTTCTAGTTTTGATGCAGGCGCTACGACGAATGATATTAGTTTAAATAATGCTAGCAATAATTTTGCGACCGTTGCTATCACTCGGGGGCGTAATGTTACTATAAGTGATGCGAATGCTTTAATTTTAGGCACAAGCACAATATCAGGAACCTTAGGGGTGATAACGAGTGGGGCACTCACACAATCAGGGGCATTAGCAGTTACCGGAGCAACTACTTTGGCTGCCGGGTCAGGCAATAACATCACTTTGAATAATGCAGCTAATAATTTTGGTAGTGTAGGGATTGCCTCGGGTAATAATGTCACGCTAGTGGATGCCAATGCATTAGACTTAGCTGCAAGCGTAGTATCAGGTACATTAAGTGTAACCACTTCAGGTGCTATCACTGATTCCGGTCCTTTAGTTGTGACAGGTACTACAACATTAGCAGCGGGCTCTGCTAATAATATTACGCTCGATACAGCTGCTAATAATTTTAGTACGGTGGTCTTAACTTCGGGTAACAATATTACATTGGTGGATAGTAATGCTTTGATTTTAGGGGCAAGTACAGTGTCAGGTACATTAGGTGTGACAACAAATGGAGCACTCACACAATCAGGGGCATTAGTAGTTACCGGAGCAACTACCTTGGCAGCCGGGTCAGTTAATAACATTACCTTGAATAATGCAGTCAATAATTTTAGTACAGTGGGAGTTACTTCGGGTAATAATGTTGTAGTGAATGACATTAATGCATTGAATTTTAGTACAAGTACGATTAATGGTGCTTTAAATGTGACTACAGGGGGAGCCTTAACGCAAACAGGTGCTTTAGGTGTCATTGGTACAACAACTGTAAGTACAGGTTCAAATAGCATTTCACTTAATAACAGTAGTAATGATTTTGGCAATGTCATTATGACGGGAGGTACAATTAGCCTTATTGATTTAAATAACCTTGGAATCAGTGGCATTAATGCGAGTGGGGATTTAACACTTCTGGCTCAAAATGGCGCAATCAGCTTTAATAATGGCACACTACCAATCCAACTGACCGGATCAAGCACACAAACTGCAACTCTAGCTGCAAATACTTTTATAAACAATTATGCAGGTGGAGCTAGCCCAATTAATGTGGGTGTGGGTGCAGGTTCTCGTTGGCTCTTTTATCTTAGCAACACCGATTTAAGCCAAAATAATTTTGGTTCGGGTGCTAATGTATTAGCAAGTGGTAATCAGGCTGTCTGGGGCACCACATATCCTACAGCAATTGCACAATCGGGTAACCGTTACATTTTTGCAAAAACACAATCATTAACGGTTGCGCCTTTAGTTTCAGTTTTTAACACCTCTAAGATTTATGGTAATACAGCAACATTACCAACGCCTTCAGCTTCTAATTATAATATTAGCGGTTTTGCAACTAATACATATGGCGGTGCAATTATTGCGGATAACAGCAGTAATATTAATGTAACAGGCTTAAGCTATGTTTCACCTGGTGGTGACCCAACTACAGCTTCGGTAGGTGCATATGACATACTCATGACAGGTACAGGTAGTGCAAGTGATGGCTATACAGTCACTTACAATAATGTCAATGTGTTTGGTAATTTAAATGTCACAGCCCGTCCGATTACATTAACTGCCGATAATCAAAACCGATATTATGGTAATGCGAATCCGATAACGGATACTTACACGCTGAGTAGTGGTAGTCTTGCCA
>JACCDN010518132.1_pt1 | contig 17991 bp, 17 predicted proteins | sample 7441691 | NCBI WGS metagenome assembly JACCDN01 (sample SAMN15323439, study PRJNA562643) | freshwater metagenome | isolation source: river surface water | place: USA:Blue River Watershed | collected 2017-08-16
CCAGCTGATGGAATCCGAAATTCCTGCAAAGCCAACTTCCGAAAGGCTCTCGAAGGCTCCGGCATCGATCTGGATGTAATACTCCGTCCCCGCCGCCAGTGCGGCTCCAGGATCGATGGTGATGGTCGTCGTCCCCACTCCCGTCACCTGCCCCGAATTAACCGCAATGGCTTCTGCCACAGAATTGTCGGAGGATTTTTTGATCGTCACATTGCCCGAAACCGCATTCACCGCCTCGCTAAAGGTGATCGCCAAATTGCTCTCAATGGCCACTCCGGAGGCCCCATCGGATGGGGCAAGGGTGGAGATAGTCGGAACAGCGGCTGCGGTGAAATTCCAGCTGGTGGCGTCGGCGATCCCCGCATAACTGATGCCCAGAAGGCTATCAAAGGTTGTAGCGTCCATCTGAACATAATAACCCGTTCCTGCCAGGAGATCGGATGTTGGATCGATGGTGATGGTCGTCGTTCCGCCTCCCGTCACCTGGCCGCTCGTCGCATCGATGGCTTCTACCACAGAATTGTCGGAGGATTTGCGAAGGGTGATATTTCCCGCATCCACGTTCACCGCTTCGCTGAAGACAATGACCAGATCATCCGTCAGGCTCACGCCTATCGCTCCATCCTGCGGAGTGAAGCTGGAAACCGCCAGACTGGAAGGAGTGCTGAAATTCCACGAGGTGGCGTCGGCGATTCCGGCATAGCTCATTCCTAGCAGACTGTCAAAGGCGGTGGCATCTATCTGGATGTAATACTCCGTCCCCGCCGTCAGTCCGGCTGCAGGATCGATGGTGATGGTGGTGGTCCCGCTTCCCGTCACCTGCCCCGAGCCCACGGCAATGGCCTCCACGGTGGAGTTGTCCGAGGTCTTTTTGATCGTCACGTTTCCTGAGCCCACATTCACCGCTTCGCTAAACGTGATGGAGAGATTGCTGCCAAGGGTAACTCCTGTCGCATTATCCGCCGGAGTCAAATTGGATACGGTCGGCTGGGTGACAGTGGTAAAGTTCCAGGTGCTCGTGTCGGCGATTCCGGCATAGTTAAGCTCCGTAAGGTTCTTGAGCGCTGTGCCGTCAACCTGAACATAGTAAGCCGTTCCGGGAAGCAGATCGGAGCTTGGGTTGATCGTGATTGTGGCTGTTCCCCCTCCCGTCACCTGCCCTCCGGTCACATCAATGCTTTCCACCAGGGAATGGTCCGAGGCTTTGCGGATCTGGATGTTTCCCGAATCTGGATAGACATACTGATCAAAAGTGAGGGTCAGATTCTGATTGATTCCTATGCTGCCTTGATTGTCCGCAGGGGAGAGGTTGGTTACGGAGGGGGCTTGAGCGACTTCATGCTGATTTCCCCACACATCTTCCACCTGAATGAATTGATAGCCATCCAAATCGTTGAAAACATACTCTATCCCGTAATCGGTTCCGGCAAGGAAGCTGGCGCTGGTAAAATCATCCGGATTCACGGTCACATTTTCGGCCGTGCTTTGCTGGTCTAGGGCGGCGGTGCTGGAGGCATCGAACCCCGTCCGTTCATCAAAGGCCAGGGTGTAGTCTTCTTCGTGAGGCCCAATCACCCTAATGCTGTCAAAATCAATTTCTGTTTCCGAAGTCGTTACATACACGGTCAAAGGGGAAGTGTCTGTGACGGTGATGGTGGGGGCCGTGGCGTTGGAAGGGTGCAAATATTTTGCGGGGTTCACGTGCGGATCCTTCCCGTTGGCTGTGGCGGGGCAGCCTCCTTGGCCTTGCAATTCCAATGAACAGGAGGTTATTTCCCGTATTTCAAAATGCAGATGGACGAACTCGGTCGTTCCGCTCTCTCCCATGGTTCCAATCAAATCCCCTGCATCCACAGGATCATTCACGGCCACCAGCATCGTGTCTAGATGCAAGTAGAGGGAGTAATACCTTCCGTCCGCATCATCGTGCCGAATTCGAATCACATTCCCTCCATTGGGAAACTGCGGGCTCCCCTCATTAAAAACACCGTCTACGGTTCCGCTGCTGATGGAATAAATATTCTCGCCCACATTCCCCGGAATATCAATTCCCCGATGGAAGTCGAAGCGATCTTCGGACACCTTATATCGGGGGCCAAAGGGGCTAGAAACAGTGTCGGTCTCCACCTCTCCATCCGCCGGCCAGGTGAGGTGCGCCATTGGATCGGCTTGAACGGATCCGCTTATTCCAAAGGCCATGGACAGGCTGAGGGATAGGATGGCCGCCAAGTGCCTCAGGCTCATTTCTTGCTTCATGTCTTTTTTGTCAGCTTGCTAATTCTAGCAGGATTTAGGCGAAAAATCAATAAATTCATGCAGCGTCAAGCCAAGCCCTTTTAAAAAAGGAGCGCCGGGCATAAGGCAGAGATACCCCTTAAGCATAAATATGGCACCCTTTTTATTGGAGATTGTGAGGGCGGCTCCCAAAACTATGTTTGATTTGGGCCGAAGATGATGCTATTTTTGGAGGGAAAGATAATCAGATTCAAATGGACGACAATACTTTTGCAGCTCAGGGGGCCGGGCAGGCTTCTGGAACAGGGGGTCAGCCTCCAGCGGACGACGCCAGCGCTTCTCAGGGCGGATCCCAGCCTGCAGGCGGCGCGGCCAAAAAAGGAGGCCTGAGCGGCATCATGGAGGAGGATGTGGATGTAGGGAACCTGGTGGCCAATGCCAGCAGCAACCAGCAGCAGAGCCAGCAGGTCATTTTGGCCATGACGGTGCCCCCCCACCCCAACACGACCTTCGACGAGCCTCGCTTCCTCACGCTCTTGGCGGGCTCCATCTCCCTCACGCTCACCGAAAAGCAGCGCATTGTCCAGGCCATTGGGCAGCTTTCCCAGTACCAGATCGATGAGCTGTTCAAGATCTTCGACGAAGAGCGCGACAAGTTCGCTGAGCTCGAAAAGAAGCATGCCGAGCAAGTGGCCGAACTGGAGCGACAGAATGCCTCCGGCAACCCCGAAGCTCTTTTGGCCAAGCAGGAAGAAGAAGAGAAGAAGCAGAAAGAAGCGGAGCAGATTGCTTTGCTGATGCAGCAGATGGGGCAGGGCGAGGCTGCCAACGATGGCGATTACGGCTCCGATCAGCAGCGAGCTGCCTAGCAGCAGTTTTCATTTATCAGTTTTAAGCTTTCAAACGAATTACCAAAGCCAAGTTTGAAGACTTAGTTTGAAAACTGGAAAATAAAAACTGGAAATTTTGGCTGCTTTAAGCAGCTTTGCTTTTCGCTTTGCTCTCCAGGGTCAGCTGGATCTTGTTCGGCGACTCGGCGGAAGAGAAGGAGAACGTCTCCTCCTCGCCTTTCCGGTCGATCACAATGGTCGAACCTTCGCGGAATTCCCCGCTGAGGATGCGTTCGGCGATAGGGTCCTCGATCATGTCCTGCAGCTTGCGGCGGATGGGGCGGGCGCCGTATTCCGGATCGTAGCTCAGCTTGGCCAGCAGCTCCACGGCTTTGGGCGTGGCTTCTATGCCGATGTTCCGAGGAGCGAGCCGAAGGGAAAGATCGCCGATCTGCAGCAGGACGATCTTCTGGATGCTTTCGTTGGTCAAAGGCCGGAAGACGATCGTTTTGTCGATGCGGTTCAGGAATTCCGGGCTGAAATGCTTCTTCATTTCCTTCAGCACCTGCACCCTCTTTTCGTCAAAGGCCTTCTCGGCTTCCTTGAGCTGGTTGTCCGTAGAAAGGTTGAAGCCGATGCGGCTGGCCTCTTCTGTCAGCTGCTTGGCCCCCAGATTGCTGGTCATGATGATGATGGTGTTCCGGAAATCCACCTTCTTGCCTTGGGCGTCCGTCAAATGTCCATCCTCCAGCACCTGCAGCAGCAGATTGAAGAATTCCGAATGGGCCTTCTCGATTTCGTCGAAAAGCACCACCGAATAGGGTTTGCGGCGGACCTTTTCCGTCAGCTGGCCTCCGTCCTCGTAGCCCACATAGCCTGCGGTGGTTCCCACCAGGCGCGAGATGTTGTGGCGCTCCATGAACTCGCTCATGTCGATCTTGATCAGCGCATCCTTGTTGTTGTAGACCTCGCGGGCCAAGGTTTTGACCAGCTCGGTCTTGCCCACGCCGGTGGGCCCCAGGAAGATGAAGGATCCGATGGGGCGGTTGGGCGAAGTGATGCCCACGCGGGAGCGGCGCACGGCCTTGGCGATCTCCCTCACGGCCTCCTCTTGGCCGATGATGGACTGCTGCAGCACGCCCTCTAGGCCGCTCAGTTTTTTCCCTTCGTCCTTCAGGATCCTGGAGACAGGAATGCCGGTGATCTTGCAGGTGATCACGGCCACATCGTTCTCGTTGATCTTGGCCTGCTTCTGCTTCTTCTGGTGCGCGGCCCGCATCTCCTCGATCTGCTTCTGAAGAGCTTCCTTCTCCTCCTTCAGTTTGGAGGCCTTCTCGTACTCCTGCTTCATGACCCGTTTTTCGATCTGCTTCTCTAGCCGGACAATCTCCTCCTTTTTCTCCTGCACCTCCGGCAAGGTGGTTTGCGATCGCACTCCTTTCAGGGCAGCGGCCTCATCGATCAGGTCGATGGCTTTGTCCGGCAGGAAGCGCTCGGTGATGTAGCGCTGGGAAAGCTTGACTGCCGCCTCGACGGCTTCGTCGGTGATCGTCAGGTTGTGGAAGCGTTCATAGGAGGAGCGCAGTCCTTTGAGGATCTTGATGCAGTCCTCGGTGCTCGGCTCTTCGGCCAGAATGGATTGGAAGCGCCGCTCCAAGGCCTTGTCCTTTTCGATGTGCTTGCGGTACTCGTCGATGGTGGTGGCGCCGATGATCTGCACTTGCCCGCGGGAGAGCGCCGGCTTGAGCAGGTTGGCCGCATCCATGCTTCCTTCGGCCGATCCGGTGCCCATCAGGGTGTGGATCTCGTCGATGAAGAGGATGATCTCATTCTCCACTTTGGTGGCCTCTTCGATGATGCTTTTCATCCGCTCCTCGAACTCGCCCCTGTACTTGGTTCCTGCGATCACGTTGCCCATCGAGAGCGAGAGCACCTTCTTGTTCAGCAGCGAATCTGGCACCTGCTCGTCCACAATGGCTTGGGCCAAGCCCTCCACAATGGCGGTTTTCCCTACGCCGGATTCGCCGATGATGATGGGGTTGTTCTTGGTCTTGCGGTTGAGGATATGGATCATCCGCTCGATCTCCTTTTCCCGCCCGATGATGGGGTCGAGCTCGTTGCGCTTGTACTTTTCGTTCAGGTTGGCGGTGAAATAGTCCAAGGCAGGGGTCTTGCTGCCTTTTTTCTTCCGGCGGGCCTCCTGAGCTTCTTCCTGCGGGCCTCCTTCGGATTCCTCTTCCTCCTTGTGCTGGAAGGCGTCGGAGTAGTCTTTTCCCCCGGGGGAGAAAATGACCCCCTGCAGCCCCTGCAGGAAGCGGTTGAGCGAAGTGTTGATCTGCTGGGAATCCCTTTTTTGGGCGTGGGCCATCTGCTGGAACATCTCCTCGATCTGCCGCTTGAAATCCTCCGGGTGCACTTCCATGCTCTCCAGGATCACCGTGGCGGCGCATTTGCCCTGGGAAACCAGCGCGTACAGCAGGTGCTCGCTGCCAATGAAGGGGTGGCCGTAGCGGTGCGCGGTGCGCACGGCTTCCTCGATGATGGAGGTGAGGTAGGAGGACAGGCCATGCTGAACCCGTTTGGATTCGGGATCCTGGCTGGTGGCGGAGCTGAGGATGGTGCGCACGCTCTCCAGCGAAACGCCGGCACCGGTGAGGATGGAGAAGGCCAGGGAGCGGGGGTTGTCCAAAAGGCCCAGCAGCAGGTGCTCGCTGCCGATGTAGGGGAGGCCCTGCTTGCGGGATTCGCCTTCGGCCACGCTGAGGGCCTGCTTGGCGTTGGGGGTGAACTTGTCGAAGGGGGACATAAGTTGGGTTTTAATTTTCAATGCTCAATTTCCAAGCAAATGCAGGATCCACTTTCTGTCTAGAATCTCCAATCGTCATTCTGGATAGTTTATGCGCCGAGGCGTACAAGGCAGGTCTAATTTCCAATGAGGAGACCCTAGGGCCACTCACCGCTTCCTTAGCTTTTCATACTCCTCAACGGTTAGCCGAATGTCATTTAAAATTTTCCTAAGCAGCCCTTTGCTCAACGGTCGACTGTGGATGGGGATGACTGTGGTTCTGCCATCCGGATGTTTGAAAAATACATGAGATCCCTCGCCGTCTCTTTGGGAAAACCCTAATCCCACCAATATTTTAATCAATTCCTTCGCCTTGATCGGAACCAGTTTAGGCATGAGACAGCTCTAGATTCTGAATTCCCACAAATTTATTTTTCTGGATTGACTTGATGTTGCGCAGGCACAACTTCAGAACTTCAGAAAGGTTCTGGAGCATCTCTTCTTGGGTTCTTCCTTCTGCGTGACAACTGGGCACGGTGGGAACGGAACCGATAAACATTCCGTCTTCATCCTGCTCTATGTAAACCGTGAATTGGGCTGTCTTCATTGAAGAGGGATTAAGACTGCACAATCGTATCACGAAGATGGGATAAAGGAAAGGCAGTTCTCCCGCCTTCCCCTTAGGCTGCCAAAGGCTTTTCTCCCAACAGACCCAAAGCCTTTTCGGCATGGTTCGGGTGCACCTGCAGCTGTACTCCGCCCATGGCTTGCGACCACAGCCAATTGGCGGCCACAAGGTCCTCGTTCTGCAGCCGGCATTTTATGCCCTGGCTCTCCAAATAGCCCTTGTCCACTTGGGCATCCATGAGGTCCCGGTATGTTTGAATGGTGACGAGCATGGGCATAGGGATGGAGGTCAAGAACGTTTGATTCGATCCAGAAGAAGCTCGAACGTGTCGTAGCCTGAAGCCGAATTGAAGTGGCCCGCCCCGGGCACAAGCTCTATTCCCGACTCCAGTCGCTCAGCCAGTTCCTCCGCCTTGTTCAATGCGACGTAGGGGTCATTGTCCGAATGGAAGATCCCGAAAGTTCGGCAGTGGCTTTTTATCCGCTCCCAGTTGAAATGCTTTTGGGTAAAGGTTTCCATCGACAGGTCGAACGGATGCCCTATTTTCCCCACAAAGCCCGATATCAAAAAGGCAGCTTGGACGGGATGCTTTTCGATAATGCTCAGGGCAAAGGCGGCGCCTAGGCTATGGCCAATCAAGATCGTTTCGGGTGTGATCAGGCTTTCATATTTTTCAAAAACTTCCATCCACCGCTCAAGCGTTTGGTTTGCTGGCGTGGGAAAAGGCGGCACGACCACTGGGCGGCCCAGTTCCTCTAGCTCCTTTTTGAGCCATGGGAACCAGTTTTCCTCCGGGCAGCCTTCCACGCCGTGAAAGATGAAAACATTGGCCATTAGTTCGCAATTAATTCATGAAAATTCGGAGTCCGGCGCAGGCGAGATTTGCGAATCTCGCCTGCCAAGCAAAGGGTGTTGAATTAAAGTCTCGCCCCCAAAAAGCTCGGCTGTCCTCGAAGAAACTCCTCGATGCCCTGGGGCTTTTTCCCCTCCAGCTGCACTTGCCGCAGCAGCAGCAGGCCGCTGCCGGCCTGCACGGCAATCCCTTCTGGCACTCGCAGCACGCTGCCCAGGATTCCCTCGGAAGGATAGGGGGCCAGCGCGGCCCGAAGGAGCTTGAGCCGCTGACCTTGGAAAAAGGTGAAGGCCGAAGGCCAGGGGGTGAAGGCGCGGATCTTGGCCTCGATGACTTCCGCAGGCTCGCTCCAGTCGATCCGGCCATCCTCCTTGCTGATTTTGCCGCAGGCGCTCGCCTCGGATTCATTTTGAGCTTGGCCGGAAAGCCCCCCTCGCATGAACTCCTCCAGCGCATCGGGAATGCGCTGGCCGGAAAGCTGAGCCAACCGATGGTGCAGCGTGGCGGCGGTCTCCCCCTCGGCGATGGGGATCGCGAAAGAGGCCAGAATAGGGCCGGTGTCCATTCCTTCCTCCATCCGGATCAGCGTGATGCCTGTTTCGCGGTCGCGCTTCAGCAGGGCGCTCTGGATGGGGGAAGCTCCCCGGTATTTGGGCAGCAGCGAAGTGTGCACGTTCAGGCAGCCTTTTTTCGGCAAATCCAGAGCGACCTTTTTCAGGATCTGCCCGTAGGCCATCACTAGCATCAGGTCTGGCTCCAGGGCACTGATTTTCTCCAGAGCGGCGGATGAGCTGAGCCGCTCAGGCTGAAAAACAGGCAGGCCCAAGGCTTGGGCGGCTACCTTTATGGCAGGAGCAGTCAGCTCCATCTTTCGCCCGGCAGGCTGATCCGGCTGAGTCACCACCAGGGGGATCTGGAAGCGAGGGTCTGTGGCCAGCGCGCTCAGGAGCGGCACTCCTATCTCGGCGGTTCCGGCAAAGGCCAATCGAATCATGTGTGGGCAGGTTTTCCGGCTGGTTCTGATGCACCCACAGCTTAGCACATTCGCCTGGGCCAGGGGCAATTGCAGCTTTAAACTATTTGACTGCATTGAGCCAGTCCGATTGCTTGATGGATCGGGAGTTTGGGCTTAGATTAAGACCTTAATTTTACCTCCAAAAAATAAAACCATGCAATTTGACCAAAAGGAGCTATTGGCCATTGGCCAGATGATTCAGGAGGCCCAAAAGGTCCTTTTGATTTCGCACAAATCGCCTGACGGGGACACCTTGGGCGCCGGCCTGGGGCTTCACCATGCCTTGAGCGAGATGGGCAAGGCTCCCACTCTCTATTGCTTGGACAAGCCTTCCCCCGCCTTCAACTTCATGCCCAATATCGAGGCGGTCACTCAAGAGCTGGGGGATCCAAAAAGCTACGATCTGGTTTTTGTGGTGGATGCCGGCGCCACCCATTTGACCGGCCTGCACGAAAGCCATCCTCAGCTGTTCGACAAGAGCCTGCCGGTGGTGAATATCGACCACCATGTCTCCAACAATTTCTACGGCAGGCACAACCTGGTGGTGACCCATGCGGCTTCCACCACCGAGGTGGTTTTCGCGATGCTCGACGCCCTGGGCCTGCCTGTTAGCCGGAACACGGCCACCTGCCTGCTGACAGGGATCTACACCGATACCGGCAGCCTCATGCACTCCAACACCACTCCCCATGTGCTGCGTGTGGCTTCGCGCCTGTTGTCCAAGGGGGCCAATCTGCGGAGCATCTCCAAGGACCTTTTCAACACCACCCCGGTTTCCACCATGCACCTGTGGGGGAGGGTGCTCAGCAGCATTTACCAGACTCCCGACGGGGTGACCATGGCTGTGGTTCGCCAAAAGGATTTCGAGGAATCCGGAGCGGAGCATAGTCAGATCGAGGGGGTGGTGGACTACGTGAATTCCGTCCCAGGTGCTCAATACAGCGTGCTTTTGACCGAAAGGGGGGAGGTGGTGAAGGGTTCGCTCCGCACCCTGAAGGAGGAGGTGGATGTGGCTGCGATCGCAGGGGGATACGGCGGCGGGGGCCACACCAAAGCGGCCGGATTCAGCGTGAAGGGGCGCCTGGAGCAGGAGTTGCGCTGGAAAGTGATGTCCGAATGATCTGTGGCTCTGGGTTGAAAAGCAAACGCTTTCCCTTGATTTGCTTTTTCTCCTCGCCTACAATGGTCGAGCTGTTTTGGCCTCGGCTTTTGGCCAACGAATGTGCTCAGGTGGTGAAATTGGTAGACACGCCAGCTTGAGGGGCTGGTGACCAGTATATGGTCGTGGAGGTTCAAGTCCTCTCCTGAGCACCAACAAACAATCGTAGGTTCAAGCCTGGCCGCCGAGGGCTTGGCGCAGGAGGCTCCTTTTCTGAGCACCAAAATTAGAATTTAGAAGGCAAGCCAAGCAATTTTATTGCCTTTTTCTTAAAAAAGTTTTATTGTGCATTTGTTCATGGCCCCCTTGGCTCACTGGCCCCGAGCCTGCGCGGTGCAGGCTCTGCAAACCCCTAAAAAAGGAGGTGGCACATGAATCACGACATGTCGTCCCTACACGAATGGCCGATGCTGATTGATTCCTTCCTGGCTCATCAGTCTGTCCGCTCTCATTTGCCGGAGTTCCATGGCATCACGGACTTGGGCCTACGAGTCGCTCAGCTGCTCCGAAACCAGCCGCCTTCGGCACATCAAGAGCGTTTCCAGGCCATCGAAGATGCTGCGGGCTACGTCCTGATGCACCCCCCCATGGCGCCGCCTCCCGGAAGCAAAGTTCGGGTTTCGCTGCAAATGCGCGGACTCCCCGACCACGTTTCCCCCGCAAAATGGCTGGCCCTCCTGGCCTACGCCATACGCATGGATTTCCAGGTTGTGGATCCTGTCTACCTCCAGGCCTTGGAGAAGCCGACGGTCGATGTGGATGAGCTGATCCAGCTTTTCGCCCCGAGCTGAAAGGCTCAACCCGCTCCCGGCGCACCCGGGGGCCTTTTTTTTTAGTTTCAACGTATCCAAGCCCGGGAGCGCAACCCGGAAAGTCTTCTTTGTCGCAGGAAAGGGCTCCTGCTGCAGAAAATTTAATTTAGATTGACAAAATAAATTAAAGCTTATAAAATTGGCGGCCAAGGGGCACCTGCTTTGCGCTTCGGGCCCACTCTTGGATTCTGAAATTTCCGGATTACTTCAAGCTGTTTCTTAAACCCATGTTATATGAGCGAAATCACTCCAGGCACCCCTGAACTGGCCCGCAGGCTTATGGAAGCCGGAGATAGAGTGGCGCTTGCAGAAGCAGGCAGTGGACCCGTGATTCAATATGCCTTATCCGAACCCTCTGGCTCCTCCGGAATTCTCTTTGGGGGGTGTTTTCCCAATCATCAGAATCTTCAGCAAGCGTTGGGAAAGCCAGAAAAGACCCGCTCGGTTTCCCTAGAGGCAGTGCGCGAAATGATGAATTGTTTTTCCGCCATGCGAATGGAGGTGGACACCATACTGGTCTCCAGCTGGCAGATTCCTTCCTCCAAGCCTGTGGACACCCATGGCTGGATGGGGATTCAGCATAATGACAAGCGTCTCTTTGCTCACCTCACCCTGGCCGTGGGGCAATCCAGAGCCAAGGCTCGCGCGCTGATTGCCCACCTTGGCTTGAAGCTCCTGCTCTCCAAGGCCGATCCTGCTTTGTTGGAGGGTTGCCTGTATGCCGATCAGATGGAGGATGGAGAAGGAAAGCACCTTGTGGGTCCGGTGCTAGACCAATACAATCATCTTGTCCCAGGAGAGGAGCATTTGGTCTTTGTGAACGAATATGGTCAGATGATGCGCCCCTTGGATCGCTTTAGGGCGCCGGGTGGTGATGAGGAGTATATCTACAAAGGATCTTTCAATGTTGTCACCAACGCCCATTATAATATTGGCGAGGTTTCTACGACAGCGTTCGGAAAAAAGCCCGCCTTCATGATCAACGCCCAGACAGTCGATAAAGGGGGTGTTGATGGTGGGGAGATCGCCAGAAGGATCCAGATGATCAACGGCTTGGGCTATGGAGTCATGGTCTGCCGTGATGGCACCTTTGTGGGCAATTCGCGTATGTTTGCCGAAAAGGGCGTTAAAAAGGTCACTTATGTGGCCGGAGCGGATACGGCAAAGAGGCTGAGCCTGGAAGATATTCGAAATCTGAATGAGATGGGACACGTGATGTACGTGGCTGACCGGCCGGGATCGGAAGTACCCGACAACCCGCTTTTCCGTCGGCTTGATGTCGCGCCCATGCACGTCTCCAGCACGGCCATTCGAAATGGGGAGGTCAACTGGAGGGAATCCGTCCCCGAGCGTGTCCATGATCTTTACGAGGAGCTCTATCTTGGCGACCAGACAGCCTAAAGGTTTTTTTTGAGGAGATTAAAAACAATTCCTATGCACCAGCCAGAAGGCCGCAACTTGGATCAGGACGCCTTGGAGGCCTTGTTGGCTTTCAGGCTCTCGCATGTCCCAAGCCTTTCCGCTCCCGACCTGAATGCTTTGGCCAAGCGTATCCTGATCGTCAATGAAGCCTTGAGCGCCGAGTACAGGGAAAGGGTGACTCGGCTATTCGCCAAAGAAGGCTTGCTGATGGAAAAAGTCACTCCTGCCTGCGAGATTTTTGACGACAACCATTTCCTGGAGATTTGGTTCGCAGGCGGCCTAGCCGAATTGGGGGAGGGTCAGGCGGCGATCGAAAAGGGGATCGCGTCGGCTTTCCCGGGGCTGGAATTTCAGCGCAAGGACGATGAGGCTGAGGCGAGGTATTACGTGGATTTCCCTTCTCTGCAAGGAGTGCCACCAGAGGAAGTGAACTTGGATGAGCTTGAAGCCGAAATCGATGCTTGGGAGGATGGCGAAGAGGAAGAGGGTTCTGAGGCGGAGGCGGATGGTTTTGAGGAGTTCTTTGAGGCTCACAGGGAGGCTCACAGGATCGACTATGGGGTCGAAGAAGGCATCAGCTCCGGAGAGGAGGCTATCGCTCCCCACACTCTTTCCAGGCTGCGAAATCGCATGCTGAATCTGATCGAGCCGATTGGAAAACGCTACTGCGTCTTGCTGGGTTCTGCCTTGCGCAATGCGGGCGCCCCCACGGGATTGGTGGTTAGCGACATGAGCCCCCTTTGCCAAAAATCAGCCGACAAGAGCTTCCATTTCTCGGTCCAATTTTCTCCGACCTCAAAAGAAGGGCAACCTAGGGCGAAATGGAAAAAGGTGGAGGAAGCGATTCGTTCTGTTTTTTCGGACTCCTTTGAGTCTGATCCTATTTCCGGTAACTGGCGCTCTTATTTTGTTCCCCTGGGCGACTCCTCTGCGCTGGAGTTGCTGGATGCCATTTTGAAGAGCGAGTCTTCGTCAGATTAGGAAAGCGGAGGAAAATAGGCTAGAATGCTTCGGCGTAACCCGAATCCGAAATGCATTTTGCCGACGAAGCCCACATCAGCGTACGCAGCGGAAACGGCGGCGACGGGTCCTCCTCTTTCCGCCGGGAAAAGTACATCCCCAAAGGAGGGCCGGACGGCGGCAACGGCGGCAACGGCGGCAGCGTGGTCTTTTTGGCCGACCTCAACCTGAACACGCTGGTGAATTTCGTGAGCAAAAAGCACTTCAAGGCCGAGCATGGCGAGCCGGGCCGCGGCCGCGACCAGTACGGAAAGCATGGCGAGGATCTCATCCTGAAAGTCCCGGTGGGCACCCTGGTGCGCCAAGCCGGAACCGGCCAACTGCTGGCCGACCTGACCGAAGCAGGGCAGCAGATCGTTGTGGTGGAAGGGGGCTTGGGAGGCAAGGGGAACGCCAACTTCACCAGCTCCACCCGGCAGGCGCCGGATTTTGCTGAACTAGGCGAGCCGGGACAAGAGATGGAGCTGGAATTGGAGCTCAAGCTCATTGCCGAAGTGGCCATCATTGGCTACCCCAGCGTGGGCAAATCCACATTGATCAGCCGCATCAGCAACGCCCGGCCCAAGATTGCCGATTACCCCTTCACCACCCTGGTTCCCAATTTGGGCGTGGTGAAGGTGGGCGAGACGGATTTCGTGGTCGCTGACATTCCGGGGCTCATCGAGGGCGCGCACGAGGGCAAGGGCCTGGGCGACGCGTTCCTGAAGCACATCGAGCGCTCCCGCATTCTGGTCCATCTCATCGACCTGACCCGCGAACGCTTCGCCGACGATTACCGGGCTATCCGCCGCGAACTGGAGCTGTACAGCCAGACCTTGGCCCAAAAGCCCGAGATCCTTGCCTTTAGCAAGGCCGATGCCTCGATTCCAGAAATGGAGGCGGCGGCCGAAAAGGAGCTTCGAACCGTGATCGGCAAAAAGCAGCCGGTCTTTTTCCTCTCCGCCGTTTCCGGCGAGGGCCTGGAAAAGCTTTTGTATGCTGTCAAAGACCAAGTGCTGGCCGAGCGCCAAAAGCAGGCCGAAGCGGAGCTTGAGTCAGTCGAGCCGAAAGCGGAGCGCAAAGTGTTCCGGCCCCACCTGCAGATCTCGCAGACCCGCAACTACCACGTGGAAAAGGAGGGCGAAGCCTTCCGGGTCGTGGGCCGCCGCATCGAGCAGCTGGCGGTGATGACGGACATGAGCAAGCCTGGCGCCGTTTACCGCATGCACGACATCCTCAAGAAGATCGGGGCCTACCGCGAGCTGAAGCGAATGGGGGCCGAGCCCGGCGCTGCCATTCTGATCGGGAAGCAGCGTTTCAGCATGATGGAAATGGAGTGAGCCTGAAAGGCCTGAAAACGTGCAAGCCTGAAAACTTGAAAAAGTGGAGTCAGAGAGTATGATTGCTTATAAGGACGTGATGAATTTTTAGTATTTAAGTGAATATTATGAGCAAAGTATATTCTTTTGATGATTTAACTTGCTGGAAGAAGGCAAGGAGCTTTAGGTCTGAGCTTTATCAGCTCGCAAAAAAATTTCCCCCCTATGAGGAGCGTGCTTTGGCCTCCCAAATTCGGCGAGCGTCTGTCTCTGTGACAGCAAATATTGCAGAGGGATATGGGCGCTATAGCTATACGGAAAAGATTCAGTTCACCCGATTTTCCAGAGCTTCTGTCCTTGAGCTTCAGGATCACCTTTACACTTGCCTGGATGCCGGTTATTTTACCAAGGAGGAATTTGAATTTTTTTACGCTCAGAGTGTCGAGGTGGAAAAGAGCATCAATGGGTATATGGGTTACATTGCTGAACAAAGACTGAAGAATAGGCTGAGCTGAATGAAATGCGGTTTTAAATTTTCAAGTTTCAGCTTTGCAAATTTTCAAAGTATTTAAATTATGAAACTCATCCTCTGCCTTGGAAATCCCGGCTCGGACTACGAAAAGACGCGCCACAATGCAGGTTTCATGGTGGCCGATAGGCTGGCGGAATCTTTTGGATTCGGCCCTTTCAAGGCCAGCGCCAAGCATGAGGCCCGGATTGCCGAGGGGGAGATTGCAGGCCAAAAAACGCTGCTGGCCAAGCCCATGACCTTCATGAACCTTTCCGGACGCGCGGCGGCCAGCCTGGCGAATTTCTACAAAATTCCGCCGGAAGAGGTGTTGGCGGCCTACGACGAGGTGGCTTTGCCTTCCGGAGCGTTGCGATTTAGGTTCGGAGGTTCCGCTGGGGGGCACAATGGAATAAAGAGCCTCATTCAGTCTCTTGGCACGGCGGGCTTCGGCCGTTTGCGCTTGGGTATCAGGCCGCTGGAGCCTTTTTCGGGCGATCTGGCGGACTACGTGCTGGGGCGCTTTTCCTCCAAGGAGCTGGAGCTTCTGGAGAACACCCTTTCGCAGCTTCCGGCAGCCGTGGAGCTGTGGGCCAAAGAGGGGATTGAGGCGGCCATGAACCGTTTCAATGGGGATTTTCGGGAGAGGGAATGAATTCCACATAAGGCTCGTATCCCATCTCGGTCACCATTCTTATATCAAGGCTTGTTAGGTTTTCGACTTGGAGACCGTACATTCTGTCCAATCTTCGTTTGACTTGATTCAGAATCTCTCCGTCGCACATCAATTCTTGGGTTCGATATCCGTCCCTGTGATTTGGCTCCTCCTGAATTCGCGCCAGAATATTGCCCACCATTGGCGATGCTTCTAGGAAGTCTTCGACTCTTGGTGTCAATTTCAGTTGAGTCGTAGGGGTATCCAGGAAAGAGCGGCAAAACCGAATGCCGAATCCGCTCTTGGCATAGGTTTTTCCCGTTTCGGAATCGCTGACAAATGGAAAAATTCTTGCCCTTGTGGTTTCAAGCTCGACTTGCGTTTCTTTTGTTTTGAGATCGGCGAAAGAATAGCCCGCCTGGAAGCAGCCTCCCATTGCCCTTAGGATATTGGGGTTAAGCATTTCCGCTTTGATATCTGCTAACAGCACTTCCGACCAATTCCTTGAGGCCTCCACTTCTGCGTGGGCCAATTTGTAGATTTGATTGCTGAGAAAATCTTTGCTTGCCCACCTTTTAATCCACGAGCTGAGGCTTTGATTTCCCCTTTCTTCAGGCTCTAGGTCTTCCCACACCTGCATCTTGGATCCTATGGAAGCCCTTTCCTCTTGGCTCAGCTTAGTAATATCGATTCCATACCCTCTCTTTAGCTCCTCCGTAAGTTTCTCTGCTTTTACAGGCCCTATGCCAGGAACCTTTAGAATATTTTCTCTTACCAATAGCTCTCCCACATTCTTCCATATTCCGCCTTTCGCTTGGGAGCTTAAATCTAGCCACTGGATGGAGGTCGCCAAAAAGGATTCGCTGAAATCAGTTGAAGAAAGCCAGTCTTCTTCCGGATGCTGAATTCTTCTTGTGGTTAACCTAATTTGCTCTCGGGTTGTTTCCAGAAGCGCTTGGACTTTTGGGCCTTCGAATTCCTCCAGGGTCATTCCTAAGTCCAGAATTGAACCGAATCTCCTTACAATTTCGGCATCCATTCCTCGAGACTGAAGGTATTCAAATGTTTCGAGGCTGCTTATTCCATAGGCTGCTGTTATTTCAGCTAAACCCAATCGATGAAGCTCGTTCTCCCTTTGCTGCTGTAAGTCGGTTCTTCTCATGGCTGAGGTTGCAATGTGGTGGGTAAAAATAACACAAGGCTTTACCTTCGGAAAGCAAAAGAGGTAAGGACTCCGTGCAAGGAGTGAGTTTGACAGCCTTTTGCCTTGCCATTAGACTGCGTGGGCAAAAGCAGCGTTCGGGAGTCGCCAAGTGGTAAGGCAGCGGGTTTTGGTCCCGCCATCCGGGGGTTCGAATCCCTCCTCCCGAGCCAGAAAATGATCTACAGAATCAAGGGCGCTTATTTGCCGGGCTATCCAAATCTGAGTCCAATTTGACAAATCCAGATTTAATGCGTATCCTCAAATCGCCTTCCGTTTTGCGTTGATCATCCTTCCGCTAAACAAAAACAAATGCCGCCAGACGGATCCGGAAACCTCCACGCCCTACCTTTTGAACCTATGCTCTCCACCTCCACAGCCCCATCTTCGGACAGGCCTATAAAATTGGTTGAGCAAGCTCCTACTCCTTTTGCCGGAGAATCTTTTGATTTTTTTCAGGCGGCGGCTCAATTGGACGCAAGGCTAGAGGAGGAGGGGTTTGTGAAGGATCAGAGGGAAGTGGCTCGGATTCTGTTTCGCGAGGAATTTTATGGAATAAGATATGTTCGGAATGATGATCGGATGAGTTCCGCCAATGTGGAGGGGGCTATTGGGGTGGTTCGATCTCAGCTGGAATTCTATGATGTGACGCCTGCCTCAGGAGATGAAGATGCAGGAGATCCGTTGAAAATGGGCTTTGAAAGAAGGAGGGGGCAACCGACATTTGCGTCCGGGGGAAAGGGGGAATTTTGGGGGATTTTTGAATCACCTCCCACGGAATAGTCTCCCACTGGTGCAGGCAGGATTGCACTTGAATCAGGTCTATTTTTGCGGTATAATATTAGGAATACCCTTTCCTATGCGATACCGCTTTTTCGCCCTGCCGGTTCTGGCCCTGCTGCTCTCCGCTTGCTCATGGGGCCAAAGCGAGGGGCAGAAGGCGGAGCTGGTTTATTTTGCTGCGGAGATCACCGCTCCCCAGCTGGCTTCGCCTTTCCAGATCGACAAGCAGATCCAGCGCCAGCTGAGCCAGATCAACCGCGAGCTGGCCCGCCCCAACATTGCCCGGGAGGAGCTGCTGCGGGGCTGGTACTACGGCCTGGAGAGCGAAAAAAAATACGGCACGCCTGATTCCTGGATCTGGCAGGAGGAAGGAAAGACTGGCAAATGGCTCACTTCCGATCTGCTCAAGGAGCGGGATTTTCTGGCCGAGCGCCTGCTGTGCCAGCAGACCGCAGGCCTCTATTTCCTCTCCTGCCTGGAGAGCGAATCGGACCAGTGCGAGCATGTTCCCCAAAGCTCCTGCCGCTGCACCGAGGGGTCTGGATGGGCCCAGGAAGAGGGCTGCCTGCTGCTGGACGAGCAGGGGGAATTCGTTCCCGCCTCCGCCCAGGAGCTGGCTCAGGGCTGGTACTACGGCCTGAACAGCCAGAAGAAGAAGGGGACTCCGCCTTCCTGGGTCTGGAAAGAGCAAGGAGTCCATTCTGTTTGGAGAAGCCCCTTTATTTCGCCTCAACCCTAACCCCAGGAAAGCGTTTCGGTTCGGGCCCTCCTCCCTTCTCCTTTTGGC
>JACCDN011051724.1_pt1 | contig 17982 bp, 14 predicted proteins | sample 7441691 | NCBI WGS metagenome assembly JACCDN01 (sample SAMN15323439, study PRJNA562643) | freshwater metagenome | isolation source: river surface water | place: USA:Blue River Watershed | collected 2017-08-16
AATCTTCCAAAGCAATATCCACTGTTGGAATTTTTGTCGTGTATGCATTGAATATTTTATCTACGCCAAAACCGTTGGACCAGTTATTGGTTAAGATACCTAAAGCACCCGCTTTTTCTAAAACAATAGGCAGCATTCTTGATGAATGTCCTGTTTTACTTAAGCGTTTACGCCAAGCATCCGTTAGTTCAGTACGCTCTTTCTTTAATTTATCAAAAGACTCCTTGGTAGCAAATTGTTGCCAGTTATCGTCTGGTCTGCCTGTAGGTAGGTTCATAGAAATCATGACAAACTTCCCTTTTACAGTAGGTAACCAATTGACAAATGCAATTGAATCAGCCAAATCAGGTATAATCACAATCTCTGCTTTCACCGCTTTCCCTTTGGTGGATGGACTCCAAGATAATTGCGTGCCTTCTAAACTTTTTACTCTTGGAGAAAGCATATCAATATGTGTGATACCACGCTCCCAGCCTTTCCACTCGCCCCATTGTTCGTTGCGTGCATGAATGCCCCAGCTAGTATATTTTTCGACTGCCCATTCATTGGCCTTTTTCATTTGAGGCGTACCCACAAGTCTAGGCCCAATGCCATCCAGTAACTCATGTGCTAATATTTGCAATTGGGAATGCTTAGTTTCTTCCTCTACTATTTTTTCGATAACTGTTTGTGCAGCTACATTATTCGCTGTAAAAAAACAAATAAGGAAAAAAAACTTAGTTACAGTTTTTGTAAAACTAGAGCGAAGCGATTGTAGTGCTTTCATATTTCTAAATTTAAAAAGGTTGATTGAACTATTAGCAACCCCCTTTTGCAGGTGTTCGTTTAAAAATTAATTTGCCATTTTTTTCGATATAGTCCCCTCCAATAATAGGATAGGCATATTTAGGCGCATGAGATACACCACGACTTTTGATCATTATTTTATCATTCACTTTAAGCTGATGCAATTGCTCAAATTCATTTTTTAATGCTGGGCCAAATGAAAGGATATAATCTTCCCCTTTCATTTTTACCATCACCCCAAAGCCTAATCTCGAACCAGGAGGAAGCGAAAGCGAAGTAATAACAGCCTCCATATTGGTGTATTCCCTAATTGACTTTTTAATTTTTGCTTCAGCTGCATATACTTTTTTTCCTGCTGGGGATGCTTCCCATTTTTTAAAATTCATACCTTCAGGAGTAGCCTCCCATTTTTTTAATGCCGCTTTCTTGTCCTCTATAGAAGAGGATATAGTAGATTTTTTTGGAGCTTCTTTAGCAATCTCAGAATTTGAAAATGCGTATACAGTGACTAAAAAAAGAGGTAACACAAAGGCGGATAGTACTTTTTGCATCTAATGGTATTTAATGCTACTAAGTTACAGCATTATTTAGTTCCATAAAATCATTATTTTTATAGCCTAATTGAAAAAAGCAATGAGTGACAAAACAACCATTATTGCATCATTAAATGATGGCGTAAATCAATTCAATGAGTTAATCTCTAATCTAGATCAAGCAGCATTTGAAACCAACTATAATAACAAATGGTCTGCGGGACAAGATTTAGTACATTTAATCAAAGTACTCAAAATAGTCAATATAGGATTTACTTTACCTAAACCTTTATTGCACCTAATGTATGGTGTCAATAAAAATGAAACAAGGTCCTTTCAGCTTCTTCAAACCTTATATAAAAATGCTTTAGAAGGCGGCGCAAAATCTCCTTCTATCTACATTCCAAAACCTGTTTTATTTGAATCAAAAAATCATTTAATTCAAAAGCATACAACATTGAATCAATTATTCATTGATAAATTGAATAAGCATACAGCTACTGAATTAGATCGATATAGATTACCACATCCGATCTTAGGCAAAGTAACCTTAAGTGAGCTTGCTAGCTTTACTTCCTTCCACACTTTACATCATCTAGAATTACTAAAAACAAAATTATTTAGATAGATACACCACCCCTTCTTTCATGACAAACTTGACTTTTCTAATGTCTGATATATTTTTACTTGGGTCGCCCTCTACTACGATGACATCTGCAATAAAACCAGGCTTTAAATTACCTAAACTATCCTCCAAATGAAATGCCCTTGCATTTACACTAGTCGCTGCTTTTAATGCATCCATAATAGGTAAGCCATACTCTACCATCAACTCCATTTCTAACGCATTTTCACCATGAGGAAAGACCCCAACATCTCCACCCAGTCCAATGGAGACGCCAGATGCAATTGCCTCCTTAAAACTTTTTCTTTTATTTAATACATTGTTTGGCGGGTCAGTAATTCCTTTTTTCCAGCCACGATATTGCGAGATCACATCCACAGCTGCGATCGTAGGCATATAAGTCACATTGTGTGCTTTCATAAGTTGCCCTAATTCAACATCAATAAAATCGCCGTGTTCAATTGTTTCTGCACCTGCCATTACCGCACGACGTATTGCTTCTTTTGATTTTGCATGACAAACCATTACTCTACCACTGCTTCTTGTCACTTCATTGATGAGTTTCAATTCGTCCAATGTAAATGAAGGACGATCTTCACCATTGATTCCCCATCGATAATCAGCATATATTTTGATAAAATCAGCTCCTTTACCAATCTGATCTCGTACTACCTTAATTAAATTGTTACCATCCGCAGGTTCTGCCCCTAACATAATTTCTTGATCAGTATCATACCCTTTAGGACCATAAGATCCAGTTGAAACAATCGCCCTTCCTGCAACCATCAACCTTGGTCCAACAACAACCCCTTCATTAATCGCTCTTTTTAGTGCCACATCAGCATATCCAGCACCTTCTGTCCCTAAATCTCTTGCAGTTGTAAAGCCAGCCAATAAAGTATTTTTAGCATGTACGGTTGCGCGAACTGTTCTGTAAGCATCTGCCTCTTTCAAAACCTGTGTATCCCAATCGGTAATATTATAAGGGTACAACATTAGATGGGAATGCCCTTCAATTAGTCCAGGCATAATGGTTGCATTAGGATAATTAACTTTTACAGCACCTTCAGGCACACTTAGCTGTTGAATTGGTCCAACAGTTTTGATTTTATTATTTTCAATGATTAATGCCCAATCTTTATGCATGACTTCGCCGTCAAATAAACGAGGTGCAGTGATATAATATTTTGTTTGAGCTTGACAGTAATGTATAGCAAAAGAAGCTATTAATAGTAGCGTAAAACGCGTTAAATTTTTCATAGCATGGTATTATGAGTGTCCTGTAATTTACAATAAATTTCAAATAATAAGCCCCTTATTATATAGACCTTATGGCTTAAAAATCAACCTTATAGCCCACTACGGGAATTAAAGCAAGTAGGTAATTGTATTTGATGCCACCAATGCCTGCATCATAGTATTGCCTAACAGGGTTTTTCCTATTGGTAAGGTTTTGCACGCCTGCAATTAAACTACCTGTCCTATTTTTGTACTGTGTTTTCCATTGGGTTTGTAAATCAATTCTAAAAATATCCGGAAGCTTTTCTTCATAAATTCGCGTGTTATCAAGCACCGTCGTTTTTCTTAAAATTGATTGCTGAAGATTGATAGGTGTTACGCGAACTCCTCCATGATTTGTAACTTTTAAATCCAATGCGATTGTGGATGTTTTTTTTGTATGCAGGTTCCATTCTTTCCCCATTGTCACAGATAAAATACTATTTGAATTGAATCTGGTATTTCTCCAAATCAAATCGGAGGCCTGGTATTTAGATTGATATAAGCTTAAGGTACTTAAAAAATAAAATTGATCATTCCAAAATCGCTCGAGTGTCATTTCAACTCCATAATTTTTACCCCTGCCTTTATTACTTAATGCAGCAATGACATAGTTGTCCTCTTGATTGATTAAACTAAAACTAGTTTTAGTTGATGCTGAAACTGGAATAGCATACAATGATTGATAATAAGCTTCCAATTTAAAATTCCAATTTTGTTTAAATTGAATATTATAGCCAACTACATAATGCTGCGCTTTGCTAAAATCTAAATTTCTATTGGGTTGAATGGAATCCAGCCCCACTCTTATTCTGGCAAAATAATTGCCCAATGGTTGTGTTTGTGAATGTAATCCGAAGCCTGCAGAAAAAAATTGTGCGCTTCCTGTTTGAATACGAATACCCATTCTTGGTTCTATTGCACTACTTCGGTTGAGTGCAAAATATTGACCATGCAATCCCATTAGGAATCTAATTTTATTGGACGGATCCAATTTCCATTGTAAAAAATATTGACTCAATCTAGTATCGCCTTCTTCCTTCACTTTGTCTTTAAGTACATTGCTTACTGCTTCTCTTTGATTCAAAAAAAAGTTTCTCCCATTTGTATTGAACCCAACTTTGATTAGATTTTTTTTATTTATTTTATGCGTTGCAACAAATGATAAAATAGCGTTTGCCTCCTGAAATTGATTATTTCTAGTCACTATTAATGGGCCATTGATTTTATTATAGTAATTATCTTCCTCTCTATAGTTTGTACCGTTGAAACTATAAATTGTTTTAAGGGATGTTTTATTGCCAATATTTAAATTATGGATCAGTCCGGTCGATCCTGTATTGCTTAGATCCAGGGAACCGGATCTTGTAGATACATTTTGTAAGAAATTTAAAGAATCATTGAGTGCAATTCTATTTTGACGACTTAAACCACCAAAGCCGAAAATCGAGAAAGTGCCAATACTTTTTGTAGGAAGATTGATATGATAAGAAAGGTCTTGAAACCTTGTGCTAGCATCGCTTATTTTAAAACCGAGCTGTTCCATTAAAGTCAAAAATCCGTATCGGTAATTAATTAAGTAAGAACTCTTACTTCCCTTTTTGAAATAACCTTCTGTGGTTAGGTCAACACCAATCGTACTAGCAGAAAAACTAAACTCCCTTTTATTGTTATTGCCTTTACGTAAATAAATATCAAATACGCCAGAAAGGGCATTCCCAAATTCAGCAGGAAATGCGCCAGTCAAAAAATCTGAATTGGATAATAATTGAGCACTTAAAATAGAAATCCCTCCTCCCGAAGTCCCTACTCTTGCAAAGTGATTGGGATTAGAAATTTCAACGCCTTCCATTCTCCATAACAATCCATTGGGTGCATTGCCCCGTATACTTAGGGAATTTTGATCTCCGGTGCTTGATACACCAGGAAAGGAAGTGGCAATTCTTGAAGGATCATTTAATCCAGCCGCAAACCTTCTTGTTTCTTCTACACTAAACATTCTACCGCTCACTAATGCAGCATCATTCAATGGTCTTGTTTTATTTTGACCACTCTGTACAATAACCTCCTTATTATTATTGATATCTTCTTCCATCTCGATTGACAAATAAGTTTCTTTTCCTGATTCAATCGCTATATTAGGAATGGTGATAGTCTTATAGCCTATATATAAAATCCTGACGCTGTATCTACCAACTGGGATAAAATCAAACTTAAAAGCACCCTCCTTATTGGAGATTGTTTTTTTATTGAGATCACCAATAAGTTCGATTGTTGCCCCATGAAGCGCAGTTTTGATAGATTTATCAATGGTTGAGCCGCGTAAAGTTTGTAAAGGCTTATCCTGAGCAAATGCTTTATTAAAAAGCAAAAGCATTATTAAAAAATAATAAATTGTTTTCACAGGACTATATGTTGACTAAAATTTTTAAATAAGTTAGTCAATATATTAAATATGATTCACTATTTGGTTCAATATCTACGATTTTTCTATGTAATGATTACTTCAATTTACCAACTTGATTTTGCACTTGACTTAATAAGTTGTCTAAGTATACCTTATTTAGATACTGACCATTTCTTAAAAAGCCGAATATTTGTTGTGTATGCTGAATACGATCTAAAGGATTCGCATTTAAAATAAGCAAATCTGCTTTTTTGTTTTCAGCTACAGCACCATATTCATTTTGTAAGCCAAAGAATGCTGGCCCATTGATCACAGAACAGCTAAGCGCTTCTTGAGGCGTCAAGCCATATTTTACCATGATGGCCAATTCCTCATGCATGCCCAATCCAGGGTAATTATAGGAGTTTAAAAAACCAGCATCCGTACCTGCTAAAATAGTGACTCCGGATTTATATAACACAGGCAATAAATTAGCTGCAGCTTCAAAATTGGCATGTCTAAATTGGATTGCCTCTGCATTGTCGTTGGCAGCTCTTTGTATTCTCCAGTCATAGGTTCTTTTGAATGCAGGGCCAAGATATTTTAAATAATCATCTTTTGAGAAATCATATTGATCCAAATAAGTCGTCTTATAACTCCCATTAATGGTTGGCACAACTGCGGTTCCATTAGCAGCTAATTCTTTAAATTTTCCAATTGCTACTTCTTTGTTGTATGTATTCAAGTATAAAACAGCAGCTTCTTTATTAGTGATTTTACCAGAAGCCCTAAGCTGAGTGATACTATCTTCTTTATCAGAAGCCGCTCTTTGCAAATAACCAATATGTTCAATAGCAGATAGCCCCGCATTGGCATATTTAGCCACTGTCATAGTTGCGGGGATATGTCCAGTTACCTTCCAGCCTCTTTTTCTTGCAGCTACAATGCTCTTCAAAAATAAATTTGGTTCTAAGGTATTGTCGGTGATTTTTACAAAATCCACTTTTAATTTCTGGAGTGAATCTAAAGCAATATTTAATTCCTGCTCGTTTCCAATTTCTAAGTCGCCAGGCCAGATAGATTTAATGCCTTCTAATTTTGGACCAGAAGTAAATATAGTAGGGCCTTCTAATTTATTTTCGGCAATAGCCTTTTTCCATGCAATCACTGAATCACTGATGTCTCCTGCACAATCACGTACGTGACTAATTCCCATTGCGGTATAAAGCGGCAGTAATAATTTATTTTCTCCAATTAATGTATCACCTCCAAAATGCACATGCATATCCCACAAGGAAGGCATAATGAATTTTCCAGTTCCGTCAATAATAGATTTGGCTTTGTATTTTTTTTGAATTGCTGCACTATTTCCTGTTGCCTTAATAAGGTCTTTATAAATGACCACCGTTTGATTAGGCAATATCTTATTATTGGCCACATCAACAATATTGATGTTTCTAATGATAAGATCTGCTTGAAAACTTTGCGAAAAAGCACTTAAAGAAGTTAAAATAACTCCAAGTATCAATATGTATTTTTTCATAGACGAATTGCTTATGGCTCAATTTACTTTAAGCAATCCAAAATAGCATCGCTTTGTCTATGAAATCTAATTTTTTAATAACTCCAGCAGCGTATTGGCTTGTTGAACGCCAGGCTGCCTCCATTGAATCTCCCCCTTTTAGCATATTGCTAGCGTTGGCACACTCTATGGTGCTTTGATGGGTTTTTTAGTGGCAGGGATGTTTAAAAAAGAGCAGTAATTATATATGTGCTTGGATAAACTCCCTACAAAATTCTAACATTGTCTTAATTGCCCTTGGATGAACACCATGCGTTTCTACGCCAGCACTAAATACTTCCACTAAGTCTCCGCCAAAAAAGTTCAAATAACCATGTGCAATTTGACTACGGCAGGAGTTGCCTGTACACAATACTAATATTTTCTTTTTCATAAAAACAAGGTTTAACAAGATCCAGCACCTGGTATACAAGCATTTTCCTATAAAGGTTTTTCGGCATAAATAATAATACAAAAATACCTGTTGATCCTAATTTAAAATATTAAATTTTTTGATCTTAAACCAACTAACAAAAGAAAAATCTGCAACCAAGGCTTACAAAATAAATTGAGTGCACCTTAATTACAGATTTTCATATTTGGAGGAAAGAAAATAGGGTCTTATTCTTTTACTAAGAATGGAATTTTGCCATCTGTTATTATGATTTTGGCATTTGGCGATTTACTTAATCGATCAAAAGCGTCGATACTTCTCATTTTTAAAATTTCTGAAGTCAATCCTTGTGCCTGAATCAACTGTGCGTCCCTTGCTCCTGTCGCTTCGATAATTTTTCTAGACGCCTCAAGTTTTTCTTGTTGTAGTACAAATTCCATTCGCATTGCATCTTGCTCTGCTCTAAGTTTTTGTTCAATAGAGGATGCTAAACCAGTTGGAAGAGAGATACTTTTCATTAAAACATTTTCTACCACCATACCGCTACCCTGAAGATTCTCTTGCATTTTCTTATAAATTGCATTTTCGATATCGGAACGTTTTCCTGAATGCATGTCTTTTGCATAGTATTGAGCACATATATCAGAGGAAGCCGATCTAAAAATGGCTGTAATGATTGGTTCATAATTTGTACCATATTGCGTAAGCAATTGCTTAAACTTAGTATTATCAATATGGTATAATATACTAATATCAGCCTGCACACTCAAGCCCTCTTTACTTGGAAGATTCAAGGCAAGTAAAAGATTGTTGGTTTGAGTTGAAGTCCTAATGACTTTTGAAAAAAATGGATTAAAAACAATTAAACCAGAGGTTAGAGGATTACCCTTAAGTTTACCTAGTTGCTGTTTAATGCCCACTTCTCCTGGCTTAATCACTGCACATTGTGTGAACAAAAAGGGAATGCATAGTAAAATAATCTTTTTCATAATATTGCTTTTTTTATAAAAACAATATTCATTCAAAAGAGTTCATAAAAAATTGTTAACAGACAGCAAAAATTCATTTAAATTATTTATGAATAATATAAATGAATTTTTGAACACAAAATTGATTTGAGTAACTGGGTCCTATTGTCTTTTATTTACTTCATTGATTGGTCTAAAAAGTACTTTATCTGCGTAAAAAGTTCCAAACGGAACAAGTGAAGCTAAAAAAGCCATACACATTTTGAATATGTTCCAGCGATGTATAAATGAAACTTGGAGGAGTAAAACAATATAAAGCACAAAAAGCATACCGTGCGCCAAACCAACAACATAATTAGGCTGTGGCATAGCAAATTTGTATTTTAAAATCATCGTAAATCCTAAAAGTAAATACGAACAACCTTCAATAAATGCCACAATTCGGAGTCTCCCTAATGCCGTTTTGAATAATTCATTTACCATTGTATTATATCTTTTAAAATAGTTTTTTGTTAATACTTTACAGTGCTGCTATGCATGTCATTCTAATTATTTAACACTTGCAGCTAATTCAATATTCCAATATTATTGCCAGTCAATTCCATCACTCCTATTGCAGGTGGCACAGACCCTATCTGGTTCATCCTATCCAAAAAATCCTTGATGGTGAATGTTTTTCCAGCTAATTCCATTGCTCTTGCATATTCAGCCATTGCCTCCTCAATAAGGTGTTTCCCCGTAATATAGCTTGTGCCATATCCCGGTTGTCTCATATAAAGATGCTGTTCAAATTTCAATAATTTCTTCTCGGTTTTCATCCATCCCCTTGGTGTATACTGCGCGTGTATTTTCCCTGCCTCCTCCATTGTCATTTCATTTGCATGTGCATATAAAGAACCTAATCCTCTTGCAGCACGCTGCGCGATCAAGATGTAAACAATTTCTCTCACCCTAGGATCATCATCATAAAGCCCGGCATTCATAAATGTCTCTTCTACTGCAGTAGCCATGCCTTCATTTCTTGAATCGAAAATATTATACAATAATGGATCACGCCTAATCTCAGAAACATGTGGCTCAAAATCCATCTGCGCCAATTCAAACCAATGATAAAAATGAGAAAATAATGGACGCGGATCATAATGCATCGTAATCAAAAAGAAATTACGTTTCTCCTTTGGAACAAATCTGCCTTCGTGCTCCCTTAAGGCAGGTTCATAATAACTTTTCATGGTTAGTAATTGCTGCTGATCAAGAAATTTTAAAAAGCTCCTAACAGATTTTTCTTTCAATGAATCGTATTCCAAAACAGTATTGGCCTCCCTAAGCATTGGCAAATTTCTATTGCGGTGTTCCTCTAATTTTAGTGCGGACCAAGCACGTGAAAGCTCTCTTTTTAATAATACCACTTGGTCTTCCCATGTCATGGGAACAAGGTGGACATTTTTTGAATACCAATTATAATTTTCTTTGCCTATTCCAGAAGGACCAGTCTTCTTATTCGATTCAGCTTCAAGCCATTTTACAAACTTTTGGATAGAGGCCATTGATTGATGAATCAAATTTTGAAGCGTGCCATCGTCTTTGACACCCGGTTTTTCAAGCAATTCATTGAGATCGTCTATCTGTGATTGGATATCACTAATACCCGCAATCCAAAGTTCTTTTGCATTGCCTGTCAAATTCAATTGAGCTTGTTCATTTAAAGGTACAATCACCTTCAACTGATTGATCAGATCATTCTTTTCGGCCACAGAAAGTGGAAATGTATATTTCCATAAATCAACAATCGCATGATGCGTAGGTCCTTCATGTGCTGGAACATCACTACGTTCTGTAAAAATAGTTTTATAAAAAGCCGGATCCCTATTCCATGGTTTTAAAACTCGATGATTGAAATCGTATCCATTCATTTCGGCCCAAACTAGCATCCAATCAACTTTGTGTTCAATAGTCCAAGAACTGGTATCTATTCTGTTTAATTTTGATTGCAATAGCTTGAAAGCAGGCCATCGTTTATTGAAGTTAAGAACAGTATAATCTGGCGCGCCTTTGAGCAAAGAAGGTTTTTCGAAAGCTCGCCATTCTTTGAAAAGGGATACAAGAGATGCATAATCATTTGTTTGCTTTTGTTGAGACATCCCTGATGCACATATCAACGAAAACATCAAAAGCAAAATAAGTCTTGAAATGGAATAACAATATTTCATAAAGCAAATTTTTGGAGATTATGAAGATCGTAATTTTCATTTGAATTATAGCGCCTTAATGATTATAAAGATGCTAAATACCTATAAAGTAGGGAATTTATGTCTATTCTTAGCTGCTTAAACAAATACAGTTTGAGACCATTTTTTTACTTAAATTCAGGTTGTCAAAAATGGAACAATACTATGCGTTTTATCCTTTATTTTCTTTTGCTATCTAACCTTACATTATCCGCTCAGGTGCTCGACTTCAGCATGTTATCCTCTCTAAAAATCAGAAACGTTGGCCCTGCCAATATGAGCGGAAGAATCACCTGCATTGATGCATTAAAATCGAATCCAAAAATGATCTATGTTGGTGCTGCATCTGGGGGTGTTTGGAAATCCGAAAATGGAGGATCTTCATGGAAGCCTATTTTTGATGAACAGCCTACACAAAATATTGGCGCAATTGCTATTCAGCAGAGTGACCCTAAAGTGATATGGGTAGGCACTGGTGAAGGCAATCCCCGTAACTCGATGAACCTAGGAATGGGCATCTTTAAAAGTGAAGATAGCGGTCGAACATGGAAACATATGGGATTGACAGCAACTAAAACAATCCATCGAATTATTATCGACCCTCGAGATCCAAATATAATTTATGTGGGCGCAATGGGAGATTCATTCACAGCAGATTCCAATCGCGGTTTATATAAAACCACCGACGGTGGCCAACACTGGAAACAAATTTTATTTTCAAATACGACTTCGGGTGTAGCAGATCTTGTGATGCACGAATCAAATCCAGATAAACTCATTGTTGCATTGTATGAGCACCATAGAACGCCCTATTATTTTGTTTCGGGTGGGAAAGGATCAGGTATTTATATCACCAATAATGGTGGTGCGCAATGGGAAAAATTATCAGATACAAATGGTTTGCCAGCGGGTGAATTAGGACGAGTGGGACTTGCTATAGCGCCTAGTAATCCAAATATTGTTTATGCAAAAGTGGAAGCGAAAAAAAATGCATTGTACAAAAGTGATGATGGGGGTATGCATTGGAAAATGATCAATGACAATCCACGATTTACAAATAACCGTCCCTTTTATTTTCAAGACCTTGCCGTTGACTCAAAAGATCCCGATCGTCTATACAATATATATCAACCTTTGTCGGTAAGTTATGATGGTGGTATTAGCTTTGATCCAACACCGATGATCCCAGCAGATGAAACAAAAGGGATTCATGCCGACTTTCACGCCATGTGGATTAATCCATATGATGCGCAACATTTTATAATTGGTGGAGATGGTGGCTTGGGCATCACTTATGATCATGGAAAGTCTTGGTATTTTCCAGAAACGATTCCTGTTGCTCAATTTTATCATGTGAATGTGGACTACGAAACGCCATTCAATGTTTATGGTGGAATGCAGGATAATGGAAACTGGTCTGGACCTGCTTATACTTGGAAACGCGGTGGCATAAGAACATTGTATTGGCAATACTTGGTGGGCGGGGATGGTTTTCATATTGCTCCAGATCGCGATGATGCAAGATTTGGTTATGGTACTTCACAAAATGGAGATTTGTATCGTTATGATAAGCTTACGGGATATTATCAAAGTATTGCACCAACAGCAAAAGAGGCTTCAACACATTTGCGATTCAACTGGAATGCTGGATTTGCAAAAGACCCATTCAATGAAAATGCTGCATACTATGGTTCTCAATTTTTGCACAAGACCACAGATAAAGGAAGAAACTGGGAAACGATTTCATCCGATCTCACAACAAATAATCCTGCTCATCAAAAGCCCGATTATGGTGGATTAACGCTCGATGTTTCCGGAGCAGAAAATTACAATACCATTATTGCTATTGCGCCGAGTTTTCTTGATAAAGATCTTATTTGGGTTGGCACCGATGATGGACAGGTGCAACTCAGTAACAATGGAGGATTGTCTTGGAATAATCTTACAAAAAATATCATTGGACTGCCCGAAGGTGCATGGATTCCACAAATACATGCATCACGATATGAAAAAGGAACGGCATGGTTAGTGGCCAATAATTATCGCAAAGGAGATTATACATCCTACTTATTTAAGACCACAGATTATGGTAGCACATGGAAAAGTATACTTGATGCAAATCAGGTCAAAGGCTATGCATTAACTTTTGTTCAAGATCCAGTGGAGAAACAATTAGTTTTTCTGGGAACGGAAAATGGATTGTGGGTGAGTATTAATGAAGGAAAAGATTGGGTGCCATTCAAAAATGGTTTTCCTAGCGTGTCAACTATGGACTTAGTTATTCAGGAAAAAGAATCAGCATTGGTGGTGGGAACCTTTGGCAGAGCCATATGGGTGCTTGACGACCTAAAGAGTTTGCGTGAGATTGTAAGAGGAAATACCAAAGAAAAAATAACTACTTTACCTATGAATGAAGTCATACAGGTAAAAGGATTGTTCATTGCGCCTCCGGGGAATATCTGGACAGGATTTGGTACCACATTTGAGGGAGAGAATCGACCCTTCCAAGAAGCAGCCATCCCAATTTATATCAATGATATTCCTTCCAAAGAAGATAAGGTTAAAGGATTCATTTTAAATAATAAAGGGGATACCATTCAACAATTAACAGCACAAGTGCTGATGCAAGGATTGAATTATATGCACTGGAAGCTGGATGAAAATCGCACATACTTATCTGGAAACTATGATCCAAATGAATCAAGAGGAATTCCTGTGCTTCCTGGCACCTATACAGCAGTCATAATGTATAAAGGGATTCAGTCTAGTACCAGTATCAAAGTAATTTCAGATCCAAGATTTAAGATGAACGAAGAAGTGGATCGGGAATTGTATCGTTATAATAAAGCACTCGATTTGGAAGTTGTAAGATTAAAGTCTCTTTTCAACTTGATTAATTCTTGGGAGCAAGCATTAAAAAATATTCATGAAAGGTTAACTAAACAAAAAAATAATGAAAAAGCATTAAAAACTGTGAACCAGATGATGGATATGGTGAAACAATTAAAATTAGCTGGCAAAGATAGCCCTGGTAATCGTCAGATAGGCGCATGGCAGAGCGTCAAGGTCACTGCTACTTCTGCCATCAATGAAGCAGAAAAAGTAGCGATGGCTAGAATAGAAATTCCCTCTGAACAGGATTGGAAAAGAATTAGCGATGCAGCTGCATTGATTGATAATTATAAACTTCAAATAAATCATTTTGAGGATACTAGCTGGAAAAAATTTATCAAGCTTTATAGGAAAAGTAAATGATGAAATTGGGTCATTTTTACAAAAACCAACTATAAATAAGGAACAGTATTTACAACATCCTAATTGGCAAAACCATGCATGATCTAAAAGCAGGAATATATATTAAAAGCACTGCGCTATTGAATGGCAGTTTCTTTGAGGATACAAGCATTCTAATCGTTGAACACAATGAAGCAGGAACAACTGGTTTTGTAACTAATAAATCCTTTGGAAAGTCCTTGCATGAACTAATTGAATTCAATCACAGTAAACCATTTCCGCTAATGGATGGTGGTCCCGTTGATAGAACACATCTCTTTGTAATACACAAACGACCAGATCTCATTGAAGGAGGTAAAGCATTAACCAATGGCCTTTATTTGGGTGGCAATATGGAGCAAGTGATTGAAGCCATCAACAACGCGTTTGCCACTCAAGCAGAAATTCAACTTTTTATTGGCTATTGTGGATGGGATGAAGGAGAATTGGAAGCGGAGCTAGAAGAAGGAAGTTGGAGCATCTAGAAGGATTAAAATCTATCAGCAACAAATAAACCACCGAAAGTGGCAGTCATACAAACTACAACACTCAATATAATATATAAAAGCATAGTGCTGTTTTGACCTTGTTGAAAGAGTGCAACTGTTTCGCTACTAAAAGCCGAAAAAGTGCTAAAGCCACCACAGAAGCCCACTATCCAAAATAAACGTGCAACAGGAGAAAGTAATTGTTTTTGATCTGCCAATCCTATCAGAAAACCCAATACAAAACAAGCAATTACATTAATTGTAAATGTACCAAAAGGAAAACTAGAATTATGGAATGCGTTGACCCACTTGCCAAGTACAAACCTCACCAAGCTGCCTAAGCCGCCTCCAATAAAAACATAGATAAGTTCCTTCATGGATTCAAAGTTAAACTAATTCTTTTGTGTTACACAATACTATAAAGTAGTTATGCTTGCCTAGAAAGCTATAATTTCTTAATTTACAAATAAATAGCTTTTTCAAACATTCATGCCACCTATATGATCCTTCAAAATAAAAATTCATTTTATACCTTCATTCGACTTAATATAATTGTAATCATATGTTTTTGTTACTCTAATATTAAAGCGCAAGAAAATTTTGCAGATAAATGTATAGGCAAATGGGAAGGCATGATGTATATGTATGGAAAAGGACAATTAAGAGACAGCTTACCTGTAGAATTAGATGTCCAAAAAACAAATCGGTCCGATACATGGTTATGGAAAACAACCTATTTGTCAAAAACAATGCCAGCCGTAAAAGACTACAAATTGGTTTTAAAAGATGCAGTAACACAAACATATGTCACAGATGAAGGAAACGGCATTGAATTAATGGACTACTATTTTAATAACAAATTATATTCAGTTTTTGAAACACACGGTGTCATGTTAACATCCAGCTATGAACTACAAGGGAATCAACTAATTTTTGAGGTCAGTTCCGGAAAAAAATTAGATGAAAATAAAGAAGTAAACAATTATAGTATCCTTAATTTACAAAGGGTTATTTTCAAAAGGCGTAAATAATGTATTCACTTATTATACAACCTTACTCCTTTATTGACTAGGTTTGGCATTTACCATCTCAATTTCAAAAACCAAAATAGAATTAGGTACAATAATTGCAGATCTTGTTCGAATACTATATGCCAGCCCTGAAGGAATTAAAAGTTTTACTTTATCCCCAATACGTGCTCCCTCTAATCCAACTTGCCAACCTTTAATCAATCTAGCCAATGGAAAAGTACGAGTCTCTTTTGCAGTTTGATCAAAAATAATATTTGTTCCCATCAAGTACCCTTTGTAAAAGATAGAAACGGTATCAGTCAATTTAACCAATTCAGACTTTGTACCTGTTTTCATCATTGTATAATACAAACCATTTTTGTAATGAATAGCATCCGTCTTGTTGGACTCTATTAGTTTTTTAATGACAATAGAATCATTGTATGCGCGCGCTAAACTATCTATATCAGAAAAAGGCGGCAAGAAAGGTTTTTGAATACTGGTATTTTGAATTTTCAACCATGCACCATTATCCCCTTGACTCCATGTATCTGTAAAAAGAGATTCCATGTTCGCATTGATATTACTAGACTTAAAGGCAGATGCAGACTTTATACCTTCTGTATATTTATTGATTCGAAAACTTGCAATGAGTTTCCATTTATTCAAAGAAGGAAAATAAATATAGCCACTATAAAAAATAAAGTTTTGAGCAGAATCATTGGCAGTAACAATGTATAATTTATACTGTTTTTCATTGATCGAATTTAAATCCCATGTTACAATTTTTTTAGAAAAGCTGACTTTGGTTTGTAATCCGGTCGTTAATAATTGACTTGAGTTTGGAACCTCAAAAACAACCTTGTTATTTTTATTTGTAAAATTCAAATACAATTTAGCTTGATTGGTCAATATACCTAATTTACCCATTTGGTTAGGTTCAAGTAAATGATTGTTCACCGTTGTAATCATAGCATTTTGATTCACTACAGTATTGATTGGCAAATCTATTTGAACTATTTTTTGTCCAAGTCCAATACTCGTTTGAGCAACCACTTGAATTGAAAAAAACAACCCAGCAAACAATAAAAAATGTTTAATCATTATAGAGATTTTAGGTCATCTAAATTAGGTTAATTATCAATATATTGTTGCTTCCTATTCCTTATTTGGGGAACGAATTAAGGATTTGTTTGAATAGTATTTAGGATTCGTGTAAGAAATGTGTCAATCAATATTATATACAAAGGGATTAAAACGCTTCTCCTATGTAAAAATAATATCCATTCCCCTCACGAGTAAACCCAAGGTCAAAACGCACAAAAATATCTTTTGACTTGAAGATGAGATACCTTGCTCCAACGCCTCCAGCCATCTTAAATGATGATGAAAATAAACTTTTTGCAGATGGGGCAACTGTAGCTGTTGAAATAAAGGCAGCCGCACCCAACCGTTTACTGAATCCAAACGGAAGAAACCTATATTCGGCCTGTGATGTTAAAAAATTCTTATCCCTAAATCTTCCAAGGTAGTATCCCCGCATCATACTCTCTCCTCCAATCATGGCCATTTGATTGAAAGGCACATCTCCTTTATTGAATAGTGCTGATCCCTGAAGTGCTAAAACATCTTTTGGATTAAACCCTTCTCTAAAATATCGAAAATCAAACTGTGTACTGAAAAATGTATTGGTGCTACCAAGGGATTTAGAATAGTTAAGAACAGCTAGTTCGGCGAATAAACCTTTCCTCACGTTCAATACATTTTTTCTGTTATCAAATACCAAACCCATTCCAAAACCAATGTTACTCGAACCCTTGTAACCAGTCGGATAATCATAATCAACTTTATTCGCTCCTAAAAATTCAACATTATACATTTTTTGAAAATCAAACTCCGCTCCAACAAAAAAGTTTCCATTAATTTTTCTGAGTACCCTTTCACGAAGTTGAATATTGGTATTATTTACAACATCATATCCTTCTTTGGGGGTATTCATTCCAATGCCATAATATTTCATTGGGAAATATTGAAATTTACCTCTACCCAGAAAAAACCACTTATCTCCATCACCATAAATAGCATGATCTAACAAAACCCCATACTGTTTTTCTGCAGTATAAAAAGTGAAAGTATTGATTTCACTAAGCCTGTTTTTATTGTTTTTATTGGCATAAAAAAGATAAAGGTTCACAAGTCCTATTTCTGTTCTTGTTTCAGGAGTATAGGCCAACGTAGGATATATAATATAATTAGATTTACCAGAACTATCTTCGAATTCTTCAAGTAACTGTTCTTTTTTATTGGCGATAAATTCTTTTATTTTTTGTCCATTTGCAACAATCACCAGCAAATTACAAAAGAGATTTATCAATAAGAATTTTGAGAACTTAAACACATTGCCCATTTTATACTTATTCAAATTTATTATATTGTTTTGCTTAAAAACAAA
>JACCDN010733657.1_pt1 | contig 17975 bp, 17 predicted proteins | sample 7441691 | NCBI WGS metagenome assembly JACCDN01 (sample SAMN15323439, study PRJNA562643) | freshwater metagenome | isolation source: river surface water | place: USA:Blue River Watershed | collected 2017-08-16
CGAAGAAAGTGATCAGCGGTGGTGGTGGTGTTTGGGGCGAGCAAGTAATGGCCGCACACCCTCAAATTTCGAAAGCCGATGCACGTGAGATGGTGATTTACATTCTTGGCTTAAATGATGCGAAGAAGGCGTCCCAACCGGTTAAAGGATCTTATGTGACTTCGGATAAAGGCAAGCCAGGTACATTCATATTTTCGGCCTCGTATACCGACAAAGGAAATGGCAAGATGGCGCCAGCGACAGGTCAAAAGGTAGTTACCTTGCGCGATGCGAAAGTAGCGGCTGTTTCCTTAGACGCTAGCGCGAAGGTTATGAAAACGAAGGTAGACGGAATGGGTGAAATCGTTGCTGCTTTGGGAGATCAAGGATATGCAGCCTTCAATCAAATCGATTTGTCAGGTATCAAGAATATCAAGGTATCTGCTGGAGTAATGGCAGGTGTTACCGTGGGTGGAAAGTTAGAGTTACGCTTGGGAAGTCCAACGGGTAAATTAGCCGGAAGCATTGATATTCAAAATTCAGGCCAATTTGCCATGCCGGTTTCTGTGAACGGGGTGAATGATTTATACTTCGTATTCGTGAATCCGAATGCAGGCGATAAGCCATTATACGCTTTGACGGAGTTCTATTTCGAAAACTAATCGAAAAGGATAATAAAAAAGCCCCGAGCGTCGCTTGGGGCTTTTTTTATTTAGGGGGATGTTCATCCATTCGAATCGCTTTGATGTACAAGTTTTCTACCTTCTTCCTTGCCCATTCCGTTTTTCGAAGAAAGGTTAAACTTGAATTCACACTCGGCTCATGTGCGAAGCAATTGATCCGGATGCGACTGGCAAGCCCTTCCCAACCATATTTATCGACTAAATATTCTACAATAAACTTTAACGTTTTACCTTCTAATGGATCCATGGTTTATGCTCTTTCCGATAGTTCTAACCAGCGTAATTCTTTCTCTTCTAAGGTATTCTTGATTGTTTCAATGGCTTTTGCCCAGTCGGCCAACAACTGAAAATCCTCCGAGCCGCTATTCAGTTTTTCGATGAGCGCCTCTTTTTCCGACTCCAATGTGGCCATTTCTTTCTCCAATTCTTCAAACTCTTTCTGTTCTTTAAAGCTCAATTTAGCGCCCTTTTGAACGGGGGTAACGGGAGTCTCAATCACAGGCGCCTTTGTAACAGGAGCAGGTTCTTTTTCTTTATTTTCCAATGAGATGCGGTAATCCGTATAATTTCCATTGAAGAAATTCACTTCGACCTCTCCCTCAACAAGGATTAATTGGTCTACCAAATTATCCATGAAATAACGGTCGTGCGACACCAATAACAAACATCCTTGGAACTCACTTAGAAAGTCCTCCAAGAGCTGTAAGGTATCTAAATCCAGGTCGTTGGTCGGCTCATCCAGAATCAAGAAATTGGGATTTTTGACCAACACCTGCATCAATTGCAATCGCTTCTTTTCGCCACCGGATAGCTTGGACACCGGGGTGTATTGTTGGGCCGTTGGGAACAAGAACTTACTCAAAAATTGACTCGGTGTTAAGGATTCGTTTTTGCCATAAGGAATCACCTCCGCAATTTCTGTGATCGTATCGATCACCCGTTGTTCGGGTTTGAATTCGAAGGGTAATTGCGTGTAATAGCCGATGACCAAAGTTTCACCAGGATCGATGGTTCCTGAATCGGGTTGTTCCAATCCGGTCAGTAATTGAAGAAAGGTAGTCTTGCCGGCACCGTTTTTTCCCACAATACCAATGCGATCTTTTTTCTTAAAGGTATAGGTGAAATCATTGACGATTTTCTTCTCGCCCCAGGCCTTTTTCAGGTGGTTGATTTCAATGATTTTATTCCCTAAACGGGACATTTGAATGTTTAACTCCAACTTGCTATCATCGACTTTGCGATGGGCCACTTCTTCCGTTTCAGCAAATGCATCGATTCGGTATTGGGCTTTGGTTCCACGCGCCTTGGGTTGGCGACGCATCCATTCTAATTCTTTGCGATATAGGTTTTTGGCCTTGGCCACAGTGCTCGCTTCCGATGCTTCACGTTCCGCTTTTTTCTCTAGGAAATAGCCGTAATTCCCTTCGTAGGTATAGATCGAGCCATTGGCAAGCTCCATCATTTTATTACAAACTTTATCGAGGAAATATCGGTCGTGAGATACCACCAAAACGGTAACATTTGGCCCAGATAAGATACCTTCTAGCCATTCAATCGTCTCGATATCCAAGTGGTTGGTCGGCTCATCCAGAATCATAATATCTGGACTTTCAATCAATAACTTAGCCAGCGAAAGACGCTTCTTTTGTCCTCCGGATAAGGTAGAAACTTGTTGGTCCCCATCCGGTATCCCTAAGCGGCTAATAATTTGTTTAGCGCGCGCTTCATAGTCCCAGGCATTATTCGATTCCATTAGTGCAAAGGAATCTTCGAGCTCTTGGGGATCGCCGGAAAGCATCGCTTTTTCATAGGCCTTGATTGCCACGGCGCTCGGAAGATCGTCGGAGAAAAGGTAATTTAATACGCGCTCATTCTCCTCGAAAATGGGGTTTTGTGGCAGGTATCCGACCCGAATTCCCTTGCGGATGGTAATCTTGCCTTCATCGGGGGATTGCATACCCATGATGGATTCCATCAAGGTCGTTTTGCCGGTTCCATTTTTTCCGATGAGCGCTACTTTTTCGCCTTTTTGCAAGCCGAAAAACAGGTTTTTAAACACCCAGCGTTCGCCAAGATTACGCGAAATATTTTCCGCCGATAGATAATTCATAAGGTATTAGTCGTTTGCTTCTGCAGCTTCTTCACGCATTTTTCTGCGCAATACTCGGCCCGAAACGATGATGCTGATCTCATATAACCCAAATAATGGGAAGGCGACCAACAGTTGGGAAATCACATCCGGCGATGGCGTAATAATCGCTGCCACTAACAAGATGACGATTAAGGCATGCTTGCGGTATTCGCGCATGAAGGAAGGCGTTAAAATACCAACCTGCGATAACACGAATGCAATCATGGGTAATTGGAACGTCAATCCACAGGCTAGGGTCAACATCGACAACAAGGAAATATAATCGTTGATGTCAAATTGATTCTGAATGGATGGGTCCAATTTGAAATTGGCCAAGAAATTAATGGCCATCGGTGCAACGACAAAGTAGCCGAAGGACACCCCGACGAAAAACAACAAGGATACCCAGAAAACGGCGCCGCGCGCAGCTTTTAACTCTTTAGACTTGAGACCTGGACGAATAAAGCGCCAAACCTCGTAAAACGCATATGGAAAGGCAAACATCAAACCCACAATGATCGATTGTGTCAAGGCCATCATGAATTGACCGGAAACCTCCCGACTTTGTAAGATGAAATCTGCTTGCTGCATGCAGAGACTGGTCATCCCTGTTGCATCCGCCAATCGACATAAAACTTGATTCGTCCAAAAATCGACCTTCGTAGGACCCATGATGATGATACCGAAAATTTCGTTTCGGAAAATCCAGGCCGCAATCGTAAAAATCAAGATAGAGGCGATGGACCGGATGATGTGCCAACGCAACTCCTCCAGGTGATCCAGAAAAGACATTTCGGTCCCGTCTTTCTCCTCGTCTAATTCATCGTCCCAATCTTGATCTAATGCCATTTTCGCTTATTATAGATATAATGGGAATTGCTTCACCCATTCATTTACTTCTCCTTTGATCGCTTTTAATACCGCTTCATTATCGTGGTTCATCAAGGCCTTATCAACCATGTCCACAATTTGTGACATATCCGATTCTTTCAATCCACGCGTTGTCATCGCCGCAGTACCTACACGCATACCCGAAGTAACAAAAGGTGATTTGTCGTCAAATGGCACCATGTTTTTGTTAATTGTGATATCCGCTTGAATCAATGTGTTTTCAGCTAATTTTCCACTTAATCCTTTTGGACGTAAGTCGATCAACATCAAGTGGTTGTCTGTACCTCCTGAGATAATATCATATCCTTTCGCCAAGAATGCTTTTGCCATCGCTTGTGCGTTTGACTGCACTTGCTTCGCATACGTTTCGAACGTTGGCGTTAATGCCTCGCCAAAAGCAATCGCCTTCGCAGCAATCACGTGCTCTAACGGACCACCTTGCGTTCCTGGGAACACGGCGCCATCAAGACATGCCGACATTAACTTCAAATCCCCCTTTAGTGTCTTAAATCCAAATGGATTCTCAAAATCATTTCCCATCATGATCAAGCCACCACGTGGTCCACGAAGGGTCTTGTGTGTCGTCGTCGTAACGATATGGCAATGTTGCATTGGGTTGTTTAATAAACCTTTTGCAATCAAAGCGGATGGGTGAGATATGTCGGCCAATAAAATCGCCCCAACTTGATCTGCAATGGCACGTAAACGTGCATAATCCCAGTCACGTGAATACGCTGACGCGCCACAAATGATCAATCTTGGTTTCTCTTTTACTGCGGTAGCTTCTACTTTGTCCCAGTCGATTAACCCCGTTTCTTTTTCTACGCCGTAAAAGAAGGCTTGGAAATATTTTCCCGAGAAGTTTACAGGAGATCCGTGAGATAAGTGACCGCCGTGCGACAAATCAAAGCCTAAGATTTTATCGCCGGGATTTAAAAATGATAAAAATACAGCTGCATTCGCCTGTGCGCCTGAGTGGGGTTGAACGTTTGCCCATGTCGCGCCAAATAATTTTTTCGCGCGCTCAATCGCCAAGGTTTCTACTTCATCCACCACTTCACAACCCCCATAATAACGCTTTCCTGGAAGCCCCTCCGCATATTTGTTCGTCAATACACTTCCTTGCGCTTCCATCACTTGTGGCGATGTGAAGTTCTCAGATGCAATTAACTCGATACCGAATTCTTGTCGGTGAGCCTCTTGACTGATCAATGAAAAAATTTCGTTGTCTCGTTGGGTTGGGAATGTGCTAGCAGCCATGAATAAATGATGTTCTTGATTACGTATTTTAAGGGTGTAAAATTACGTTTTTTTATCTGAATAGAAAAACGCTAAATTGGAAACAATGTTGACATACATCACGTTTATATACCGGTAAAAAACTGTATTTTTGGGGCAGTAAAATTTTCAAGAAATGAAATTAAAATACATCGCGTTGTTGCTGTTCTTTTCAGTCCAGCTTTTTGGGCAGAAGATAACACCTGCGAAATGGTCATGGACTTTGTCGCCTGCTCAACCTGCTGTAGGGCAAGAAGCTGAAGTGATCTTTAAAGTTAGTATTGATAAAGGCTGGTATTTATATTCCTCGGATTTCGACAAAGAATTAGGTCCAGTAGTGACTACCGTTAGCATTAAACCCGGATTGGGTGTTGAACCGATAGGTCCATTGAAGGCAATTAATCCGCATAGCAAGGAGGATAAAGAAATCTGGGGTGGTACCTACACCTACTTTACGGAACAGGGGGAGTTTCGCCAAAAGGTTAAAATCACCTCGGAGAATTGGGTTATTGATGGGGCTTACGATTCCCAAACCTGTTCGAACGAGAGTGGATTGTGCGTGCCGATTAAAGGTAATTTCAAGATTTCAGCCAGCGAGGACTCAAAAAAAAAAGCCTCTGATGTAGCGGGAGGTGGGCTAATTGAGTTCTTTTTTGTAGCCTTGGGGGCGGGACTTTTGGCTTTGTTGACCCCATGCGTGTATCCTTTAATTCCAATGACGGTTAGTTTCTTCACCAAAAAACAAGGTGGGAAACGGCTTGCCTTTCTTTATGGCTTGTTTATCGTCCTAATCTATGTTTTTTTTGGAACCATACTTGCCTTTTTTGCGGGGGCTAGTTTTGCCAATTTCTTAAGTACCCACTGGATTCCGAACCTGTTATTTTTTGTCATTTTTATCTTCTTTGGAATCTCATTTTTGGGAGCCTTCGAAATCGTCCTACCTTCGGGATTGGTGAATTCAGTCGATGCGAAGTCCGATAAAGGCGGTTTGATGGGCGTGTTCTTCATGGCCTTTACCCTTGTCTTGGTTTCCTTCTCTTGCACGGGACCTTTGGCGGGATCCATCTTGATTGCTGCCTCTCAAGGTGTATTCTTGAAACCTATCATCGGTATGCTCGGCTTTTCTCTTGCCTTCGCTATTCCATTTACCCTGTTTGCGATTTTCCCAGGATTTATGAAGTCCTTACCTAAATCGGGTAATTGGATGAATGAAGTGAAGGTCGTTCTAGGCTTTCTTGAAATTGCCTTAGCATTTAAGTTTTTAAGCGTAGCAGATCAGGTGTATCACTGGCATATATTAGATCGCGAGATTTTCTTAGCTATTTGGATTGCTATTTTCACGGCATTAACACTCTACCTCTTTGGTAAGATATCCTTGCCACATGACGGGCCTGCCAAGAATCTCTCTGTGCCAAGAACCTTATTTGCTACAGCCGTTTTAGCTTTTGTCATCTATCTAATTCCGGGAATGTTTGGCGCACCTTTAAAAGGCTTGTCGGGCTGGTTACCTCCATTGAGTTCGCAAGATTTCAAAGGTTCAAATGCTGCGAGCATTACCGCTGCTATAAAAAGCGATCAAGGCCAAAAGAAATATGCAGATTTTCTAACGCTGCCTTTGGGCTTGCAGGGATTCTTTGATTTTGAGGAGGCAAAGGCGTATGCGCTAAAAGTGAAAAAGCCGCTGTTCATCGACTTCACCGGTCATGGCTGCGTGAATTGCCGTAAGATGGAGGAGAATGTTTGGTCGGACCCTCAAGTATTAAAACGCCTGCAAGAGAAATATGTGGTAGTTGCTTTGTACTGTGATGACAAAACGGAATTAGCGGAAGACAAATGGTATGTTTCGAAAGTAGATGGACAGGAGAAGAAGACCTTAGGCGATCAAAACCTTGATTTTCAAATCACCCGATTTAATTCCAATGCGCAGCCGCACTATGTGTTGTTGGACCCTCGCAACGATTCCGTACCGATGGTGAAGCCGGTAGCTTTTGATGCGGATATCAATCATTTTGTCTCGTTTTTAGACCAAGGAGTATCGATTTACCAAGCAGCTAACTAATGCAGTGGGGAGCCTATTTTGCGGTCATGGCCGCTTCGTCCATTAAGTTTGTCGCCGGACCCATTACCGGTTTTGGGATAGGTTTGTCGATGCTTGAGACCATCCTTTGTACTTGGGCGGGAATGATGACGACCGTTACGATCATGTTGACAATTGGTCGGTTTTTAGTTCAACAGATTAGTAAGCTACGTGTGCAGAAACCCAAATTGTTTTCAGGCCGTGCACGTTATGCCGTTCGTGTTTGGCAGCGCTTTGGCATCATTGGAATTGCCGTGATGACACCCTTGTTATTTACACCCATTGGTGGGAGTTTACTCGCTCTGTCATTTAAAGTGCCAACTTTACGAGTTCTCTTTTTCATGGCCTTATCAGGTATTTTTTGGGCGATTGTCTTTACGGCAATGATGTACCAATTGACCTTTGTTCGTGAATTATTAATCCAATAAGGGCACAAAAAAAGCCGGTCATCGACCGGCTTCGTATTTAATCTATATTGGTATTTAGTTTCCTTTCGAAATCTCTTTTCCTTGGAATAATTTCTCACGAATCGCATTTGCACGAACTTCTAATTCAGGCTTCGCTGTATACGTATTCTTTGTCTGAGCGGCAGCAGAATCAGGGTGTACACCGTACACATATTCATTTCCAGCCTGAACATCTTTTTGTTTGATGCGGTTGTTTTTTTGATAATCACAAGCGGTTGCTACGAAGGCAAGTGCAACAATTGGAAGTAGATTTTTTAATTTCATTGTTCTCTTTGGACAAAAATACGCTACAAAAGTAAGGCCAAATTTTGGTTTAAAAAAATTAGCTTTCTTCTAATTGATGAATTTTTTCAACTAGAAAAGCCATTAATTCAGCGATATAGCCTTGGCTAAAATCAAAAGATATTCCCGCTGTTGCATAGATTTCTTTCATCGGTTTGGTATAGCCAAGACTCAAGGCGTTTAAATATTGATCCAAAGCCTTCGCAGGATTCGCGCAATAATTTCTCCAAACGGCCAATGCCCCCAATTGCGCAATGGCATATTCTATGTAATAAAATGGCACCTCAAACAGGTGTAATTGTTTCTGCCAAAGTTTAGCCTTCGCCGTTTCTAAGCCTTTCCAATCTGTGATGGAATCGGAAAAGCGGGAATATATTCTCTCCCAAGCCTCACTTCGTTCTTCGATGCTATGGTTTGGATTTTCATAAATCCAGTGCTGGAACGCATCGATGGTTGCCACCCAAGGTAAGGTCTCCAAGATGTCCTCCAAGTGCTTTATTTTAGCTCTTTTGGCATCTTTCGGATCTTCGAAATAGTGATCCCATTCATCCATCGTGATTAATTCCATACTCATCGATGCCAATTCTGCCACTTCCGACGGAAAATTACGGAAGGCATTCAAAGCTAAATCTTTCGTTAAAATGGAATGTACGGCATGGCCGCCCTCATGTAAAAGGGTCACCATGTCACGAACTTGCCCCGCCGCATTCATGAAAATAAATGGGAAGCCACTTTCCTCCAAAGGGTAATTATATCCCCCCGGATTTTTTCCCTTGCGTGAGTCCAAATCAAAGCGATCTAATTTGACCATTTCCTTCAAACACTCGCTCAAAAACGGATCGATGTTATAAAATACCTGGATGGTTTTATCCAAAAGTTCTTGACCCGTTTCAAAGGGTTTCAAGGGCTTTCTCCCCAAAGTATCCACCGCCTTATCCCATGGCTTTAATTCCCCCAATTGGAGTGCTTTTTTTCGTTTTTCTGCCTGCTCATTGATAATCGGGACAACCGTAGCTGCCACCGCATCATGGAATTCAAAGCAGTCGGCCGGGCTGTAATCAAAACGTCCCAAGCTCGCAAACGCATAATCTCGGTAATTCGCAAAACCGGCATTTAATGCTACTTGATGGCGTTTTTCAACCAATTGATTAAACAATTCATCCAGTTTTTCTTTTATTTCCAAACGGGCGCTCGATACTTTTTCATAGACCTCTTGGCGTTTAGACCGGTCAGTCGATTCAAAATAGGCATTCGCTTGTTGGAGCGTTTTCTCCTCCCCATCAATCTCCACCATTAAGGCTCCCGTTGCAGCACCGTATTGCGTTTGTAAATTTTGTAGTTCAGTGAAAAGCGGAATGTTTTCCTCACGGAAAATCTCGATGGATTTCTTCATGCCGCGTAACATAATCGCATAGCCCGTTTCAGGAAGTTCCGTATGGAATGGGCTTTCAATAATCTTTTTATTCCAAGCATCATCATAGACGGATGCTTGTGGCATGATTTCGTTCACAAATTGCTGATAGCTTTTTTGATGTGCCTCATTCTGATTGTCGCAGGACATCTTGATGTAGCGCCAGGCGAAGTTCTCCGACAAGTAGCTTTCCAATTCCGAGCGATTTTCGCAAAACTGAATTAAATCCGTGAGGGAATTGATTTCGGTTTGGCTTAGTTGTTCGAAATAGGGCAATACGCTTTCCCATGTGCTAAGTTGGAAGTCTTTCGCTAAGAATTTGCGTGTGATGTTTTGGGCGGATACTTGTCTGGTCATGAACGATATTTTTTGTAAAAATACATCAATTTTGCCTAGCTTTAAATCTAAATTTATTCCTATGGCTTTACAAATTCCGTCAATTGAATTAAATAATGGTGTTCTGATGCCTCAATTGGGATTGGGGGTTTATGCCCCCCAGCAGCAAGATGAGGTTGGCCAAGCGGTCGAATCAGCCCTTTCCTTGGGTTATCGTTTAGTCGATGCCGCTTCGATCTATGGAAATGAACGGGAAGTCGGCCAAGCTTTAAAACAGTCTGGCGTGCCTCGCAAGGATTTATTTATTACCAGTAAGGTGTGGATGGATGATATGGGATACGATTCTACGCTCCGTGCGTTTGATAAATCCTTGAAGGATTTGGCATTGGATTACATGGATTTGTATTTGATTCACTGGCCGAAAGACCAGCACCGTAAGGATACATGGAAGGCGCTGGAATCACTTTATGAGCAAGGTGTTGTCAAGTCGATTGGTGTATCCAATTATTACCAAAAGCATTTGGAGGAGTTGTTTGTTTATGCCAATGTCTGCCCAGCCATTAATCAAATTGAGTTAAGTCCATTCTGTTATTTGCCAGAGGAATTAGCGTTTTGTCGGAAGAACCATATTCAAGTCGAGGGATATGCGCCGGTTGTTCGGGGTCAAAAAAAGGGTCATCCGGTACTTATCGACATCGCGCGCAAGTATGGAAAATCTACCTATCAGGTGTTGATTCGTTGGGTCATCGAACAGGGTGCCATTACGATTCCCAAATCCATTCAACCGGAACGGATGGTGGAAAATGCGGAGGTGTTTGATTTTAAATTAGATGAAGAGGATTTAGCGCGTATGGCCGTTTTATATGATAATACGCGGGTTGCCTGGGATCCTCGGGATTTTTAGCATGAATATTTAATTAAAAAAGGGGCGTAAGCCCCTTTGAAGTTTAATCTAGGTCAATCACCACCCCATCGCTTTTCGGATGGGCGACGCAGGTAAGGATATATCCTTTTTGAATCTCTCCAGCAGTTAAGCCATCTTCTTCATCCATCACCACTGTTCCTGATTTACATAGTCCCATGCAAGCCGTGCACATACCTGCTTGACAGGAATAAGGAATATCTAGATCTGCCACCAAGGCTGCCTCTAAAATCGTTTCGTGTGGTTGAACCGTAATTTGATGCGATTTGCCTTCAAAAACCAAGGTGATTTCTCGCGCGATATCGTTGTCGGACTCAGCAGTTTCAACGGCCGGTGCCGTATTGAATAATTCCTTGTGTATTTGTGTGGATGGAACCTCAAAAATGGCCAAGGCTTTTTGTACCTCTTCCATCATTTCGAGTGGACCACATAGATAGTAATGCGCCTTCGCAATCTCGATACCCAACTCTTGTTTTAAATAATAGACAGTTGATGCCTGATTGATTCGCCCCTTTAATCCTGGCCAATTCGCAGCGGGTTGGCTGATGACATGCAGGACCGTTAAACGAGTCGAAAACTCTATTTCAAGTGCATCCAATTGCTTTTTGAAGATAATTTGATCTTCATGGCGAGACCCATAAATCAAATGAATTTTTGATTTAGGCTCACGGTTTAGCAATGTCTTAATCATCGACATCAGGGGAGTTACGCCGGATCCTGCACCAATGAACACGTAATTTTTTGAGGCATCGGCATCGGGCTCAATGACAAAGTTTCCCATCGGTTCGATGACCTCTACACTGTCACCCACCTTGATGTTATCGCAAAGGAAATTGGATACGAGTCCACCATGAATGCGCTTCACGGTGATGGCCGGGGACATGTCGGTCGCCGGTGAAGAGGATAATGAATAACTCCGTCTCGGTTTCTCCCCAGCTATGTTTGGTATTACCGTCAAAAATTGGCCGGCAGCATAATGCAGGGTGTCGTGAATGGGATGCCAAAAATGGATGGTTTTGGTATCCTGCGTTTCTTCGGTAATGTCCTTTACGGTCAAATGTAAAAATCGTAAGCTCATAATTAGGGAGTATTTGGTACGATCCATTGGATGGTCCCCGCAGGGGATTCATTATGCAATCGGTCAAAGGCTGTTACGACAAAGCCATAGCCCGTTTGCAATTCTGATGGATCGATGATGTATTCGTTTTTTTGTCCTTTATATATAATATTCGCGGGGTTTTCTAGCCCTCGAAGCCCTTCGCTCCGTCGGATTTTATAAACCACAAAATAGGCTGGAGGATCTTTATCCAGGCTCGGTTCGCCGACTTGCCAGCGCATGGTCCATTTTCCCGACTGCTTTTGAAGGCTAACCTTATGTGGCGCAGTCGGTGGAATGCTATCCAGCCACGGCATGGTAGGTACAAGCGCCACATGTTTGTAATATGTAGTTCGTAGACTATCTCGCCAGCCTTTGATGTTTTTCGTCAGTTGGCTCGAGCTAAAATAAATAGATCCTTTCACCTGTTCTAAACCCCGTGCTATGCTCAATTGTTTCGCTAGTTCATTCGAATTCCATTGGTCGGTCAGGTGGTAAGCCGCATGTCCGATGTAGATGGGTCTTCCATATCCATGCTCACTCCACCAATTCGCTAAAGGACCGAAAGTTGCCACCTTGTGTGTCGTACCCCAATACAACTGGGGAGCTAAATAATCTAGCCAGCCTGCTTTCGTCCATTTTTCGGTATCTGCAAAGAGGTCGTCATAGGACTGTAAGCCATTTCTAGTTGGGGAGCCATATTCCGGATCTGAACTTTTATGTCGCCAAATACCAAAAGGGCTGATGCCGAATTTAACGCGCGGGTTAACCGATTTGATGGTCTTGGAAATTTCCTCCACCAATAAATTGATGTTTCGTCGGCGCCAATCGGCTAAGCTTTCATTAGGTAATTTATATTTTTCATAGGCCTCATCGTCATCGAAATGTACATTTTTGATGGGATAGGGGTAAAAGTAATCATCAAAATGAATACCATCGACCTCGTATTCTTGCACTAAATTCTTAACAATTTTGGTGATGTAATGCCGTACAGCAGGAATGCCAAAATTAAAGAGATGCTGGTTGTTGTAAACCACCATCCACTCGGGATGAAGTCGGACGATGTTATTGGCACTCAAAATATTTTTCGTCGACATACTCCCGCGGTTCATATTTAACCAAGCATGAAATTCCATACCTCGTGCATGGGATTCTTCAATCATGAAGGCTAAGGGGTCGTAACTTGGTTTGGGTGCTTGGCCTTGAATGCCGGATAGGTAGGCCGACCAGGGTTCTTCGCCTTTCGCATAAAAGGCATCTGCGGCGGTACGGACTTGCACGAAAAGCGCATTGATGCCCGTTTTTTGGTGTGAATCAAGAAGGTCAATGAATTCTTTTTGCTGGGTATAGGCATTGTAGTTCCGTGCACTGGGCCAATCGATGTTTTGGACGGTGGCAACCCATACACCGCGCAATTCGCGTTTGGGTGATTGAGCAACCAGTGAAAAACAAAGGAATAAACAAAAAAGAACGTGCCGACTTCTCATAAAGCCGCAATTTACCTAAAAACAATGATTTTTAAGCCTTCTCAATGGAGAATAAATAGCCGACTCCCTTTAAGGTTTTGATGTAGTATTCGGGGATTTTTTCGCGGAGTTTGCGGATATGCACGTCCACGGTACGCTCGACAACGTAAACGTCTGATCCCCATACTTTTTCCAATAATTCATCCCGGTTAAAAACCTTATTGGGATTTTTTGCGAGGTAGGATAGGAGTTCGAATTCTTTTTTGGGTAGAATCAAGGCGCGGCCTTCGAAGGTTGCAGCATATTGTGTACGGTTGATGACTAAGCCACCAATTTCAATAATTTCTTGATTTTCTTCGTTCGTCTCACGCTTGAGTAGCGCATTAATCCGACTAACCAATGCCCGTGGTTTAATCGGCTTGATGATGTAATCATGCGCTCCTGCGTCGAAAGCAGCAACCTCGGTGAATTCCTCGCCGCGTGCTGTTAAAAATAAGATGATCGTATTTTTAAATTCGGGCATGCTTTTCATTTTGCGTGCCGTTTCGATGCCATCCATGATGGGCATCATCACATCCATAATAATTAGGGCAGGTTTGAAAGTCTGCGCGATTTCAAGGGCTTCCTTTCCATCAAGGGCTTTTGCCAATTGATAATTCTCTTTCGCTAAATTATATTCCAGTAGCTCAAGAATATCCGGATCGTCATCGACCAATAATATTTTCGCTTGTTGTAGCGTTTTGCTCATGGTTTTCCCCCGTTGGATTTTTGTGATGCCGCAAAGATAGACAGGCCTAAATTACGAAATTGTTAAATTTTCCGTAATTTGACTTTATAATTTTCAACAATGTACAAAGATACTCCTTACCCTTTGCGTTTAGCGGCCGTTTTAATTAGCATTGCCTTGGTGGTGTTAGGGCTTTATCTTTTGCAGGACCTTTTGATCATTCTCTCCTTTTCAATGATATTAGCCATGTTGGTTTTGCCGATGTGTAGCTGGTTGGAATCGAAGGGGATGGTGCGATCTTTGGCCATTACGATTTGCCTCTTAATCATGTTTGTGGTGTTAGGCTTAATTCTTCTTCTTCTCATAGGCCAAATAGCGGAATTTGCGAATGACTGGCCCTTGTTTATCAAGAAGTCGGAGAAGTGGCTAGCGGGCCTACAGAGTTTTCTTTCTCAAAATTTGAATATCTCGCGCAAGAAACAAATGGTGGAGTTTAGTAACCAGACCATTAATCTCTTGAAAAATTCGGGTTCGATTATTTCGACAACCTTCGGTACCGTATTGCATGGGCTTACGACGATGATCATAGTACCTATTTTTGTCTTCTTCTTTCTGTATTACCGCCAGTTTTTTGCGGATTTTCTAACGAAGGTTTTTCCAACGACGGAGCCTAAAGTTTTACAGGGAATTATGCAGAAGACCGGTACGGTCGTTCAAAGTTATTTGGTGGGTTTGCTTGCTGTCATGCTAATCGTTGCTATACTTTGTTGCGCGGGATTCTGGTGGATCGGAGTTGAGTATTATTTGTTTTTTGGCTGCTTAACGGGTATTCTATTATTGATCCCTTACATTGGAATTTGGATTGGGGCAGCCATACCCATTATTTTGACATTAGCCTCTTTAGGACCCAATTATGCGCTCGGCGTGATGGTTTGGGTGGCTGTCGTTCAGTTTGTGGAGGCGAATTTTATCACACCTTTGGTAATCGGATCGAAGGTAAGTATCAATCCTATGGTGGCTATGCTTGCTTTATTGATCGGGGAGATGATCTGGGGAATACCCGGTCTAGTCTTAGCCTTACCCTTAACGGCGATTCTCAAAGTGATTTTTGATCATGTTCCCGCATTGGAAGCCTATGGATTCTTGCTGGGAGAGGCTCCCAAGCGGAATTAAAGGGAGAGCAGCTCTTTGAAACGAATGGATTGACGTCTCGAAATTTCGATTTTTTCCCCTTTCCCTGATAAGGTTACCTGCAAGCCTCCGGAGAACCAAGGTTCAATTTTGTCAATAAAATTTAAGTTGATGATGTGCTTCCGGTTCGCTCGGAAGAATACCTTCGGATCCAGGCGTTCCTCTAATGCATTTAATGATTTTAGTACCAAGGGCTTTTGGTCATCAAAAAATAATCGAACATAATTTCCCATGGATTCGCAAAGGCGTACACGGTCCAAACGGACGAACCAACAACGTTCCCCGTCTTTCACAAAAATCTGGTCTTGCGCACCCAATACATGATGAGGCGTCTGGGATACCTTGGCTTGTTGGACCGTTCTCTTCTCTAGCTTTTGAATGCTCTCACTGAGGCGTGCTAATTCAATCGGTTTCAAAACATAATCCAAGGCATTTACCTCGAATGCCTTCAAGGCATATTCATCAAAAGCTGTTGTGAAAATCACCTCGGGTAAGTAGCCATCCCAGGTTTCCAGCCACTCAAATCCGGTTTTCCCAGGCATTTGGATATCCAAGAATAAGACATCTGGCTGAAGGCTCTCCAATAGCGTAGCGGCTTCATCCGTGTTCGCAGCCTCAGCAATAACCTCAATATGTGGAAAATTTTCCAATAAGCGTTTGAGTTCATTCCGTGCTAAACGCTCGTCGTCTACAATGATGGCTTTCATAAATGCAATTAAATTTCTTCAAGATAAGGCAATGTCACGGATGCACAGACTTGATTTTTGTTTAATGGTTGAAGATCGATTTGAGCGGTTTCTCCATATAACAAACTCAATCGATTTTGGGAGTTAATCAAACCAAGGCCCTCGGTTGGCTCTTTAGTAGTCTTCAGGTGCCCCGGATTTATCACACGAATGTACACGCGTTCCTCTTTCTTTTCCGCAGTTATTTCGATTACCCCCCCTTTGACGGACTTGGATATTCCGTGCTTAATACCATTCTCCACCAGCGTTTGTAATAACATGGGTGGAATCTGTGCCTTCTGACAAGATGGGTCGATTTTAATGTACCAGTCCAAACGATCTTCGTATCGAATCTTTTCTAAGGCTAAATAATCGGTGATGGTATCGAGTTCTTCCGACAACGCAATGGTTTTTTTGCGTTCGGTCAGTAAAGAACTTCGAAGCAATTTAGACAATTGATTGATCCCTTTTTTCGCTTTTTGTGGGTCCTCGGTAATTAATGCACGTACGCTATTGAGGGCATTAAATACGAAGTGTGGATTCATTTGAGCCCGCAGGACCTTACCCTCCGTTTCCAAAATAGCTCGTTCAAGTTTGTCATTTTCCCGTTCCATTTCCAATCGCTTGTTGGAGTATTGGAAGAAAAAATAAATCAATCCCCAAATGGCCAATGGCTTCAGGAAATTAAAAAAGATTTGAATGACAATAAATGGACTCAGAGTCACGTCATACGTTTCTTGAAGAAATATGTAATCCAAGGGGATATTGAGCCCCATCAAGAGTAGCGCCATGATAATCAAGGCCAAAAAATTGAATTGCAGCATCCGCCATAGGCTCAATTCCTGCCATCGATAGCGTTTGGTTATCCCTCGGTATTGGTGTGTCAGAAATATTGCCAAAGCAATATTCGCCATTGACGAGAATAGCCATGCCCATTTCCAGCCATATTGGTTGGTGTATAACAAGGCCTCATTAAGTGCCCATGCGAACCAGCCGACAAATTGCAATGTCCAATACAGGCGTTTTCGTCTCATCGTTTACATGGAATCCGGTAAACCCGCAAGGTGTTCCGTATGGTTTTCTTTTAACGCGATAAATTTACCCAATGTGTAATCGTATTGTAAATGGTAAAGGCAAAGGTTTTGGTGTCCAAAGCTATCCATTTCATGAAGCGGTTTTTCGAATAAATGCGTCAATAAAACGCGCATGGCACGTCCATGCATAGCGATTAAAATATGACGTTCCTCGGGTCTGGCTAGCATTAAATCAACCACCGGTTTCTGTTTCTCTAGGACATCCATGGGGCTTTCGCCTTCTTCCGAAGGAACATGAACGTCTCCATTGCGCCAAGTACGCACGAGATTACGGTAGTACTGATCATCTTCGTTGTTGGGCGTGCGCCCTTCACGTATCCCCCATGAAATCTCATTGAGCCCAGCGTGTTGTTCCCAAGGAAGACCTTTGTCTATAAATCCTTGTACCGATTGATGGGTGCGTTTTAGTGCAGAGGTGTAGATTTTATTTATGGGAAGGTCTTGGTAGTGCGCAAAGAACGCAGCAGCTTGTTGGCGCCCCAATTCATTCAAATCCGCATCGATGCCACTTCCTTGTACCACCCCCATGCGATTGTAATCGGTTTCTCCGTGGCGAATTAGGTAAATGTCTTTGATGCGATGCATATAAATTGGTTGAATTGAGATTGAATTCGCTAAATAATTGCGATTTTTGCTGCACAAAAATACAAATATATGTTTAATACTTCCATAAGCATCGACGACATCAATGCCATGAGCCAAGGTAACATGCTTGGTCACCTGGGTATTGAGTTTACGGAAATTACCGCCGAATACATCAAGGCAAAAATGCCTGTAGACCAGCGGACAAAACAACCTTTTGGTCTTCTTCACGGGGGTGCTTCAGTCGTATTAGCGGAATCTATCGGAAGTATCGCTTCATTATTGGCTGTGCCCAATATGGATCAATATAAAGGAGTAGGTGTCGAAATAAATGCCAATCACTTGAAGTCGGCCCGCGGCGGTTATGTCATCGGAACCTGTGTTCCCCTACGTATTGGAAAGACCTTGCACGTATATGAAATTAAAATTCATGACGAGGCCGAACAATTAATCTGTGCGAGTCGTTTAACTGTTGCGATATTGAAAATTGATTAATGATAGGAGCGGAATTAGATTGGTCAGGGATTTGGAATAGAGCTCAGGCGGAAGGCCATGGTCTTGCCATGTGGCGTTTGCCGAATCAAGACCAACAATTCTTGTTGCAGGACCTCAGTGGCGGCCAAGTAGTGGATGCCCA
>JACCDN010377310.1_pt1 | contig 17966 bp, 17 predicted proteins | sample 7441691 | NCBI WGS metagenome assembly JACCDN01 (sample SAMN15323439, study PRJNA562643) | freshwater metagenome | isolation source: river surface water | place: USA:Blue River Watershed | collected 2017-08-16
CTGCTGAATTTTGCTTGACTGGTCGATTGGAGCCGGCATTATTTAGTTCTTTCTGTGCATAGGTGGGTACTACTCATCTAGGCTAAACAATGAATCAATTTCACGCTAGACCTAAGGTAAAAATTCGAAATGATTGGCGTGTATTCCTCGCTTATAGACCGCAATCCGAGCCCTACTGCCGCCAGATTGTTAGCCGACCTGGTTCCTCCGCGTGAGTTTGCTGGGTCTAGTTTCGAGAATTATATTCCGCACCAAGAATATCCATCACAGGCAATGGCATCTGAGGCTGCAAAGCTCTTCGCTCTTGGCAAGGCGCCAAAGAAGGGAATCTTCTCACGCGCGGCAACCCAGGTTGAAACGCTCGGCATTTATCTTGACGGGGGCTTCGGGGTGGGCAAGACCCACTTGCTAGCGGCCACATACCACCAATTTCGTGGGAAGAAAGCCTTTGGCTCATTCATAGCATTTACGAGCCTTATAGGTGCGCTTGGATTTGCTTCGGCCAAAGAAGCGTTATCGCGCTACTCATTGATTTGCATTGACGAATTTGAGCTGGACGACCCAGGCGACACAATGATCATGTCAAGACTGCTAAACGAGCTTGGCGCAAAGGGTGTCAGGTTCGCCGCAACTTCGAATACACCGCCGTCGGCTCTGGGAGAGGGAAGATTTGCGGCAGAAGACTTTGCTCGTGAGATTCACGGCATTTCTGAAAAATTCACGATTCTTCGAATTGATGGAGAAGACCACCGACACCGGCCCGTTAACGTATCGCTGTCTAAGTTTTCAGATCAAGAACTAGATCTCTGGCTTTCTGAGGCAAAGGCAAGTACCAGAGATGAATTTGATTCGTTTCTAGCCCACTTGGCACAAGTTCACCCATCTAAGTACGGCTTGCTGTTGGAGGGTGTATCTCGAGTGGGCCTCGTCTCGGCTCACACGCTAGATGATCAAGCGGCGGCACTTAGATTTGTGAGCTTCATTGACCGCGCCTATGAAATGCAGGTACCTATGCGAGCCTCGGGAATTGAGCTCACCAAGGTCTTCAGGGCCGAGCACGTTGCGGGTGGCTACAAGAAGAAATATTTGAGAGCCATCTCTCGTCTGGGTGCTCTAGCTGCCTAAGTTTTTACATCTCTGAAACAATCTGCTTTATCTTTTGAAACCTCCGTGCGAGACGCTAGGCGCAACAATCGCCAAGTTGTCTGAAAGAGGTCTCACCATGGATCAGGGAAACACCGCTTTTATATTCATCTCTGCTGCTCTCGTCTTGCTCATGACGCCGGGTCTTGCGTTCTTTTACGGCGGGATGGTCAAGGCGAAAAGTGTCGTGAGCATGATGATGCTGAGTTTCGGCTCGCTCGGACTTATTGCCGTACTTTGGGTGCTCTACGGATATGCAATTTCATTTTCAAATGCAGGCTCTAAAACCTTTTACGGTATTGACGGCTGGTTTGGAATTGACACAAACTTCCTTGGCCTCACACAGCAAGTAAAAGACTCGGCTAACCCCGTCGGTGATGCGCTCTTTGCCTCTGGCACGACCTATCCGTCATTGGCCTTCGTGGCCTTTCAGGCGACATTTGCAATCATCACGGTTGCACTCATTTCCGGTGCCATTGCTGACCGCGCGAAATTCGGTGCATGGATGATCTTCGCTGGTGTGTGGGCAACGGTTGTTTATTTTCCAGTAGCTAACTGGGTTTTCAACTTCACGGTTGAAGATGGCAAAGTCGTTGATGGTGGCTGGATTGTTTATAGCCTCGGCGTAATTGACTTTGCCGGTGGCACCGCGGTTCACATCAACGCGGGAGCTGCGGGGCTCGCATTGGCCATCATCCTTGGTAAGCGTTTCGGTTTCAGCAAGGGCATCAACCAACCACACAATGTGCCATTGACACTTTTGGGTGTTTCTCTCCTTTGGTTCGGCTGGTTTGGTTTCAACGCGGGTTCAGCAGTTGCTGCTGACGGCGTTGCATCGTTGGCATTCATAAACACAATCGCGGCTCCAGCAGCCGCAATGCTGGGATGGATTGCCATTGAGAAAGTTAAGCATGGCAAGGCAACTTCAATCGGCGCTGGATCTGGTGCTGTTGCAGGTCTCGTCGCGATTACACCAGCATGTGCCAGTTTGGATCCGGTTTGGGCCATCTTGTTAGGGCTAGTCTCTGGTGCTCTCTGCGCCCTTGCAATTGATTTGAAGTTTGCACTTGGTTTTGATGACTCGCTTGATGTTGTTGGAATCCACCTGGTTGGCGGAATGGTTGGAACACTATGGATTGGATTCTTTGGCAACGGAGTGGGCGCGGCTTTTGGTTTTGGTTTCCACCAACTTGGAATGCAGCTGCTCGGTGCGGTTGCCGTGCTTATCTACAGCTTCATCCTGGCCCTCGTTATCGGTTTCGTAATCGAGAAGACAATTGGCTTTAGGGTCAAGGCTCAGGATGAGATTGCCGGTATCGACACAGTGGTGCACGGCGAAGAGGCTTATGCCTTTGGTTCAGATCGTGGCTAGCGTGAAGTTGACATCCAGATGATTGCTGAGATTGCGATGATGGCGAGCAAGACGTTTCGGCAGACTTTCATGCGTTTGGCAGACGTGTAATCTGGCCAGCGCTCACATATGTTTGAAACCACATAGGCGATTACGAAGCCGAAAGTTGCCAGCAGAAGAACAGCTGCAGTAATTGAGAACACGATGGCCAGAAAGACCTCTACCGGGTTCTGCAGGCTAATTGAAAGCACTTTGACAGGCTACCCAATGTTGCGATTTAGGCAATTTTTGGGTTAGAGTAGCGAGGTCCTGGAAACAAGACATGCGGATGTGGCTCAGTTGGTAGAGCACAACCTTGCCAAGGTTGGGGTCGCGAGTTCGAATCTCGTCATCCGCTCGCAGTTTGCAAGAGTTTTAGGCTGCAAGCACGGTGGAGTGGCCGAGAGGCGAGGCAGCGGCCTGCAAAGCCGTGTACACGGGTTCAAATCCCGTCTTCACCTCGAAACACCGAATGGACGATTGGCGCAGCGGTAGCGCACTTCCTTGACATGGAAGGGGTCACTGGTTCGATCCCAGTATCGTCCACCAAAGAGGCAGGCTCACAGAGCGAAGGAATCTAAGCCCTAAGTTTGAGTGTCTTGGCGGTGTCGGCTAAAACTTTCCTCGCTAACTTCGGGTTCTCGTTGAGTTTTACTCCGAGTGAAGGAATCAGCTTCTTCAATTTAGGTTGCCAACTGTCAAATTCATTTGGGAAGCTCTTTTTTAAAACCTCAAGCATTATGTGCACTGAGGTCGAGGCCCCAGGCGATGCGCCGAGCAACGCCGCGATTGTTCCATCAGCAGAAGAGACGACCTCGGTTCCAAACTGAAGAGTTCCGTTTCCTTGGCTGTCACGCTTGATTACCTGAGCTCGTTGCCCAGCAACGATCATCGACCAATCTTCTGGTCGAGCAGTTGGCATGAATTCTTGCAAAGCGGCGAATCGTTGACTCTTGCTCTTTGTCAATTCCGTGACCAGATATTTGATGAGCGAAAGGTTTCGAAGTGCTACAGAGAGATACGGACGAATGTTTGAAGGTCTAATTGCAAGCGGCAGATCAAGCACTGATCCGTATTTTAGGAATTTCGGAATCGCGCCTGCGTAGGGGCCAAAAAGTAGGCTTGATTTTCCATCAACCATGCGGGTATCAAGATGGGGCACTGACATTGGCGGTGCACCAACCGACGCCTGGCTGTACACCTTTGCTTGGTGCTTGGCGACTACATCAGGATTGGTCGTCTTGAGAAAAGATCCGCTGACTGGAAAGAGTCCATAGCCTTTAGCTTCTTCGACCTTGGCTTTCTGCAGTAACTTCAAGGCCCAACCACCAGCCCCGACAAAAACGAATTTTGACTCTAGGTATCGCTTCTCACCGGTCAGCCTGTTTTTCACGGATAGATGCCAGCCGTCGTTAATTCTGCGAATGCCAACTACCTCTGAATTGAGGTGAATCTTGGTGTTCTTCTTCCCAAGATATTCGAAGAGTTGCCGCGTAATTGCTCCAAAATCTACGTCTGTTCCAGAGGTGATTCGAGTCGCCGCAACAACTTCTGAGCTTGGTCTTCCTTGAATTAGCAGGGGAGCCCAACTTGCGATTTTCTTGTGATCGGTAGAAAACTCGAAGCCAGAGAACAGCGGTTCCTTTTGCAAAACTAAGGAGCGGCGCTTGAGATAGTCGCAGTCTTTTTCACCGCGAACGAAAGTCATGTGCGGTGTTGAGTGGATGAAGCTTTCAGGGTCCTTGAGTACTCCCAGTTTTACGAAAGAAGCCCAAAGTTGGCGGCTGAGTTGAAACTGCTCATTTATGGCTATCGCCTTCGAAGCATCAGGTAGAGAGCCATCCTTTGAATCAGGCATGTAGTTAAGTTCGCACAAGGCGGCGTGGCCCGTGCCGGCATTGTTCCAAGGGTTTGAAGATTCGAGCGCAACCGAGTCGAGCCGTTCGAAGGCTGCCATTTTCAGCTTTGGATCGAGAAAAATTAACATCGCGCCCAAGGTGGCGCTCATGATGCCGCCGCCGATTAGCGCAACATCAACCTTCTCGTACTTGCTCACCAGTCGAGTTTACCGAGATTAGAAGTGAACGCTGCCTACAAGTGACCCGATGGCGTATGTGATACCCATGGTTAGAGCACTAACCGTTACGTTTCTGAGAATCGCCTTGCCGCTCTTAGCGCCACCGATTTTCGCACCAACAAAACCTGTGATACCCAGGGAGAGAATTACAGCTGCGATTGTGGCCTGAATTCTGAAATCGACCCATGGTCCGGTGATGGCAAGCAACGGGAGCAATGAACCGCCCGCAAAAGAGACAAAAGACGAGAATGCGGCCTGACCCGGGCTCACTTGCTGAGAGGAATCAATTCCGAGTTCGGCTTCTGCATGTGCCTTCAGAGCATCTTTGGATGTTAGTTCGGTTGCAACTACCAATGCGGTTTCTATGCTCAGGCCCTTTTGCTCATAGAACCAAGCGAGTTCCCTTAGTTCGCGTTCGGGGTCTTCGGCTAGTTCTCTGCGCTCAACGTCCAGGGCTGCGAGTTCGCTATCTCGCTGAGCGCTCACAGATGTGTACTCTCCACCCGCCATAGAGATAGAACCTGCCACCAAGCCAGCCATTCCAGCAACCAAAATCGCGCCAGAATCGCCATTTGCACCGGCAACACCCATTACAAGACCCGCGGTCGAGACAATTCCGTCATTTGCGCCAAGCACTCCGGCTCTGAGCCAGTTGAGTCGTGCAGCCATCGCGTTGCGTTGAAACTCAGCTGACGCGAGAATTGGTTCATCGGCCTTGATTTTTGCTGCGAGGGCCTTTGCGGCTCTAGACGATTTTGACATGTGCTTGAGAAACTCCTTGCCTGTTTATTTGCAACAGCATCCCAAGACTACTGGGGAGTTTAGAATGTTCAGGTAGAAAGGTCGCCGTGAACATCACTGTTGCAGGAGAGCCTCGAGAGATCGAGTCTGGCTCAGACGGATTCGGTATTTTCGCCGACAAATCAATAGTTGCTCTGCGGGTAAATGGCGAACTGCGCGACTTAGCCCACCGATTGAAAGACGGAGACGTCGTAGACGGTGTTGACATCAAGTCGGCCGATGGTTTGAACATTCTCAGGCATTCTGCTGCTCACGTGCTGGCGCAGGCCGTTCAAACGATAAATCCAGAAGCCAAGCTTGGAATTGGGCCTCCGGTTACCGATGGTTTCTACTACGACTTCGATGTACCGAGCCCTTTCACACCAGAAGACCTCAAGGCTCTCGAAAAGCAGATGCAGAAGATCATCCAGTCTGGTCAGAGATTTATACGTCGAGTAACTAACGACGTCTCAGCTCGTGCTGAACTGTCTCATGAGCCGTACAAGCTTGAGCTTATTGGTCTGAAGGGTTCAGAACTTGGTGATGGAGCTGCAGAAGTTGGCGCAGGAGAACTAACCATTTACGACAACGTCGACCCGGCCACCGGTGAGACTCGATGGAGCGACCTGTGCAGAGGACCACATCTGCCGAACACACGGATGATCGGGCAGGCATTCGCACTGACTAGAGTTGCGGCAGCTTATTGGCGCGGCAATGAGAAGAACAAACAGCTTCAACGAATCTATGGAACGGCATGGCCCACGAAGGATGATCTTCGCGCCCACCAGGAGCGGTTAGAAGAGGCAGCAAAGCGAGATCACCGAAAACTCGGGCAAGAACTAGATCTGTTTTCTTTTCCCGAGGAGATCGGTTCTGGCTTAGCCGTTTTTCACCCCAAGGGCGGGGCAATGCGCCGCGTTATGGAGGACTATTCCCGACAGCGACACGAGGAGTCGGGCTACGAGTTTGTCTATTCTCCGCATATCACCAAGAGCCACCTCTTTGAGACCTCTGGGCATCTGCAGTGGTACGCCGATGGCATGTTCCCTCCGATGCGTCTCGATGAAGAAATCGACGAGCTTGGAGTGGTTCGCAAACAAGGCCAGGACTACTACCTTAAGCCGATGAACTGCCCCTTTCACATTCTCATCTTTAAGTCTCAAGGAAGAAGCTATCGAGATCTTCCGATGCGTCTCTTTGAGTTTGGTTCGGTATACCGCTATGAAAAGAGTGGAACCCTACATGGTCTAACCCGTGTTCGAGGAATGACGCAAGATGATGCTCACCTGTTTGTAACCCCTGAGACTCTTGAGTCAGAACTCACCAGCGTGCTGAATTTTGTACTCGGGTTACTGCGCGACTACGGGCTCGATGATTTCTATCTCGAATTGTCAACGAAAGAAGACGGAAATCCGAAGTTCGTCGGCGATGATTCACTCTGGCAGCTTGCGACATCTACCCTCGAGAAGGTCGCAGTGCAGTCAGGTCTTGAACTTGTGGCAGATCCCGGGGGAGCAGCGTTTTACGGGCCCAAGATCTCGGTGCAGGCGCGAGACGCAATCGGAAGAACCTGGCAGATGTCGACTATTCAGCTTGACTTCACCCTGCCCCAGCGATTCGACCTTGAGTATGCAGCTGCCGACGGATCAAGGCAGCGACCCATCATGATTCACCGCGCACTCTTTGGATCTATTGAGCGATTCTTTGGCGTGCTGACAGAGCATTACGCGGGTCACTTCCCTCCTTGGCTGGCTCCTATCCAGGTTGTTGGAATTCCAGTCGCAGACGAGTTTGCAGATTACCTCGATGAAATAGCGCTAAAGCTGAAACAAAAAGGCGTCAGGATCGAAGTAGATCGCAGCGACGACCGCATGCAAAAGAAGATTCTCAATCACACCAAAGCCAAGGTTCCATTTATGATGATCGCCGGCGCTCAAGATCGCGAAGTTGGTGCGGTCAGCTTCCGATTCAGAGATGGAACTCAAGAGAACGGAATTCCGGTTGCCGATGCGATTGAAAGAATTCTGTCGGCAATAGCGACAAAGTCTCAGGTATAAAGTGCAAGAGTCTTGGCAGCTGCCCGGCGTACCGAATTCTTTTCAACATCTTTGGACACCCCACCGCCTTGTTTACATAAAGCAGGGGCAGCAGCCGTCAGAAGAAGAGTGTCCTTTTTGCCTAGCCCCGGCCATGCAAGACGACGAGGCGCTAATTGTTCATAGGGGCAAGCATGCTTTCGTAATTCTCAACCTCTTTCCATACAACTCTGGCCACCTCCTCGTTTGCCCCTACCGACACATTGCAACATACGATCTTGCAACGCCAGTAGAGGTTTCAGAAATTGGACTTCTGACTCAGCAGGCGATGACGGTCTTGGGGAAAGTTGGTCGAAGTCACGGCTTCAACATCGGCATGAATCAAGGAGAGGTAGCCGGAGCTGGTATTGCCGGTCATCTGCATCAGCATGTAGTGCCCAGGTGGCTTAATGATTCGAACTTCTTTCCAATCATCGCCGAGACCAAGGCAATCCCCAGACTGCTCGGTGAAGTGCGAGATGAACTTGCGCAGGCATGGCCCAAATAGGGAGGGCTTAGGATTGAAGAATGACTGAGCCAATTTCAACAACCGGTAGCCCACTAGTAAAACGCGGCCTGGCAGAGATGCTAAAGGGTGGCGTAATCATGGATGTCGTAACTCCCGACCAGGCCAAGGTCGCCGAGGATGCCGGAGCGGTTGCCGTCATGGCGCTCGAGAGGGTGCCTGCTGACATCAGGGCCCAGGGTGGCGTAGCTCGAATGAGTGATCCAGACATGATCGATGGCATTATCGAAGCCGTGTCAATTCCAGTCATGGCAAAAGCTCGCATTGGCCATTTTGTCGAAGCACAAATTCTGCAGGCTCTAGGAGTCGACTTCATTGACGAGTCTGAAGTTCTTTCACCCGCCGACTACGTGAACCATATTGACAAAACCAAGTTCACCACCCCATTCGTTTGCGGTGCCACGAATCTCGGTGAAGCACTTCGACGCATTACCGAGGGTGCAGCGATGATTCGTTCAAAGGGCGAGGCGGGCACCGGTGATGTTTCTGAGGCAACCAAGCACATTAGAACTATCAGCGGAGAAATTCGCGCGCTAGGTGCAAAGTCAGAGGATGAGTTGTTCGTCGCGGCTAAGGAGCTTCAAGCACCGTACGAGCTTGTTCGCGAAGTCGCGAAAACAGGAAAGCTTCCAGTCGTTATGTTCACCGCCGGAGGAGTGGCTACTCCCGCTGACGCAGCAATGATGATGCAGATGGGAGCTGACGGCGTATTCGTCGGTTCTGGAATCTTTAAGTCTGGAGATCCGGTGGCTCGCGGCAAGGCCATCGTCAAGGCAGTCACGTTCTTCAACGATCCTGAGATTCTCGCTCAGGTGAGTCGTGGTCTTGGTGAAGCGATGGTAGGAATCAACGTCAATGACATTCCTGCTCCGCACCGTTTGGCCGACCGCGGTTGGTAATGCACACCGTCGGTGTGCTCGCTCTTCAGGGTGATGTGCGCGAGCACGTTCAGACCCTTGAGAGTCTCAACTGCAAGACAATCGAGGTTCGCACCGCTCAGCAACTTGCCCAGGTTGATGCCCTCGTGATTCCCGGTGGTGAATCGACCACCATCTACAAATTGGCGCAGATTTTCGAACTGCTGCAACCATTGCGACAGGCAATTTCAGAGGGTCTTCCCGTGTTGGGTACTTGCGCTGGGCTCATTCTTTTAGCCCGCGAGATTCTCGATCCGGCTAGCGGTCAGGGCAGTTTCGGCGGTCTTGACATCGCGGTTCGTCGAAACGCGTTCGGTAATCAAAATGACTCTTTTGAGACAACTATTGCCGTTTCTGGAATTGACGGACCGCTGCACGTTGCGTTCATCCGTGCACCAATTGTCGAGACGCTAGGCCCTGGTGTCGAAGTCATTGCGTTGCTGCCGTCAGGGCAAATTGTCGGTGTGCGAGAGGGCAAAGTTATTGGAATTTCGTTTCACCCAGAAATGTATGGAGACGCTCGAGTGCACCAACTGCTTCTCGATAGAATCTAGCTCTCTGCGCTGGGTAAACTCTTTTCACTAGACGATTTCTGGGAGCGTTATGTCAGGCCACTCCAAATGGGCTACCACCAAACACAAAAAAGCCGCAATCGATTCGAAGCGTGCGAAGCTTTTCGCCAAACTTATTAAGAACATCGAGGTTGCGGCACGTTTAGGTGGGCCAGACCTAGCCGGAAACCCAACCCTCTACGACGCGGTGCAAAAAGGTAGAAAGAGTTCGCTGCCGAACGACAACATCGAGCGGGCAATAAAACGTGCGTCTGGCATCGGAGCGGATGCGGTCGAGTACTCAACGATCATGTATGAGGGCTACGGACCCAACGGCGTGGCTGTGCTTGTCGAGTGTCTTACTGACAATAAGAATCGCGCTGCCGCAGAGGTGCGACTAGCTGTGAGTAGAAACCACGGAACCATGGCGGATCCCGGTTCGGTTTCATATCAATTCAGCCGAAAGGGAGTGATTGTTGTGGCAAAAACCGATGGTGTTTCAGGTGATGCTCTGTTAGAGGCAACAATCGAAGTAGGAGTCGAAGACATTGATGAACGCCAGGACAATTTCGTTCTGACCACCGACCCTAGTGAAATGGTGAAGGTTCGCGAGGCCTTGCAGAACGCCGGATTCGACTATGAGAGCGCAGATGTCGAATTCGTCTCTTCAATGCCGATTTTGGTTGATGTAGATACTGCCCGAAAGGTTATCGATCTCATTGATGCACTCGAGGATCTCGATGATGTTCAGAATGTCTATTCGAATTTTGACATGAGCCCCGAGACTGCTGCTCAGCTGGAACAGGGTTAATTGAGTCGGCGCGTTATCGGCATAGACCCGGGCCTGACGCGTTGCGGCGTTGCTGTCGTAGACGTTTACCCGAACCGCAAGGTTTCTTTTGTTTCGGTTGAAACCCTGCGTACTTCATCTGATGCGCCCTTGCCAGAGAGAATTTCAATGCTGGCCGAGATGATCGAGCAGGTGCTTGACCGGTATCAACCCGATTTGCTCGCAATCGAGCGGGTTTTCTCCCAGCAAAACCTGAAGACAGTCATGGGAACCGCACAAATCTCTGGTGTAGCTATGCTTTTGGCCGAGCGGCGCAAAATTCCGGTGCAAATGCACACGCCGACTGAGGTAAAGGCTGCTGTTACTGGCTCAGGTCGAGCCGGAAAAGCACAAGTCGCTTCGATGGTTTCACAGATTCTCAGTCTCGAGACAATTCCGAAACCGGCCGACTCTGCCGATGCGCTCGCTATTGCAATTACCGCAGGCTGGAGATCAACGACCGTAATAAACCCAAGTGACCTGACACCCGCCCAACTGGCGTGGCAAAGCGCCGAGGCGGCATCCAAGAAATCACGCAGAGGTTAGTTAGTCTTTTCGCGTGATTGCATCGCTGAGCGGAAGAGTTTCCGCAATTACCATGAACTCATTAGTTCTTGAGGTGTCAGGCGTTGGCTTTCAGGTATTTGTTCCCAGTGGAGTGACGGCGGTCGCGGTGATGGGCGAAGAGCTTTCGCTCTTTACCTCGTTGGTCGTTCGCGAAGATTCTTTTCAGCTTTTTGGTTTTTCCGAGGCCGAGCAGCTCACGCTGTTCGATCATTTGCGTGGCGTTTCTGGTGTTGGGCCGAAAACCGCTATCTCGACAATCTCAACGCTGTCAGCGGTGCAGATTGCAAACGCGGTGGCCAACGATGACGCGTCGGCGTTTGAGAAGGTTCCGGGTATTGGGTCTAAGACAGCGAAACTTATCGTTATCTCACTCGCCGGTAAGTTGAAGTCAATTGAGAGTTCGGGTTCTGATGAGATGTCGCTGTTGTCTGCTATGCAAAGCCTTGGTTGGGCAGAGCGAATAGCAAAGCCTGTGGTGACACAAGTTCTAGCGAGCAGACAGGATAAGTCATTCGCAGAACTTATTCGCGCCTGTCTCGTGCTGCTGGGTTCACAGAAATGAGTGAACTAACGAGTTCAAGTTCTGAGCCAAATGAGTTAGCTTTCGAGGCATCGCTTCGACCTCAGTCGCTCGAAGAATTTATTGGTCAAGAGGCTACTCGCAAGCAGATCTCACTAATACTGGGCGCTGCGAAGATGCAAGAACGAGTCGCTGACCACATTTTGCTGGCCGGTCCTCCGGGACTCGGAAAAACAACTCTCGCGATGATTGTTGCGAGGGAGTCTGGAAGTGGTCTGCGCCTCACCAGCGGACCAGCTATTCAGCACTCGGGAGATTTGGCCGCTGTTCTCTCGTCACTTCTACCCGGTGAAGTGCTCTTTATAGATGAAATCCATCGAATGGCAAAATCTGCTGAAGAAATGCTTTATCTGGCAATGGAGGACTATCGAATCGATGTGATGGTCGGCTAGGGGCCTGGTGCTACCAGTGTCTCTCTTGAAATTGCTCCCTTTACCCTCGTGGGTGCCACCACACGCTCAGGAGTTCTTGCAAGTCCGCTTAGAGACCGTTTCGGCTTCACAGCTAATCTCGAGTTTTATACAACCACCGAATTGGAGCGCGTGCTCGATAGAGCCGCAGCTAAGTTGAATGTGAAACTAGAACCGCAAGCCCTTCAAGCAATAGCTACGAGGAGTCGTGGAACACCTAGAGTTGCGAATCGCCTGCTTAGACGAGTTCGTGACTATGCGCTGGTGAATGGCTTCAATGAGGTTTCGAGAGATTTGGCCGACTCAGCCCTTGAACTATATGAGGTTGACCAATTGGGGCTAGATCGCCTAGATCGCCAATTTCTGTCTTTGCTATGCACCAATTATTCGGGTAGGGCAGTGGGGCTCTCTACCCTCGCAGTCTCGCTGGGAGAAGAGCAGGAGACAATCGAGTCAGTAGTTGAGCCTTTTTTGGTTCGCGCGGGCTTGGTCGTTCGCACGCCAAAAGGCAGGCAAGCCACGGGCGCAGCCTATAAGCACCTCGGTTTTGAGCAGCATCCAAGCCCAACTAACTAATCAATGGCGGGCTTTCGTCTATAATTGGCAAGGCGCTCTTGCGCCGCCGATGGCTAAAGGTAGGCACTCTTGGATTCAATCATTCTGTTTGCTCTGTTGGCGATTCTCATCGTCTTCATGTTCAGAAACAACAAAAAGCGTAAGCAGCAGGCAGATGAACTTCAGGCGTCAATCGCCGTCGGTGCCGAGGTTATGTTGACCAGTGGAATTTACGGGAAAGTGACCAAGATTGACGGCGACCGACTCGTCATCGAATCAACTCCCGGGGTGAAGTTGTCGGTAATAAGACTTGCTGTAAGGGAGATCGTTGCAGCGGCGCCAAAGCTTGAAGAAAAGCCTCAAAAGAGGAGTTCTACTTCTCCCGCTGCAGCCAAGAAGCCGGCAGCCAAAAAGACCGCGAAGTAAGCGAAGGATTCAAATTGGCTTCATCTGTAACTAAACCAGCGCGCAAAAAGCTCGCTTGGATGTTCGCAATCATTGCGATCTGTGCGGGGCTCATCGGTTTAGGTGTCTCGACAAACCAGCCGGGTGCTTCTTTCGTGCCAGAGCTAGCGCTTGACCTTCAGGGCGGAACGTCAATTATCCTCTCGCCAACGGTTGCTGAGGGTGCGACAATTTCAACAGAGCAACTCAATCAAGCCGTTGCCATCATTCGTGCACGAGTCGACTCAACTGGTGTATCTGAATCGACCATCACTACCTCTGGAAATAGCAACATTGTCGTAGAGATTCCGGGTGTGCCCTCTGAAACTACGCTTCAGCTAATCAAGAGCAGTGCGAAGCTCGAATTCAGACCGGTTCTGTTGGCATCTTCTGGAACGTCCGCTCAAGTTGGTGGCGATTCTGGAGCGTCGGCTAGCCCATCAGCATCACCAACATCAGCCCCAATAACGCTTCCAAGCGTTGCACCAACGAATGGCAGTGACCTGAACTGGATCACCCCTGACTTGAGACAGCGCTTTGATGCTCTTGACTGCACAACGCAGTTCAGGGCCCCAGGTCAAGTCGATGACCCAAAGGTTCCGCTTATCACCTGTGACAGCGGCCGCTTTCAGAAGTACATTCTTGGCCCTGTCGAACTAGATGGAACAAACATTTCAGATTCGACCGCTGGAACCATCACAACCCAAACCGGAGCTTCGACCAATGAATGGGCTGTGAACCTTCAGTTCGACGCAGAGGGCACACGTATCTTTAGCGAAGTTACCTCACGTCTATTTCCACTCGAGAGCCCTAGAAACCAGTTCGCGGTGACTCTTGACGGCTACGTCATCACAGACCCACAGGCTAAGGCTGTTATCACCAATGGCGCGGCTCAAATTACCGGTGGCTTCACCAAGGAGTCATCAAAGAGCCTCGCCGATCAGCTAAAGTACGGATCGCTGCCTATTGGCTTTGAGGTTCAGAGCCAAGAGAACATAAGCGCAACTCTCGGAAGTGAATCGCTTCGAAGCGGTCTGCTAGCCGGTCTAATTGGTCTTTTGCTCGTAGTTGTCTACTCTCTGTTTCAGTATCGTGCACTGGCCCTGGTCACCGTCGGCTCGCTGCTTCTTGCCGCATTGCTTACATACCTGCTAATCGCAATTCTTTCTTGGAGGCAAGGCTACCGTCTGTCTCTCTCGGGAGTTGCCGGATTGATTGTGGCAATTGGTGTAACCGCTGACTCGTTTATCGTCTATTTTGAGCGCGTTAGAGACGAGCTTCGCGATGGTCGCACCTTGAGCACTGCGGTGGATGCTGCATGGAACAGGGCAATTCGCACGATTCTAGTCTCCGACGGTGTCAGCATGTTAGCTGCCGTCGTATTGTTTACCCTTACCGTTGGTAGCGTGAAGGGCTTCGCCTTTACCTTAGGTCTGACAACAATAGTTGACCTCGCTGTGGTTGTGCTATTCACGCACCCAATTCTTCAGGTTCTTGCCCAAACAAAGTTCTTCAGTTCAGGACATAAGTGGTCTGGCTTCGATTCGAAGGCGCTCAGCGGAAGCATTTACCAGGGGCGCGGAAAGTTTGCGGTAGCCAACTCCGTTTCCGAAGCCAAGCGTGGCAAAGCATCACGCGAGGCGGAGAAGCGTCAAACCATTGCCGAACGCAAAGCTGCTGAAGCTAAAGAAAAGGGAGCCCAGAGCTAATGTCTAAGTTCAGTGACTTTGGAAACGATCTATACAGTGGTGCTCGCTCGATCGACTTCATAGGTCGTCGCAAGGTCTTTTACATCATTGCCATTGTCGCAATCTTGCTGTCGATTGCACTGCCGGCTGCCCGCGGTGGTTTCAACTTTGGTATTGAATTCAGGGGTGGCTCGGAGTTTCGCGTTAGCGGGGTAGAGCAATCGCAGCAACGCACTGCAATAGAGGCAGTTCAGTCGGTGGTTCCTGAGGCTAACCCAGCCGTAACGGCTGTGGGTTCTAACGACCTGCGCATTCAGACAGAGCAGCTATCTCCGACTGAGTCAGAAGAGGTTCGCATTGCGCTAGCCAATGCCTTCAACATCAATTCTTCGGGCGTTGCAAGTTCGTTCATCGGTGCGAACTGGGGTGCCGACATTACCAGCAAGGCCATAACCGGTCTTCTCGTTTTCATCGGAATAGCTTTCGTGCTCATGGCCGTCTACTTTAGAACTCTGAAGATGTCGGCTGCAGCGATGATCGCCCTTTTCCACGATCTCGTTCTCACGGCTGGTATCTACGGTGCGCTTGGCTTTGAAGTAACCCCGGCCGCCGTCATCGGTTTTCTAACTATTCTTGGATACTCCTTGTACGACACCGTTGTTGTTTTCGACAAGATCAGGGAAAACACCGTCGAAGTGGAGTTCAGCGAGACCAGTACATTTGCCGAAAGAGTAAACCTTGCTGTTAATCAAACCCTGGTTAGGTCAATCAACACGACGGTCGTGGCGGTGCTTCCGGTTGCCTCTATCCTGTTTATTGGTGCCGCACTGCTTGGCGCGGGTACTCTTCGCGACATCGCTCTCGCACTCTTCATTGGAATGATCGTAGGTACATATTCGACGATCTTTATCGCCGCTCCGGTTTACTCCCACATGCGCGAGAACGAGCCGAAGTTTAAGGCAGCCGCTGAAAAGGTGCTAGCCAATCGTTAGGCTTATCTCCTAGCACTAGGAGCAAAAAGTGAGCGACCCAACGCCTACAACCGGAATAACCGGGCTAAAAGGCATGCTCCCCAGGCTTTTTTCGAAGTACGGTGCCTACACTGCGGCGTTGAACGAGATTTTGCGGCTAGTAAAGCTAAATCACCCAAAGAGTGACAGCACCATTGTTGAACGGGCATTCGTGGCTGCAGAGCTTGCTCACCGGGAGCAGCTGCGAAAGAGTGGCGAGCCCTACATCACGCATCCACTTGCTGTAGCACAAATTTTGGCAGAACTTGGCATCGGCCCAACGACCTTGGCAGCTGCACTTCTGCACGACACAGTGGAAGACACAGAATACAAGTTGGCGCAACTCGAAAAAGATTTCGGGCCCGAGGTTGCGATGCTTGTCGATGGTGTAACCAAACTAGACAAGGTTAAGTTTGGCGATCACGCGCAGGCTGAAACGGTACGCAAAATGGTAGTGGCGATGTCGAAAGACATACGTGTTTTGGTCATCAAACTCGCCGACAGATTGCACAATGCACGCACCTGGAGTTTTGTTCCCGAGGAAACTGCGCGAAGGAAAGCCCAAGAGACACTCGAGATCTATGCTCCTCTGGCGCACAGGCTCGGAATTAGCACCATCAAATGGGAGCTTGAGGACATCTCGTTCTCAGTTCTTTACCCAAAGGTTTACGAAGAGATTGTGAATCTGGTGGCTCAACGAGCTCCACAACGTGAAGAGTTCATCGCCTCGATACTCTCTGAAATAGAAGATGATCTGCGTGATAACAAGATTAAGGGAAGCGTTGCCGGTCGCCCGAAGCAGTTCTACTCGATTTATCAAAAGATGGTGGTTCGAGGCCGAGAGTTTGATGACATCTACGATCTAGTTGGTATTCGCGTGCTTGTCACCTCGATTAGAGATTGCTACGCGGTTCTAGGTGCAATACATGCCCGTTGGAACCCGGTGCCAGGGCGCTTCAAAGATTACATCGCCATGCCAAAATTCAACCTTTATCAGTCGTTGCACACCACAGTCATTGGGCCAAAGGGTCGTGCCGTTGAGATACAGATTCGCACGCAAGAGATGCACCAGCGAGCCGAATACGGTGTAGCCGCGCACTGGAAGTACAAGGAGCAGGCTGGCAAGTCAGGCGAGGTTGCCGAAGAAGACTTGACTTGGCTAAAGCACCTATCCGACTGGCAGGCCGAAACTCAAGATCCCGGGGAGTTTCTCGATTCACTTCGCTTCGAGATTGGAGCGAAAGAGGTTTATGTATTCACGCCAAAGGGAAAGGTCATTGGCCTAACCGGTGGTGCAACACCGGTCGACTTTGCATACGCGGTGCACACGGATGTCGGACATCGAACGATGGGGGCAAAGGTAAACGGTCGCTTGGTACCTCTGGAGACCCCCCTTAATTCAGGCGATGTGGTTGAGATTTTCACCAGTAAGTCGGCAGAGGCCGGGCCTTCGAAAGATTGGCTAGCATTCACCAAGTCTCCTCGTGCGAGAGCAAAGATCAAGCAGTGGTTTAGCGCTGAACGTCGGGAAGACGCTATCGAGCAGGGTAAAGACGCGATAGCTAAAGCACTGCGAAAGCACAATCTACCCCTGCAAAAAATGATGTCAGGCGAATCCCTGCTTTCGCTCGCGCAAGATCTCAAGTTCAACGACGTTGATTCACTTTTGGCAGCGGTGGGAGAGGGGCACGTTTCTGCACAGCAAGTTGTTGAAAAACTCACTGCCTCACTCGCTACAGATTCTGACGCTGCAGAAGCCGTGTTCGAATTGCCAACGAAACCGCGCTCCGCAAACCGTGATCGCCAGAGCTCAGCTGGCGTTCTTGTTCGGGGTGACTCTGATGTGATGGCTAAGCTTGCCCGCTGCTGCACCCCGGTTCCGGGTGACAAGATTATTGGATTCGTTACGCGAGGAAGCGGCGTCTCAGTTCACAGAGACGACTGCAAGAATGTTGCTCAATTGCGACTCGAGCCGCAACGGCTCATGGAGGTCTCATGGGCCGAGAATTCGAAGTCGCTCTTTCTAGTTCAGATTCAAATCGAAGCCCTTGATCGATCGGGATTGCTGAGCGATGTTACCCGTGTACTGAGCGAACATCACGTAAACATTCTCTCTGCCTCTGTATCTACTCGCAGCGACAGAGTAGCGCTCAGTAGGTTTGTTTTTGAAATGGGAGACGCTAACACACTTGAGCACTTGCTAAATGCAGTTAGACGCATTGACGCCGTCTACGACGTCTACCGAGTCAATAACGGCTAGCTAGCCGACGCCCTAACCGTTTCTAACCAAGCGCGTCGAGCCGACAGGGCTTCGCTTGCGTCGTTGATTCTTTTCTGGTTTCCAGAGGTAGTCGCTGCGACCAATTCAGCTTCGAGCTTTCCAATCGAAGCCTCAAGTTGAGAGATAACCGAGTTGTTTCTGTC
>JACCDN010456742.1_pt1 | contig 17959 bp, 20 predicted proteins | sample 7441691 | NCBI WGS metagenome assembly JACCDN01 (sample SAMN15323439, study PRJNA562643) | freshwater metagenome | isolation source: river surface water | place: USA:Blue River Watershed | collected 2017-08-16
GCCCTGGCTTCAACCTCCCCGGCGGCCCCGACACAGGATTAGCTGGCATTGCAACCCCCCTAGCCACTATCGGCAACCCAAGAGCGGGTCGCACGTCAGATACAGAAGTGCGTTACCGGATAGATGCTAAGCCCTTGGGCTAAGCAAAGGCGACCCATATCTCTAAAAGCATTTGCCATAGGGTAAAATCCCCATAAACATTACGTGTTTGGGCGAAACCATGGCAATACTGCATATTTCTAAGCAAATTAGAGCGTTATTAGGATCGTTTTCAGCCGTATTTTTGCTGGCATTCTCATGCAATGCCATCGCCAAGGATGACTTGCGTCTATTGAACATCAAGGAAGCCTTATCAACAAACGAGGCTAAAGCTCGTCTAGACCCCGGCGTCAAGCTTTACTTTGCCGATCAGCAACACCCTCACACTGAGAAATCATTGGGCACGTGGGTGACCAACAAGAAATACCCCTTACTAAACAACAAGGCAAAAGTTGTCTGCGAATCCACATTCATTGATGCGGTTGAAGAATTACAGCACAGAGCACTAAAAGAAGGTGGCAATGCGGTTATCGGCATTGAAAGCTACTATGACAAGATGATTCGTCCCAGTGTCGATCAATATGTATGTAGCATCGGTTACGTGGTCGTTGGGGTGGCACTTCGCGGCACTGTCATCAAAGTAGTTGAAAGCGAAATCAAATGACTAACGAGACTTCATTAAAAATCCTCCGTGATTTTCTGCTCGAACGCACTGAAATTCCAGAAGAAAAGATCACGCCAGAAGCCTCCCTTGAAGAATTGGGCATCGATTCACTGACACAACTTGAACTGCTCTTTGAGTTTGAAGAAAAGCTGAATATCAGCCTTCCTGACGTTGATGATCGACCTAAAACAATTGGTGAACTGATCTCTGTCGTAGAGAAGCACCTCTCTGAAAACCCAAGCGCCAACTAAGATGCGTCGCGTAGCCGTCACCGGTGTTTCTATTGTCGACCCGCAAGGTGGCAGCACCCAGGATTTCTTCAACCGCATCCTACTCGGTCAATCTAGTCTCACTTTCTTCCAAAGTGATGAGCAACCAAAAGCGATTGCTTCGCCAGCCTTACACTGCACTGGCTTCTCAGCGGAACGCACTATTGGCAAAGCCCTGGCAAGCGGTATGGATCGCTATTCACAGCTCGGAGTAGCTGCAGTGTTGGATGCATGGACGGTAGCCGGTTTGTCTATTGACGAAGAACAGGCAAACGACCGATGGGGTGTTTCCTGGGGTACCGCCTTGGGCGGCACACACGCCTATGAGCACGGCCTTCGGGAGATGTGGAAAAACGGCAAACAACGCCTTCCGCCAATGTCCGTGGTATTGGGAATGAACAATGCCTGCGCTTCTCACATCGCAATCAAGCTTGGTTTAGGTGCTAGCTGCATGACCTATTCCATTGCTTGCGCCTCGGCTGCGACGGCTATTGGCGAAGGGTTCAATAAAATCCGACAAGGCGAAGCCGATCTGATGGTAGTAGGCGGCTCAGACAATCCGCTCCTTTATGGCGTATTCCGCGCTTGGGAGGCCATGCGCGTTCTGTCTCCCGGCAATGTAGAAACTGCCGCAAGCGCCTGCAGGCCTTTCGACAGCACGAGATCTGGATTAGTCCTTGGCGAAGGCGCTGCGGCACTCATCTTGGAAAATTGGGAACACGCTGTTAAACGGGGTGCACCAATCATTTGTGAACTAGGTGGTTACGGCGCAAATTGCGACCATCAGAACTTGGTCCGACCTGACCAAACCGGGCAGATCAAAGCTATCAAGATGGCATTAGCCAACGCCGATATGCAACCTCAGGAAATTGGATATATCAACGCGCACGGCACAGCCACTCTGGAAGGCGATCCGATCGAAATTTCCGCAATCAAAGAAGTCTTCGGTGCTCACGCACCAAACCTTCCGGTAAGCGCAACCAAATCCACTCACGGCCATCTTATGGGCGCCTCTGGCGCAATTGAAGCTGTGATCACGGCGCTATCCCTAAACCAGGATGCACTGCCTCCTACGGCCAACCTCACCAACATTGATCCTAAATGCGAAGGCGTAATGCATGTCGTGGGTCAAAGCCTCAAAAATACCAATCTAAAAGGCGCGATATCCAATTGCTTTGCATTTGGAGGTAGCAACGCCGTTTTAGCATTCAAAAAGACACACTGAAAGGCAAGCAATGACGAACTCACAACTCACAACAGAATTTCGCAACGAAGTCGCTGAAGAAATCATTGCTGCACTCAATCTAGATATTGCAATTACTGAAATTGATCCGGAAGCCCCTCTCTACGGTGACGGACTGGGCTTAGATTCGATTGATATCCTTGAAGTCGCACTCGTCACTTCAAAAAAGTACGGTCTCCAAATCAAGGCTGACAGCCCAGACAATGCAAAAATTTTCAAATCCCTTAATTCTCTCTGCGAATATATTATTTCCAACAGAACAAAGTGAACCTAAAAAAACTGGCTGGGATTGTTGGTTCTACGACGATATCCCTTCTGTTCATTGCCACGCCGATTTTACTTGCAGAAGGGCTGATCCCTTTTTGGCTAGGGCTTCTAACCTCGCTCGTGCCAACATTTGCGGTAATTGGGGTATTAATAGCCAGAACACCCTCGCTTGTGCGGCGTTTATTAATCGCCCTGACCGCAGTTGCAGGCACTTTCCTGATTAATGAATTCGGTTTATTGAAGCCCCAAAACATCTACCTCACCAACTTTATTGCGATATACGCAATATTCTTTAAAGAGTTTTACGGTTCACTGCGTCGTAATCAGGTGCCGCTCTGTACGCGTTTTGCCATGCTAGTTCATGAATCAATATCACCACAACTATCCTGGTATACAAGGACATTAACCTGTTGCTGGGCTGCTTTCTTTGGCTTCCAGATTCCTATCTGGTTTGGATTATTTTTTATATTACCTACAGAGCTCTGGAGTGAACTTATCTCACTACTGCCGCCAGTATTGATCATCACGCTATTTGCTATCGATTTAACCGCGCGTCAGCTACTGTTGCCTCGCAAAGACCGCAAAGATTCAATCTTGCGAACCATTAGAGCGCTCATCAAGCATCGAAACAATCTAAAGCAAGCAGTTGCCAAATGAGCCACCCGCTTATTCGCCATCGTACAAGCGCCGAGCCCATTGCCTATTACAACGGCAAAATTATTAACGCAGGCCAGTATCTTTCAGACGTTCTAAATCTATCTAAAAACCTGCCAAGTGGATCACATGTACTGAATATTGCAAACAACCGGTATGTGTTCATGGTCGGGCTTGGTGCATCAATCATTCGAAATAAGATCTCGCTGCTGCCATCTGCAGTCACATCAGATACCATCCAGCAATTAGAGAAGTTTGCACCAGACTTCTTCGTTTTATCAGATCAACCGCCACCATCAGAACTGACCGCATACGTTAACCCCACGCTGTATCTTGGCGCTGATACAGCAGCATTTAATGTCCCAGTAATTGATGCAAACCAAACCGTCGCCTATGTTTTTACATCAGGGAGTACCGGCGCACCCGTTCCTCATTCCAAAGACTGGGGATCTCTCGTTAAAAACATAGAGATTACGAGCAACAAGCTCAATTTACCCGAAGGCTGCAGCATTATTGGTACAACACCAAGCCAGCATATGTACGGCTTTGAATCGAACATCCTGCTTGCACTGGTTAATGGGTCGATCCTTTACGATAAAAAGCCATTCTTTCCGGCAGACATTGTTCATGCACTGAATGCAGCAACATCGCCCGTGGCACTTGTTTCCACACCCTTTCATCTAGAAACATTGCTCAACGCTGAAATTGGCTTGCCGCAAATAGCACGTGTAATTTGTGCCACCGCTCCTTTAACTGTTGAGTTAGCCAAGCGTACCGAAACAGCCATGAGTTGCCAATTAAGCGAGATTTATGGATCCACCGAAACTGGACAAATCGCCGTTCGGCGTACTGCCTTAACAGACGAGTGGACGCTTATAGATGGCGTTGAAATAACCCTACAGGGAGATCACTATTTTGCCTGTGGCGGTCATTTGACTTCACCCACCCCACTCTCTGATGCATTAGAGCTCACTGACCACAATCGCTTCCGTCTATTAGGACGCAGCAGCGATATGGTCAATATCGCCGGGAAGCGCACTTCACTCAGCTATCTGAATAATATGCTCAAACGCATACCAGAGATTGAAGATGCCATTTTCTTTATTCCTAGCAATCAGATCAGTTCACAACCTCGGTTAGCACTAGTTCATACAACCAAATCTATGGATAACCAAGCAATACGTCATGCACTGCGCCGCTATATAGACCCAATCTTCTTGCCAAGATTCTTGATTCACACCACTGAGATACCCAGAAACCAAACCGGCAAAGTGCTTCAATCTGCACTGGATATGCTGTTTAACAACAGTAAACCCACAAAATGATTTACGTAGACATTCCGGTAGATCACCCGGCATTTAATGGCCACTTTCCTCGTCAACCCATTTTGCCCGGTGTTTGCATTCTCAACTACGTTACCAACGCCTTTGGAAAACCAAGCCACGGCTTCCGAAGTGCCAAATTTCTCAAACCGGTGCAACCAGGAGAAACCCTCCAGATTACATTTGGTGACCTCAATCGCGGCGCTTACAGCTTCATAGTTAAGGTAGCAGACAACATTGTCTGCGAGGGGCTAATCCTCTCTGTCACAAACAATGGCTAAGTCTTCACCCCCGGTCTGGAAGGACAGCCCCGAAAAAGGAAGCCCCATTCTTATTGGCTTACTGGCTAAAGCATCATTTTTCTTTGGCCGGCGCATGACCCGACCTGTTATTTACTGCGTTGCATTCTTTTATGCCTGCCTCGCCGGCAAAGCAAGGCAAGCCAGCCATGCATACCTTACCCGTGTGCTTAATCGAAAGCCCAGCGCTCTAGAGATTTATAAGCACTTTTTGTATTTTTCATCAGTCACACATGATCGGCTATTTCTATTAGCCGGTGGTTTTGATTCATTCGAAATGTCTATTCATGGCAAAAATGAGATTGAGAAAGCGTTAATAGAGAACGCAGGGGTTATGCTATATGGCGCTCATTTTGGGAGTTTTGAAGCTGTACGTTTTACGGCAAACAACCGACCAAATCTGAACATCTCCATACTGATGTATGAAAAGAACAGTGAAAAACTAGCCAAGGTCTTCCACCAGATCTCGCCAGACTTGGCTAACATTATTATTCCTCTTGGCTCTATCCAAACAATGCTGACTGTGCGAGAACGCTTGTCAGAAGGACACATGGTCGGCATTTTAGCTGACCGCTCAGTTAATAATGAGCCGGGTATCCAACGTAATTTTCTCGGTGCACCCGCAACATTCCCGCTGGCGCCATTCAGATTACCCAAACTGTTCGCTTCGCCGGTTTGCTTTATTGCCGGCATCTACGAGGGTGGCAATCGCTACCGGATATTTTTTCGCGACTTAAATCCGGAAAACGAACTCATATCAACAGAGTCTGTTCTGGAACGCTATGCAGATACACTAGAAGACCTTTGCCAGACCCACCCCTACAACTGGTTTAATTTCTATGATTTCTGGGCGCGCAATGAAACTGCTTAAGTATCCAGGGTTAATGCTGCTTTCTCTACTCTCTTGCCCAGTCTTTGCCTGGGACGTCTCAGATCTGATGAAAACCCTAGCCTCAAATCCTGGAGGTAAAGCAACTTTCACCGAAAAGCGCCAGCTGGCTGTATTGGATAAGCCACTGGTTATGACTGGAGATCTTGTCTACGCCCCACCCGCTTACCTTGAAAAGAAGGTCTTAACACCAAAACCAGAGATTTTAATTCTGGATGGCGATCGACTGAGATATGAAGCCGCTGGTAAAAATGCATCCATCAACATCAACACCCAACCCGAACTTGTTGGATTTATCGATAGCATTCGCGGCACGCTTACTGGTAACCAGAAGAAACTCGAAGACAACTATGTATTAACGCTCAGCGGAACACCCAAACGTTGGACGCTGATTCTTTTGCCGAATGATCAACAGATTAGCAAATTTGTTTCAAAGATCACCATCTCGGGTCATGACGATAAAGTAACCACCATTGAATACTTACAGGCTGATGGCGATAAATCTGTGATGACTATCCAACCCGCCCATTAATCATGGCCAAACGACTACCTATCTTTATATGGCTTTGCGCAATCGCACTTGCAGCGATTGCCGTAGTTCGCGCCAATTATGTGGCAGATATGTCTGCATTTCTGCCGGCAAACCCCACCAACAATCAAAGCATTCTGATTGAGCAGCTAACTCACGGCTCGCTCTCTCGTACGATTCTTATCGGTATTGAAGGTGCCAAAAGTGAAACGCTTGCAAAAGCTTCACAGGAATTGTCGTCAGCCATGCAATCTAGCCAACGCTTCAGTGTTGTTCAGAATGGCAACCCTGAAAGCACCCGTAAAGATCAGGCCTTTATATTCAACAACCGATACCTGCTAAGTCCGACAACCATTGAGCACTTCTCTGAACAAGGGCTACACGACGCTATTTCTGAAACGATCGATCTTCTTGGCTCGCCACTAGGATTGATGATCAAAAAAATATTTCCACAAGACCCAACAGGTGAACTTCTTTCCGTTATCAGCAATCTTGGATTCACCAACCAAATCGAAAGTGCACATGGTGTTTGGGTCGTCAACAATGGGCAGCGCGCACTTATACTCGCACAAACTAATGCAACTGGTACAGATACCGATCAACAGGAAGCGGCCGTCCACTTCATACGAGAACGATTTTCTCTCATCAAAAAGTCCATTGATGAGAATCTATCTCTAAAAATGTCTGGCTCACCAGTGTTCTCGGTCAATGCGCGGGAAACAATTCACTCACAGGTACTCGTCTTTTCAGTACTCGGGCTCACGGCAATCAGTTGTCTTTTCCTATGGGTTTTTCGCTCTATCAAAACCTTCGCTCTCGGTACATTACCCATACTCTCAGGCATTCTTTGTGGCATCACTGCTGTAAGCCTCTGTTTTAACTCAGTGCACGCCATAACAATTGGCTTTGGTTCTACACTCATTGGCGAAGCGGTCGACTATTCCATCTACTATTTCTCACAAGCCCAAAAACAAAACGCCGAGTGGAAGCAACGATTTTGGCCAACCATACGTTTAGGGACGCTCACCTCCATAGTCGGGTTTTTAGCACTTTTGATGACCGACTTCCCTGGTCTCGCGCAGCTGAGCGCCTTCACCATCACTGGTCTCTCAGCGGCAGTGCTCGTAACACGATATGTTTTACCTGCGCTCCATAACCCCAAACTGAATGATTACACTTTAAACGCAATTGGGAATACGGTTATCCGTCTTCTGCCCACTGTATCGAAACTACGTTACATAGGCTATGTCTTTGCACTATTAATGATTGTTCCTTTTCTTTCAGGCACCGTTAAGTGGAGCAACCAGGTTTCAGACCTGAGTCCTATTTCCAAGACGGACAAGGCACTGGATATCGAACTGAGGTCTAACCTTGGCGCAGGTGGCGCTCGTCACATCATCGTTATGAAAGCAGCATCAGAAGATGCCGCGCTTGAGGCAAGCGAACGTATTGCCTCACTCATCTCACCTTTGCAGGAACAGAACCTTATAGCAGGATTTGATGCACCTTCTAAATTGCTGCCAAGCATTGCCACACAAACCCTGCGGAAAAATGCCATACCCACATCGCGCTTGCTTAATAAACACCTCGAAGAAGCAATCAAGGATCTCCCCGTCAAACGGAAAACACTCGAACCCTTTGTGACAGATTCTAAATCTGTTCACAATGCGCCATTGATTACCCAAGATAGCTTTTCTGGCACCTCACTTAACGAAGTAATTAAATCGCTTCTGTATCCAGTGGGTGAAAAATGGGTTGCGATCGGCATTATTAAAGACTCTCCTGAAACGCCCGTTAATCCACAAAGCATCAAAGACATTTTGGAGCAGGTGCCTCAGCTTGATGCCCAATACATCGATTTGCTTAATGAAAGCAATCAGATGTACGAACAATATGTCTCGGGCACCCTAAGCAGCTGTCTATTTGGGGTTTTGGGCATCTTTCTTTTGCTGACTGTAGCACTCCGCTCTATACGTGGCGCGATTCGCATCATGGCACCGTTGGTACTCTCCTCTGTGGTTGTTGCAGGTGCACTCGGTCTGGCAGGTGTTAATCTCACCCTATTGCACGCGGTTGGGTTTCTATTAATTTTCGCCATCGGCTCCAACTACGCGCTTTTGGTGCAAAACCACCAAGGACAGGTCGATCCGATAACCATCGCCTCCCTTATCGTAGCCTGCCTAGCCACAATGTTCGGTTTCGGAGTTCTGGCTTTTACCGAGGTACCGGTGCTCAAAGCAATTGGCCAAACAGTCGGCCCCGGAGCGCTCTTATCCCTGTTCTTTGCGCTATCCATGACAGCAAGCAACCCGAAGATTAAACCGGTTTCTATTAGGTAAAATCCTGCAAATCACGGAGACTTGATTGAAACCTATATTTATCGATTCGTACACAGCAACTACCTGCGTTGGCTCAGGTAACAATGCATTGCTGCGTGCATTACAGTCTGGGCTAACAGGGTTAGTGCATTGCGATTTCGACAACGTAGCGCTTGATACTTGGATAGGAAAAGTTGCTACCTTAGATACCCAGCTCTCCGCGCTTCCCAGCGATCTTGCATCATTCGACTGTAGAAATAACCGTCTGGCTTTTCTAAGCCTAAAACAAGACGGTTTTGATAGGCGTATCAAAGAAACCATCCGCAATGTAGGTAAGCAACGTATCGGAATTTTTTTGGGTACAAGCACATCAGGCATCTACGATACCGAACTCGCTTACCGCAATATCAATTCAGTCACAGACGAATTCCTGCAGCCTATTAATTATTCCGGATCTCATAGCATCTCATCGGTATGCAACTTCGTTCGTGCTCTGTACGACATCAAGGGTCCAGGCTTTGTTATCTCAACAGCCTGCTCCTCTTCTGCCAAAGTATTCGCTGCAGCCCAACGTTTTATGGCCCTCGGTCTTATTGATGCAGCGCTTGTTGGTGGGGTGGATTCACTTTGCCTAACAACACTATATGGCTTCAACTCTCTGCAGCTCACTTCCGAAAAGCCCTGCCGGCCATATGACCGCGATCGCAACGGCATCTCCATCGGCGAAGCTGCTGCATTTGCTTTACTGACCAAACAACCATCATCGGATTTGGCGTTCCTAGGCTATGGCGAGTCGAGCGATGCTTATCACATGTCTTCCCCGCATCCAGATGGTCTTGGTGCCAAACAAGCCATGGAAGCAGCATTGATCAACGCAAATCTCACACCTAACGATATTGACTACATCAACCTCCATGGAACTTCTACTCCCAGCAACGACCGTGCTGAAGGCATAGCAGTCAACAATGTCTTGGGTAACGGCGTTCCATGTAGTTCCACCAAAGGTATTACTGGTCATACACTGGGTGCTGCTGGTGCTGTAGAAGCTATTATCTGTCTCGAGGCGTTACGAAACGGCTTTATTCCTGGGAGTGCCGGCACAGAGATTATTGATCCAACGATTCATCTAAACTATCAGATAGCATCTGAAAGCAGTCCGCTCAAGAAGGTATTAAGCAACTCTTTCGGATTCGGCGGCAGCAACTGTAGCCTGATTTTCGGACTTCACCCATGACGACAAACAAAACCCTTGACATTGTCATTCTGGGAATTGGCGCTGTTGGGCCAGGCTTTGCGAATTGGTCTGAATTACAGACTCAACTCAGAGATGGCACTCCGTTAAGTTCGTCCAAAACGCAACTGCCTAGCCCCGAGATTCTGCCCCCAGCTGAACGCCGTCGTGCCAGCCCGATTGTCAAAGCAGGGTTAATCGTTGGTCTTGAGGCATGCAACGATGCAGGGTTAGACCCGCGTGAACTGCTAACCGTATTTACCTCATCCGGAGCCGACGGCGCAAATTGCGAAGCCATTTGTGAACAACTGGCCTCAGAAGATCGACTGATTTCACCCACGCGTTTTCATAATTCGGTGCACAACACGGTAGCCGGTTACTGGGGCATCGCCACGGGGTGCATGCGCCCATCTCAGGTTATTTCAGCTGAAGATGGTAGCTTTGCCGCTGGCCTGCTAGAAGCAGCCATCGAAGCGACTCATAGTGATGAGCCATGTCTATTAGTTTGCTATGACACCAGTTACCCTGGGGCATTACGTCATGTGCGCCACATCAGTGATACTTCGGCCATTGCCGTAATCGTTGCAAGATCCGGAGAACTCAAGGGCAAATACCCCACTGTTCAGCTAAAGCTCGACGATTCAGAAATTTGCGACTACCCGACAGTATCCATCCCCACATTACATGCCATACCGCTTCTGAATAGCATCATTCAGGGAACGTCCGATTGGGTTTCTATCTGTTTTCAGAGTAATTGCGTACTTTCGGTAAAGATCAAATCGTGAGAACACGTGCCTGGCTACTTGAGAACCTGCCCCATCAGGGAAAGATGAATCTGCTTGATGCCGTATTGTCCTGGGATGAAGACCAAATTCACTGTATCGCCTCTAGCCATCTCGATCCCAACAACCCGCTTTCTGACAACGGATCTCTGGGTGCAAGCGCTGCAATCGAGTATGCAGCACAAGCTATGGCTGCACACGGCAGGCTGACCGCTCCAATTACAAGCACACCGCGCCAAGGATATATTGCCGGCATCCGAGATACTAAGTTTTATGTGCAAACACTCGATGATTCAAGCACACCCATCGACATACATGCAACCCAACTCATGGGTGATGAAAACAACGTCATTTATGAATTTACCGTTTCTGACCAAGGAAAAACGTTGGTCTCTGGTCGAGCAACCGTCATTCTGGATCGCAACATAACTATCAGCATATGAAAATTGCATTAATTACCGGCGGCTCTGGTGGTATCGGTGCTGCAATCGCAACAAAGCTTGCACAAGCCGGGCTGCACGTGATCGTTCATGCCAATAGCAACCCCAGCCGAGCCGAGTCGGTCGTCAATCTTATTCGTGAAGGCGGCGGCTCCGCTGAAACTGCTTGCTTTGATCTGCTAGATCAAAGCGTCGTACATAAATTCTTAGAAAACGAACTTGAACGCGATGGCATAGATGTTTTGATTAACAATGCCGGCGTTCATGATGATGCCGTATTCCCGGGAATGTCACGTGACCAATGGGATCATGTTATCGACGTGAATCTGGACGGGTTCTTCAATATCACTCAACCCCTAGTTATGCCCATGATTCGTAAACGCTGGGGCAGAATTATTAACATCAGTTCAGTCTCCGGTATTACAGGCAATCGCGGTCAGGTTAATTATTCAGCAGCTAAAGGTGCAATTCATGCAGCAACCAAAGCGCTATCACTCGAGGTCGCTAGCCGGGGTGTAACTGTTAACGCAGTCGCTCCCGGCATCATCAGCACAACAATGACTGAAGGTCTGTTCAACGCCGAAACGATTAAGAACTTGGTGCCAATGAAGCGAGCCGGCACCCCTGAAGAAGTCGCTGAGCTTGTTGCCTTCCTTGCCTCTGACAAGGCTTCTTACATCACAGGCCAAATAATCTCTGTCAATGGTGGCATGATCTGATGACAGTCCATCATGCCGAATTGCTCCTGTTTTTCACCCTTCTCCAGCTTGCCATTATCGTGCTAGCTGGCAGAGTTGGCGGCGCCTTAGCGCTAAAGATAGGTCAATCTGCTGTTGTGGGGGAAATCATTCTCGGCATACTGCTTGGCCCCTCCTTGTTTGGAATGCTGGCGCCTGATTTATTCGAGCTTGTATTTCGCTCAACCCCACCGGGTCCGCTCTCCATGCTGTCCCAGATTGGCCTGATTTTCCTGATGTTTCAGATTGGTCTGGAATTTGATTTTTCTCACCTTAAAATTTCTCGGCACCGAAACACGATGGTTTCCGTAGCGGTTGCCAGCATGGTAGCACCATTCATACTAGGATTTACCTTTGGATATCTTGCGACCCCGGTTCTTTCCCCTGACGCGAACCAATTCGGTTCCGCTCTATTTGTAGGCACGGCATTTTCTATTACCGCCCTACCCATACTGGGGCGAATCATGATCGAATTTGGTATCACCAACACCGCTGTCGGTGTCATTGCCATTAGTGCCGCAGCGATTAATGATGTAATCGGATGGGTATTGCTCGCTTTAGTCAGTGCCCTAACCATGTCTGCCTTCAGCACCGAATCCCTAGGTTGGATTATCTTCTCAATCGCGCTTTATATCGCTGTTTGTTGGTTAGTTGTCAGACCCCTGATGAAAAACCTGATCAAACGACTGAGTACCGCAACTGAACCGCTAACTAATAACGTCCTCGGCGCCATGATCGTACTGATTTTTTTATCCGCCATGACAACCTACAAAATCGGTATATTCGCGATCTTTGGCGGTTTCATGCTTGGTGTACTTGTGCACGATGAATCCGCCTTTGTTGCTGCATGGCGGAAAAAAGTCGGCGCTTTCGTGACTGTATTTTTTTTACCCATTTTTTTCACCTATACCGGTTTACGAACAAGCATCGGCAATCTAGACACACCAGAGCTTTGGGGCTGGTGTCTGTTGCTGATCCTTCTTGCCACACTGGGTAAATTTGGTGCCGCCTATTGGGCCGCCCGAATTAATGGCCTCACCAAAAATGAATCAACTGTCATTGGTGTCATGATGAACACACGTGCATTAATGGAGCTTATTGTCATCAACATTGGGCTTGATCTTGGGGTTATTTCGCCTACAGTCTTCACCATGCTCGTGATTATGGCCATTTTCAGCACCGTCTTAACGACGCCAGTACTTCGCAAACGACTACCAGCATTAGGATTAGGCACGTGACCCAAACTAGGGTGACTCGCTGGAAGCCAAATGCTGTCATCAAAGCCAGCCTATTGATGCATGGCATCGTTGGCATAGGTCTCATTCTTGACCCATCCTCTACATTAATCTGGCTGGCCTTATTGGCCAGCAATCATGGCGTTCTCACGCTAGGCGGTTTACTACCCAAAGCAAAAATACTGGGGCCGAACATTACGCACCTGCCTCAGGCTGCCACGGCAAAAGGCCAAATCGCACTTACCTTTGATGACGGCCCCGATCCAATTGTTACGCCTCAAATTCTCGACATTCTTGAAAAACATCAGGCAAAAGCGACCTTTTTCTGCATCGGGCACCTTGCAGAACAGCACCCGGAACTTATAAAACGCATCGTACGCCAGGGCCACCAAGTCGAGAATCACAGCTATAGCCACAATACAACCTTCGCATTTAACGGCAGCAAAGGGATTTCAGAAGAAATTAAGCGCACTCAAGTGATTCTTACAAAGCTCACCGGATACACCCCGCAGTTCTTTAGACCCATTGCTGGAATTCGCAACCCATTACTTGATCCCGTTTTGTGCAAACTAGGCATGCGCCTTGTGTCATGGTCGCACCGCAGCTTCGACACCCGGTTTAAAAATCCACACTGGATGTTACGCAGGCTAAAAAAAAGTGTCGCGGCAGGAAACATAATTCTCCTACACGATGGCAATGCCGCGCGTACCCATGAGGGTATCGCACTATCTGTGGCTTGCCTGCCTAGTTTTCTTAAAAGCATCACGGATGCAGGTCTTACAACCGTAACGCTTAATGAGTCTTTTTTATGACAGTCTTGCTGCCTGACGCACAGCCGCCCACCATTCTAGCGCGCATCAAACGACTCATGCCCATCAAGGCGCTGGGCACAACACTGTTTATCTACCTGTTTTTTCGTGCTTACTTCTGGGTCATGGAAAACCCGAATGCCACACCATTCACCGTGCCCACTACCCCGATAGATGACTGGGTTCCCTTCAACATTATCGGGTTACCCATCTATCTGTCATTATGGATATACGTATCCCTAGCCCCGGCACTACTGAACAGTTTACGTGCCTTACTAGGGTACGGGTTCTGGATCACACTCATGTGCATGGTGTGCCTTTTAATTTTCTGGTTCTTTCCTAGCGCGACACCACCGGCTGAAATAGACTTATCACGCTATCCGTCTATGGCATTTCTACGTGTTGATACCGGGCTTAATGCGTTCCCCTCGTTACATGTTGCTTCCGCCGTATTTTCCTCAGCATGGCTAAGCATTCTGCTCCGAAAAATGAATGCGCCCGGCTATATCCACGCACTAAACATCATCTACTGCCTGCTAATTATTTGGTCTACTATGGCAGTGAGGCAGCATGTGTTTTGGGATGCTATTTCAGGCACGATCATTGGGTTGCTGTTTGCGACTCTTTCTATACGTCATATGCGTCTCGCACTGCCGGATAACGACATCTAACCCCCCTGTGTCTTTCTATACGCCAATAGCGGTAGTCGCAAGACCATACCAATCATCAAACGAGTATGCATCCAGGTGAGCAACTTGTTGTCGCGGAAATACTGGAAGTGAGATACACCACCGTCTGCTTTGGAAAAATAACGAACAGGCGCCACCACGTTTATTGGACGGACTCCGGCCCAACATAGCCTTACTGCCGCTTCAGGGTCAAAGTCAAAGCGACGCATCCATCTCGTGCCTTCCATGATCTTGCGCAGTGGTGCAATCGGATAAACTCGAAACCCAAACAATGAATCACCAATCCCTGCCCAGAGTGTTTCTAGGTTTGCCCACCAATTAGAGATTTTTCGCCCTTTCACCCTAAGACTTGGTGCATCAGGTCCAAAATCTGGACAACCTAGCACCATTGCCTCTGAATTGGCTTCTGACAACGCCATGAACTCCGGAATTTTACAGGCCGGGTGCTGCCCATCAGAATCCATCGTTAGTACATAAGTAAATCCAGCGGACTCGGCTAGCCTTAAGCCTTCTAGCACCGCCGCGCCCTTTCCAGAATTAGTTGGCAAAGACACAACACAGAACCCTGGCTCTGATTCGGCAAGCCCCTCTAAAATGGCCTGGCTTCCATCGGTACTGCCATCTACCACCACCCAAACCGGTGACCAGTATCTCAGTGCCTCCCGAACCGTATCTGTAACCTTTGCGCCCGGGTTATAGCTTGGGATGAGCACTAAATGTGTTTTCGATGGATTCATGATAAGTGATTATTAAAGTAAGACTCAATCTGTTTGGTCAACGCACCATAATCCGACGTTGGCATAAAGACCTCGCCAGCCGTTAGTGAAATTGTCATCGGCAAACTGGGCAACGCGCTTAATCTGCGCTGCTTGCCCAAAAACGGTTGGTCATACCTTAAAAAATAGGTTCTGATTGGCAGACTCAAACGCGAAGCCAACAACGCTGGACTCTGATTCAGTGCGATCTGCCCATGCTTCGTAGTCCTCGTTCCCTCAGGAAAAAGCAATAAATTCGCATCTTCACCAACAGCCTCCTTGGCGTAAGCGAGCAAACTAAATGGATCAGCATTGCGTATAAAGCCAGCCAACCTTGCCGCAGCACCTAGCAAAGGATTATCCAGCAACGACGCCTTCATCACACAAATCGTGTTTGGCACTTTGGCCAGAAAGATCACCGCATCTAGCAAAGAAGGGTGATTGGCGATAAGGATACTCGTGCCTGTTAAAGGCTCGCCAGTGTCTAAATTTAGATTGAACCGGCAGCCGCAAAACACGGTTAAAAACGACAGATAGAACAAAAGCCCCAAACGAATCACCAACCGACCGAATAAATGCCCCATACGCTTGGGCAGCACCATGTGAAACACAAGGGCAAATGGCAACCAAATTGCGCACAATATGGCGAGCATACCAAAGCCTAAAAACAGAGCAACTGGGGAATAAATTAACCAGAAGGCGTTAAGCAGCTTACGCAACACAACCACTCGCTTCAATCTCAACTGAGAGATTACTACGGCATATGTCTCCAAGGACATAATGCACATTAAGCGGCATGGGTTCACTCTGAAAAAATTCAGCGAAACCACTGCAAACACGGTCATAATCGCGCTCGTTGCGCACATACACGCGATACAGCATTGCTTGCATGGGCAAAGATCGCTCCGCTAATTTCTCCGCTTCAGCAATGACCAGTTGTATATTCTCAAGCGCAGTAAGCGTTTGCGCCTTCGGGTCGCTCACATGTACCGATTCGTGCCCAATAATACTGGCCGTACCTGAAACCAAAAGGAGATGCGATTCACCAACGTGCACCAACCCAGCTCTTGAGAACGACGGACTTTTCGGACCATACTGCTCTGGGTACTGATACGCGCTCATCTGACGCGGGTTTTCAACAAAGAGTGCTGGTACCGCTCCCGCCAGAAAGGCGATGGACAAACCGCCTCTATGCGTCCCAACAGCAGATGCCGCAGGAATACCCGCATCGAGTAGATCACCCGCCGTATCGTAGGCACGTTGCCGCCCTACATTAAATTCACGGTAACGCTCCAATCCTGAGGCAGCGTCGTTAATGCCGGAAAAATAATTCCAAAGCCGCCACACATGTCTACTGCCTGACGATCTCAGGAACTGCAATACCTCAAGGTAAGCGCTATAAGTCAGATCCTCAAGATTATCGTTGGGAGCCTCAGGCAAACAGACATAACCGAATACCGTTGCCCCTTCTTCTACATACCTGACATTACCCTTCTGATTGAATTTCGTCTGACAACTCGAAAACCAGATTTCATAACCAGAATCTGCAGGGGCTCCTAATACAGGCATATCCACATGCATAAGACCATTCGAGCACGCACCAGAAGGTTGAGCCCTACCAAAACTAAAGCCGGCAACGAGGTTTGCAGACAAGCCATTGAGTGACGATGCCCATGAAATTTTCACGGGCATACTCAGCGGCTCGATTCTATCCAACGACATTCGTCTAAATTGTTTCAGTGACTGGGCGAATATTAAACTTTCGCCGCTTCCAAGCCATCATCGTCCGCTTGAAGTTAGCCAATGAAGCTGTGTAATAGATACATTTAAAAAGAAAGATCGACTTCCAAATGGGTGTCTTGCCAAAGATATCACCGGCCAAAACAGAAAGAATCGCTTCTTTGATCCGGAACATATTTCTAGGGTTCATGAACAAATCACGCAATGTCGGATTCGTAACACGATAAATAAACCACGAAAACTCCTTAGGGCCATGCTTCATTGCCTTATCGAACTTGGCCAATGCTTTTGCGGCCATGGCTGGGTTGCTAAGACACGTATCAATTGCCTCCGCACCGATCACGCCACTATTCATCGCCAACAAGACCCCAGAAGAGAAAACCGGATCAATAAATGCATAGGCATCTCCGAGCATCAGATAATTCTTGCCATGACACCGTTCTGATACATAGGAAAAGTTTCCTGTAGCCTCCGCCTCAGAAATCATCGTTGCATGCGCCATCTTGGCTTGCAGCAACGGGCACATAGCAATGCCATCCAACAAAAACTGCTCTAGGGTACGCTGACCCTTGCTTTTCACGAAATACGGCCAGGTCACCATACCAATACTGGTCGTCCCATCTGCTAAAGGAATAAACCAGAACCAGCCGTGCTCAAACCAAAAAATGGCGATATTGCCTTCATCCACCCCTTCGTTCCGCACCACACCAGTAAAGTGAGCGTAAAGCGCTGAACTATTGTGCTTTGGGTTCTTATGTTTAATCTGTAACTTATTCGCAAGCAGCGTATCTCGACCCGAGGCATCAACAACAAACTTTGTTTTCCATGTCTCACTTCGACCATCGGCATGCTCTGCTTCGACTACAGCACCGCCATCAGCATCAAGATTCACCGCTCTCACGCGGCAATCTTCGATAACCTCAACGCCCTTAGCTGCTGCATTACGAATAAGGATTTCATCAAACTCGGAGCGTCGAACTTGAAAGGCGCTAGGCATCGATTTATCCCAGGCATCGGCAAAATAAAAACGTTGTTGATGATCATGCCA
>JACCDN010558721.1_pt1 | contig 17958 bp, 22 predicted proteins | sample 7441691 | NCBI WGS metagenome assembly JACCDN01 (sample SAMN15323439, study PRJNA562643) | freshwater metagenome | isolation source: river surface water | place: USA:Blue River Watershed | collected 2017-08-16
CACCACCTGTATAGCCCACGTTCTGACCCATCATCACCTCATAGATGCCCTCAATTGCAGAGGGACGAACACTAGTGAATGAGGTATTCGGATACATCGCCTTGAGCTTCGCCCCTAGGGCCACTGCGGCGGGATCTGCCATAGGCTTTCCCGCACCCACAGCACCAATGGCCTCAACCGCTTCGGCGGGCGCTGCGGGCGCGGCAGACTGAGCGTTAGCCAGTGACAGAGCAGCAGAGAAAACAGTACCGATCAGAAATTTTTTATTCATCATCATCACCCCTTGTGTTTGAACCATTGCGCTTGAGAAGTGCGCGGTAGTTAGAGCCAATCTTTTGGGCTTTGCCGGTGTAAATGGCACCCTTCGTAACCAAGACCTCGATGGTTCGACCACCATCCGTTTCAATAACGGGAAAGAGCTTGTCTGCGGCCTTGAGGTAATACTGTTCAAGGACATGACCGGCATTGCCAATACCGTTGCCAAGCGCCGCCTGGCCCACCTTGTTTGAGTCAATGACACTGGTTGTGCCAAAGGCAGAGGTCGAATTGATGGTTGCCGACTGCTTGAATGCCGTACCAATGCCGGACGCAATACCCGCCAAGAGCGCATTCGCCAGCACCTGCCCTTGCTTTGTCACCAATCGGCCACGGATACCAGCTTTGCCATCCTCTCCAATCAGAGAACCCTTGACAGGCATTTCTACGGTTTCCCCATCAATGATGCAGGTCAGCGTGTCAATACGCCCCATCGCACGCTCTGAACTCAAGTCACCCCATGCAGCAGCAACAAAACGGCAATCCTTAATGTCCAGCTTGTACTTGTTTGCCAAATTAGCAACATCAAGAACATGCAAAGCAACGGGGAGCGGGTTGCTTTGTGCCTGCCCTCCTGTCGGAGCATCAACACCGTTTAACATGGCTACGCGCACAAAAGAACCTGCCGGGATGAACTCGATTGAGTTGCGTGCACCTGCGCCAGGGACGCTATCACGCCCACTGTTGCCGAATCGTTTTGCCGTTTCGCTCGCTGGGGGTCCCAATGTCTCAGTTTTCCCGCCTAAACCAACGGCACCCGATGAGCCAACACCCTCGCCTAGTTTGTCGAATGAAATGATTTCTATCTCACGCTTTCTCAGCTCTGCAACCGCTGGAGCTGCATTGAGTGGAATAGCTGGCTGTGCGCCCTTTTGATAGGGCGAATTCAACACTGGTTGACCTGCTAGTTTGAAAGGCTCTTCCAAACTCTGCCCTTCACCTTTGCCAGATTTATTTGCCTCTCTTCGCCCAAACTCTTCCAGTCGCTCCATCAGCTTTTTATTGGTTTCCTTTTGGTTCTCAACTTCACCTCGCAGAGTATTGATCTGGTTTGCGTTGTCCTGTGACTTTGCAGACTCAGATGCACGCCATGCGTCCTTGTCGTCCACGGTGCCAGGTGCAGTGATGGAGACTGTCTTGGGCTTTTCCTGACGAACCTTGGGGCCGCCATCAAAGAAGAACAACCCGCCAATGACCAGCATCAGGATCACCAGAATTGAGCCAACCAAGATGATCGTTTGGCGTTTTTTGACGCCTGCATTGGGATCACTCATTGTCTTTTCTCCCGCGCACGATGAAGATGTATGTGCTATCTGTCGGCATCAGAGTGTGGTTTTCGATAACCACCACAACAACACCTTTGCGAAACAACTCCTGCTCCACCAGCAGCATTTCAGAGTTAGACACATTCGTGAGTCGGTATTTCTCACCAACCAATCCACCATCAAGGTATTTGGAGAGCAAGACCAACCGCCCCTCTTTCCAAAGCGGTATTTCTTGGTTCACCGCCACCGCCTCAACGTCACGGCCTTCCTCATCGGCCATGTTGAGGATCAAGTTTTTGGCTTGGCGCTGGTAAGAGGTCGCCCGGCCATCACCGTTGTGCCTTGCGCTACTTGAGCCCCCAACCCGCTCGATCGGCAATCGGATAATAATTTCTTCGCCAGCAATCGGGCGCGGGACCAGGATCAGCTTGCAAACAACTTGCGGGTTTTGCTCATCCGAGACGAACAGAGTAATCGTGCCGCTCGAACCCTCATCAGCCTTGGTGAAATACAGAGAGCCAGTCGCCTCGTCCTTTGCATACGCCAGCGCCCCCTTTTGTGAGGGCACAACCGTCCCAATGCGCCGTCCATCTATGGCAAGTCTGTTTTGCTCGTTGGCCGAGAAATTGACTTGTACGTGGCTCTTCTCGCACCCATCAACATATTGAGTTGCAAACGCCTGATTACTGAGCAGCGTGCTTAGAAGCAGCAGCGTCGCGCTTAACCATTTCTTCGATCTTTGAAACATAGAGCCGTCCTGATGTGGTGAGTGAAAACTGAACGATGTAGGTCTTTTCAGTTTGCGAAGTCAGCTTGTCAGCAATGAAGGTCTTGCGTAACCCGCTAACCTCCACTACACCCGCTTGCTCCAAGACCTTTTCGGTGCGAGGAACCCAAACCGTCGAAATTCGGTCTTGCTTGACCCGAATCGCTGCGGCGTCAAGCGTGGTCTTCAATGCACCAAACCCGTCAGGATGAGCCATCTTCAAGATCACTTTGTTGTTGTAGTCAACGGTTTCTGGTGTAACCGTCAGGACCTTATCCAGAACGTAATTGGCCATGTCCATGAGGTAGTCGCTATTTGCATGACTGGCCCCCAACTCATAAGGCCGCTTCACCTCTGGAGGAACGATGTAGGTAACTTGGTTGAAAACAAGGTAGCCCGCAACACAAATCAACCCGAAAATTGCAGGCAACTGGCCAAAGACCACCAGCCGCAAAAAGCGGATTTGAGACGTGAGCAAGGCCCGCTCGTTCTTTGCGATTTCTGGTGACATGGTTTATCCGTTCATTTCGCGCAAATGGGATGGGGGCAGGTCATTCGGCTCTGGCATGCCCGCAAACCAATACATGAGGTGTGCCGCCATGCCAGGGTGTTTTCCACTCTTAAATTTGTTGTAATAGGCGGCAGACACGATGCCAACCACGGCGCCAAGCAACGGGTACTCAATTGCTACGCCAAGCAACATTCCCACCAACGCCACACCGGCAACATCGAAGTCCCAAAACAAGAACTTGCCTTTGTCGTCCAAGCGGCGCGGTATGTAGTGAGAAAGATCAACCCCAGACATAACTGCCCCCCTTTAGATGACAGCCGTGAAACTTGCGTTCACGATGCCGAGCAAAATGCCCATACCAATGGCCAGGACGACAGCACCAAAGAACCAAGACCAGTCCTTGCGAACAGCGGCAACAACCGCGCCAACCGCAAGCGCGATGAAAGCCGCCAACTTGCCCAAGTTACCCTTGATCCAAGATTCAAATTTGTCTGCTGCCGCCTGGAATTCGGCACCATCACTGGCATAGGCGCTGGACATGGCCATCATGGCCAAGACTATCAACACAGACAGAACGATTGCCTTGCCCGATTCAGCGAGCACGCCACTTTTGGAAGCGGGTGCGACAGATGCAATTGCGTTTGACATACAAAAACTCCTTTGATTTACCCCTCTTTGAGCCACTTTCACGGCCTTTGCGCGGGGGCGTTACGCAAAGTCTTTACTTGTGGCCGATGCAGCGCAACCCATCCGAGGCTTGACCTTCGGAGCAATGCGCCGCTTGATCTTCTTAACCTTTTTGGGAGCAACTGGCTGAACAAGTTCTTCGCGCTCATCAAGCGAAAGATCAGCATCAACAACGGGAGCCGGATTGGCTGGCTCGGGTTCAACGACTCGAATCGTTTTTCTTGTGTACCCTGGGCATTCGCCATCGAAACAAAAGACATATTTGCTTTCATTTGGCGCACCGAACTGAACAACCGGGCTCGCACCTTTCAAGACAGGCTCTTGAGCAAGTGCAGAACTCTCTACTCCAGCCCCAACAGCGTTGGTAACTGCCGCCACACAGATCAGAAAGGGGACAAAACTCTTGAACACAAGGACTCCTTAGTTGTTTGATTGAACAAACTGCACGTCTGCTTGACGCTGCTCCTGCGCTTTGAATGCGAGGTAATGGGACTTGACGGAAGCGGCATACCGCTCTTGGGCGGCAACGTTCTTTGAGGCGGGGCCAGTGAAATAACAACCCACCGACTTCCATTTCTGACCGAATTTGGAAATGCAATCAGCCAGCACCTCAGCTCCCAACTGAATATTTGTGCAGGGATCAAACAACTGCTCTTTGGTAATACCTCGCGCTTTGAGTCGCGGCAAATGGGACGAGTGGATTTGCATCACCCCATACGCACGATTCCCAGTCCTCGGGTCTGCAACCCCAACAGCGCTGGGGTAGCCGAGACTTTCTTGCCAGGCTATGGCCTTAAGCATGGCCACCTCAACGCCATTCGCTCGTGCAGCCGGCTCCCAACACGCTGCGTGTGAATCGCAATGAGCCGAAATTGCCAACGTCGCAACCGCCATAAACAGACGCATAATTAACTTTTTATTTACTATTAATCTGAACAAGAATTAAATTGTTTTAAATTCATGGGGTGCCAGTCTATAGCACTTTTTATTGCGCTCATGTAGAACCACCTGCTAAATAGGCAAAAAAAAGCCGGGGTGTACCCGGACTAAGAAGGAGCTATTGATTTTCAAAGGTCTATGTAACCCCAACGAACTGCCATAAGGGCCAATTTTGCGGGGCGGTCGGTATTCAACTTAGTCTTGATTGAATGGCTGGTGTTACTGATCGTTTTAAGCGACAACTCCTTTTTTTGAGAAATCTCAACAATGGTCAGCCCCTTAGCGATCATCAAAAACACCTGAAACTCACGGTCGGTCAAAACCTTGCGCGGATCCAAGTCACCACAAAAGTCCCCCAAGACCTCAGCAACCTCTTTGGGATACGACTTTTGGGATTTCGCAGCCTCAATCACCGCATCCATGAGGACAGAGCCGGCAACAAACACCGGGACATAAGCCATACCACCAGCCTCATAGGCCTTGTGAACAATCTCTCTGCGATCAACCGAACCAACACAAACCACTTTCGCACTAGGCCTCTTCGCACTCAATTGAGCCAGAACATCCAATGAATTAGCCACACTGGCATCCCTCAGATACATGACAAGAACACTCGCACCAAAGCCATCCCACAAGGCCCCTAAATAATGTGAGCTGACGACTTCGCCCACAACTTCAATCCCGCAAGATGCAGCGATGGCTTTGAACCCGGCGCTTTCAATAGGGTGGGCATTCGCCAACACCACCGCAAGCTGTTTTACAGAGGCTTCAGACACGTAAAGCCCCAGACAAAAACATTGCCGCCAAGCGGTCATTGCTACTAAAGCACGAATCTTCGCAATGCCCGTTGACGCGGCGCTTGTACAAATCCATCCCAAGTCTGAGAGTCAGAGATATACGCCTCGCAGCTTTCTTTACCTCGATAGACGCAGCATTTTTTGTTTTTTTACCTTGCGTCGCCATCATTTCCCAAAAGTATTTTTTAGCATGCTTGTCTTTACTTTTTCAATGTAAAAAAGCTTGGAATCATTGCCTAATCACAGATTCAAAGAGTTAAAGATCTCAACGCAAACAAAGCACCTGCGTCTTGCTGCATTTAATCAGCCTTGAGGAGGTCGCAAATATCTAATCCCATAGCGTTTGCCAGCGACTCCATGTTATCCACAGCAATATTGCGCTCCCCGCGTTCCACAGATCCAACATAAGTGCGATGCAGCCCCGCTAACTCAGCCAAGCCTTCTTGACTGATGCCTCTTGCCGATCGTTCTGTCCTTAGCTTTCTAGCAAAACGCTTACGCGCTGTTTCAATAGATTTCCGAGTTGCTACCATCGCTCGATAGCATCCAATCTAGATGAGCGTGGGTCTACAGACCATAAGTAGCAATTAAATTAGAAACATCCAAGTAATAGTGGCACCTCACAGGTAGTCTGTTGGGATGCCTACACCAGACAGCCGGCGGGTGCTTTATCAAGAACGCACGTACTGCTTGTGCTTTCTTCTCCCCAGCATAAGCCGAGTCCAGCAAGCTCAATCGGTCGATGGGGAGCACGTCCTCATCGATCTCATCAGGAATTCGTTGAAGAAGTTGTAGAGCATCAAGAAGTAGATGCTCTCGGGCGAGTTCTCCTGGCACACCGAAGCAATGTGTTCGCAAATCTGCGTGGTTACATCTTCCAGCTTCTCGGGATCGTTGCAAATCTGGTCGAATAAGCAGAGGTAAGTAGCGGCGAAAGCAGGCTCGTCGATCTTCTCCAACTCGGCCTTCAAAGCCTCGATGGCATGCATCGAGAAGCACGAAGCAGCGATCTTCACCCGTGCCTTGAGCTATAGCGTCGTCTTGAAGTCGACATCCAGTAGGCGGGTAATGTTGTGAATCAGTTCCATCGTTTCACTTACTTTGTCTGAGCTTCGGCTTCAGGCCAAAGATTGGGGAAGTAAAACCTCAGCGCATGCTGCGGAACACCAAAACGCAACTTGCCATATGGAGAGTCGGTTAACAGCATACCTCGGCTTAGCAATGCTGAAACCTGCGCTGTGGCCAGTCGGTCACCAAGACCGAGCATGGCTTTGAAATCGGCGCGATCAAGCGCTGATTGCGTCGAAAACAGGTAATGCAAGGCTCGCAATGATTCCGTGCGAACCCCCTGGCGAACCACCTGCTCCTCGAAGCTCAGGCATGCAGCGATACGGTCTTTCATGCCGTCCAGCGAAAGCAAGGAGGTCATAAATTCCACCTGATCGATGCAGACCCCAATCACGTAATTGATCCAGTTGAATAAACCCGCTTCTGTGAGGTTTCCTCTTCCGTCCAAGTCGCCTGCGCGCGGCTCGTCTGCAGCCGCCAGATTGGCATAGTAGGCCTCGTGAGACCTTGCAAAACCGCGCAGTGGCGACCAAAGACCATTCGTCAAACCCAAGTGCCCCAGTACCAAATGGCTGTGCAACCTTGCCACCCTTCCGTTGCCATCCAGAAACGGATGAATCCATGCCAGACGCTGGTGAGCCGCAGCCATGGCCACAATCTGCATTTCCCCTCTACGCACGCCACCATAAACTTGCGCCCATCTGGCCATGAAGGCTGGCAGCGCAGCTGCCGCAGGAGCCGCATGGCGTCCCACACTCACTTCACACTGCCTGATCTGCCCCGGCACCAAGAGCTGTCGATCTGCTCCATTCCCTTGTTCTAAATCAGTTTCTGGAAGACGAGCAAAAAGATCGCGGTGAATGTCGCAAATTGTCTCCGCCGACCAGACTCTTTGGGCATCCCACTCAGACCAACTCGTTTCAATCTGCAGTTCTGTTGCCATGTGAGCCAGCGCAAGACGCTGGCGGCGCGCCTTGTCTGCATCTATAGCGTAATCATTGCGCAGTGCTTGCTCGATCTCCAGCGGAAGGATGTGCTGTCCTTCGATCTTGTTCGTGTAATACGAGTTCATCGCACGCAATAACTGCCGCAAGCCAGACTGTGCGCCCGTACGGCTCCATCCTGCTAAACGATCGGCCTGACGAATCAGGTCATGCGCACGCTCCAGGAAAGGCACCAAACGCGCCTCGCTTGGTAGGAGGGGCTCCATCTGCACAGGATGGTCATAAAGCTCGAATTTTTGCGATTTCATGTGCGCGCCTCATAACATCATGTGTGAGCAAACACTGCGCCACTTTTTATCGCCTGCCAGTATGACGTTCATGGCGATTGCATGTGTCTATTTAGCCTTAGTCGTCAGTGGGAATAAGGACACCCTCAGGCGCATTCAAGAAGGCAAACGGGTTTAAAAATTGCCTTCGCCAAAACAATGCTCTATCCACCTCGCTCAAACTCGCTTCATTGCAGATGGACTGCCATTCGTTTGCGATCATGCTGACCTGATGGTTGACGATCGCAATCGCATCTTCTGTCCCAAGCAAAAAGGATGGAGCAGCTGCAATGCAGGTAGCTATCTGACTGCTGCGATCGCCGTCGTGAATGAGCATGGCCTGCGAAGCCTGCTGACCCGCACGCGATTGGGGGCATATGTCATAGGCAGGCGTTAAAGCCAACTGATGACCGTCCCAGAACGCTGCATGGTTGCGTGCGTGATCATCGGTATTGCCACACAGAATGTTGAAGACAATCCGGGAAAACAGCTCACGCAAAGTGGCTGTTGAATTGACGAACCGATGACGAATGATCTCCGCAAGCTTTTCATAACTGGCATAGGCGGCCATCATTTCGTCCAACTCAAATATGGTTAACGCAGATACCATGACACGCCTGCGCCAATGGTCTTCATGTCGCACCCGATCAAAGCGCTCAATGAGCAACACATCTTTCTCCATGGCAGTGCGCAAATGTACGGTCGCCACGTTCAGACCCACTTTGCGTGCCAAGCGCATGGCAATGAATTCAGCTTTCACCACACTGTAGAGATCATTGCTTGCAGAAAATTTGGCGATGAACTTCCGATCACCATCGTCAAGCAATACTTTAGGGCGCGCCCCCCCCAAGGAGGTCCCGTGCAGCAAAGCTTGAGCCAACTCGGGTGAGAGTGAAACTCCTTGTTCTACCTTTTCAGCAGCCGTGAGCAACTCTTCGAGCGAAAGCTGATGCGCCTGCCTGGGCATATACCGAGAGGGTGATTGCTGAAAATCCAGCGCCCCAATCCTGTCCGACCCCGACTCCAACAGATAGGTCAACTCATCAAGTTCGACTGCGTCAGACTCTACCCCCTTCAACCCCAATTTACGATTGATCAAAACACGTCTCCCCCAAGCATCTGGCGATGCATCGCGTAAGCAGCTGGGCATACTTAAGCCAGGGATCAGGGGGATAACGCCCGGCTGAAGCGGTAGCTCTGGGGCATACAAGGAAATGGCATCAGGGCGAGCCAGATAACTGCGACCATAGTTGAATACTAACTGCGACCCTTGCTTGGTGAGCAAGCCTGCGACAACGGGTTCTGCTGCATCCGGCAACCAAACCCAAACGTAAGCCTCCGAGTACATTGTGTTGGCATCAGAAGTCATCTTTCACTCCTTTCATGCGGACGCGGACGGCTTTGGGTAATAGAGCCATCTTTTCTCGATGCAATGCCAAATGAGTGGTCAACTGTCGCTGCTCTTGGTCGAACAGTGGCACACCACAAATGGTGGCCACTTCGAACACCGCACCGATAGAGCAACCTGGGTCTCCCCGCTCAATCCTTTGAAGCAACGCACGCGAGATACCTGCGCGCGCAGCCAAGTCTGTGGTGGTCAACGCTTTGTTTAGACGTGCCTCACGCACAAGCTGCCCCAACAGCTCAAGCGCACTCAAGCTGTACTGGGAATAGGGACGCGAGATGGGCTTAACCATTAAAATGCCTCATTAACAAGTCTATACATTACTTAATGTAACGTTAATGAGTCATTTTCCCATGACTCGCTCACAAAGTCAACTGTCTGTATTGGTCCAATACATCTTGGACTGTGGATGTGATTTCAATAGAAATTCTATGGGCGGCACAGGCAAGTTAGTCAGGGAGGTGGATTTCTTAGGATTTGGCCTGGTCGAGAGGTGCGCAAACTGGAGATTCAATTAATGCGGTCCGCGCCCTTCCATTCGCCAGCGCTGAAGAATCTTGGGGCTCATGCCCCAACGCGAGGCCAGGTCGGCCTCACTCAGGACTTGCCATGGGGCATGTGTGGCTCTGAGGCCATCACGCACAAAGGGTTGAGTGTTGAACTTGCTGGTGTTGCTAGCAGCATGAATCACTCCTTTCAGAGAGTTGAGGGACAACGCTGCTATTTCAAAAAATTAGTGGGGAACTGATCAAGGAACTTTGGCGATATCTCCAGGTCCTTATTCCCTAGACCTCATGCCTGGATCTTCAGATGTTTGAAATATTTGCGATAGTTCATCTCAAATGCGAGTTTCTGAAAATATTTCAATCAAAGAGCCCCTGAGCAAGCTGGAGTGGGACACGCCATACGGTTCCCGCGAACTGCAGGCTCTGGGCTTACCTTCGACAGCTGCAGCCCGGTTGGCCCAGTCAGGCTGGCTCAAGAGATTGGGACGTGGCGTCTACCAAGTACCAAACGCCAAACTTAACATGAACAAGGAATTGGCGTACCTGTTGCTAGAAGTTCCGGAGTTGCACGTTGGAGGGAAAACCGCCCTGGCTTGACGAGGGACACGCCACAACCTTGCACATCAAGAACGGTTGAACTTGTGGGGCCTCAAGGCGGGACGACTCCCTGCATGGTTTACCGACCTGTTCAATATCACCTAGGCAAGCTCGCGTAAGTAGGCATTCAGTCTGTTATCGATCAACACCGACAGATTTTATTTTTTCCAATTCTTGGGCTTTGTTAATGGTTTGCAATGCGCTCGTTTTGTCTTGTTTGACCCCAACCGCCTTCGCCGCAACATCCTTGTCGGTCGTGTAAATTGTGATCTTTTGACTGGCGCGAGTCACCCCTACATAAAACGCACGATCCCCAAAAACCTTTGCCATGCGACCCATCGCAAGCGCCTCCTTTTTTTCGTTTTCATCAGATGGCGGCCGGATAGCCAACGTTGCCTCTTGCTTTGTTGTCCCCTGTGACGCATGCACAGTAGACACATAGGCATGGTCCCAATGCTTGTTTGTGCCCAGGCTGATCTCGTGCAAAGAAATGTCGTTTCCCACCTTAACTGCAAGAACCACCTGTTCACCCTGAACTGCGGCCACTGTCGCAACCTCACCGTTCTTGAAGATTCCTTCGTTGCGCGTCAAGCGAATCACGTCCCCCTTTGAAACTCCCCTAGTTTCGGAGTTGTAAACCTCGGCGTTATTGTTTTTCTTCGGCTCCCAATAAAGGGTCTCACCGGTTTTCTCGCGCCTCAAAACAACACCACCCGTGCCAGAAGCATCACCAGAAATTACCCTCGCGTACTCACCCTTACCAACCCCCATTTTTTGATAATCACGCCCAAACCGGACCACATCACCATCCTTGTAGTACTGCGACTCTTTCATCATGGCGCGGGTCCAACCCTTCGACACAAAAACCTCTTTGGTTTGCTCATCACGCGATACCAGGCCCTGCTCTTTTAAGCCAGCACGCACCCCCTCATTGATCGCCTTGCGGTCTTTGTTGTACGCAGTGATGACAATCGTGTGCTCGCGCTGTTCCTGTGTTTTTGACAGCACATCTTTGACCACCGAACCCACCAAGTCCTCAGTCTCTTTGACATGCCCCTTCTCGACAAGATAGTTGAATGCGCGTGTGTTCTCAGTTAGCTCAACCTCTGTCAATCGCTGTCCCGGCTCCAACTTATCTCGTCCCACAATGATGCCCACAGCTTCTTTTACATCCTCACCTTTTTGACGACTGATTTCTGTCATGTATGCCGTCTGAATTTGACCCTCCTTTTGGGCCAACTCAAACGGCTTACCGGCTTCTACACCCTGCAACTGGAGCGAGTCACCCAGGTAAACCACCTTAGCCCCCGCTTTTGCAGCCATGTAATCAAGTTGCGCCTTTTGCCGCTGTGATGTGAATGAACTCTCATCCACCACCCAAACCTCGGTCTTTCTTTGAAACTCGGGCGAATATTGCTTGGCAAACTCAATGTCCTTTTGCAATTGGCGTTCCTTGATCTGAAACATGGCCACCGTTTCAGCAGCTATGCCAGTCTCTCGGGCCAAAACCTTTGCAGCCGCCCCTGTTGGAGCCATGCCGCGAACCACATACCCTTGATCTTGCGCCATCTTCCGAAAGGCCTTGAGCATGGTTGTTTTTCCGGTGCCCGCTAGGCCTTGAATTGCCACATAACGGTCTTGAGTCGTCACAGCCATAGACAGCGCCTCACGCTGTCCAGCGGTAAACGTGAACCCCTGCTTTCTCTCAAGCACATTAATGGCCGCTCCAACCCTTTCCGCATCCATCATGGCCACTGTCGTTCCTTGTTCTGCCTTCACTTGGTCAACGGCCCATTTTTCGCTTCCAAGCATCTTTGCCGTGGTGTAGTTTCCATCGGGCAGCTTGACCAAGTGCCCTTGCTCTTCCAGCTTCTCAAAAGCCTTCATCACATCCTTTGGAGATACCCGTCCGGTGCCGTGAGCAATCGCCACTTGTAAGAGATCTTCCTTGCTAACAACTGCCTCCCGCTCAATTAAGTGAGCGGCTGCGAATTCCATTGCTTGCCGCCCCGTGAGTCGATCTTCACGCATCACCCCCTTCTCCATAGAGGCCTGAGCGTCTTTCCAAATTTGGTCAAAGTTGACGCCTTGAGCCTCGGCACGCGCCTTCCATTCAGCGATCAACTGAACGTGGTCAACCTCTTTTTTACGATCGCGGGTCAACAAAGCAGCATCCTCCTTGAGTTGCGCCCCCGCTTCATCAATATCCACCCCCCTCGCCTTCAAAGCCGAGGCAATTTCTGTCCGCCGCTGCGAAAAGTGTTCAATTTGCTCCCTGCTGATTCCAGAAACCTCAAAATTGCCTTTTTCGTCTGTCCTTCGCAGGTCCAACCCCAAGTTCTGCAAACCACTGGCAAGCTCGGCGTTATATACCGCGCCAACCACCAACTGCGCCTTATAGAAAGCATCATTCCAAACACTGCGCCACTTTTCATCCCCCCCCTGAGTGGCATTCATGGCGTTTGCATGCGTATGCGTCTGAGGGTCAAGATCGCGGCTGGTGTTATTCCTGAACATGGCCACCACAAGATTCCCCGTCTGAACCGGCACAACCTGCCCTTCCACCATGATTCGCGTTTGAACCAACTCCGACTCAACGTATTCAAGCGCCTTCTTCACTGCGTTTTCGTGAGCCTGTCTGACCGCCTGAAAACCGCCTACCTCGGCCAGCAGTGAAACACTCTTGGGTGCCGAAAAAGTGAGGTCTGTGCCAGGGCGATGCTCTCGCTCTTTTTCGCCCGTTTCCTTGTTTTCAACGATCTTTCCAAGCTCCTGACCAGCCACGTAGCCGTTCAACATGGCAAAGAAATCTTCCTGCTCAATCTTGCCGCTCAGGCCAAGAGTTGCAGCGCCCTTGCCGAACCACTCCGAGTGTTCAAGGCCCTCATCTTGGGTGTAGTAGTTGTCTTTACTGAAATAGTGCAGCGCCTGACCCGCACTTTTAACTGGAGTCACTGTTAGCATTTTTACCCCACCATGAAATCACGACGCATGGGTGGGTAGCAAACCCCCCACTCAACAGCACAACCTTGAGCAAAAACGCTCAGGCCAACTTGCCTGCTGGTTAGCTTGAAACGCAATATCGCCGAAAAGTCACCCTCGTAGTAGGCAACGCGTTTTCCCAATGCCTTATCGAATCGCACCATCGCGTTCGGCAACTCAAATTTGACCTCTTTTCCGTCTATTTGGAATGCGAACCTGTCTGCATAGAGGATGTATCCAGGCTCAGTACGAAAATCCACGGCCAATACATCACGACCAACAGACCGCGCACGCATCCAAAAAGCTCTGTCCGGGCTCAGTGGCTGCTCTGCTGATGCAACCCCAAAGGCCGGGAGCAAAAAAACATTCACTATCCAACTTCTGCGCCTCATGGCTTCACCTCACAAAACGTCAGCCAGTGAGCCGCTTGAACTTTCAGGGGGCGTATCAACCACTTTCGCATGCGAAAGGGCATCACGGGGGCCCAAAACCTCCCCTGTGTCTTGGTCTATTACCATCAACGAATTGGGCAAAAGAGGACCAACAAATTCAGGGGGCACTTCGGACACTTTTGCAGGGGGTTTTGCAGGTTTTGCAGGTTTTGCAGCCATCGAATCGCCAATAAAGCTGATTCCCAAACCCTGCCGCTCAACAAACCCATCTGCAATCTTTGGATTTGCCTCATATCCATAGGAAACCCGGCCAATCGGGTAATCACCTGGGATAGACAAATAACCGTGCATGTCAGGCAGAGTCAAAATCTCTGAGGAAAGAACAATGTCTCTCAGATTTCTTTTCGCCAAAACACTCACGCCATCGCGTTGGGCACTCAATCCATAGCTGAGTGTTTCATCCTTCTCGTCAACCTCCGCTTGCCCCATCAATTCAGACATGAGCTTGGCTGCTGCCCCATCGGTCACACGCAAAAGCAGCTTTGTTTGACAGCCTGAAATGATTGTCTTTGCCAGGTCATGCCCGTAGATTTCATAAACCTGCGAGAAGTCCTGAACGCCAAGGACGCAGCACAAACCGTACTTTCGTGTGTTGGTCAATACCAGCTTGAGAATGTCCAGTTTCTGCAACGTAGGCAACTCATCCACAAACAGCCACAAACGCTCTTTGTGAATTGCATCAAGCGACAGCACCGCCTTCATTGCGGTGTCAATCCAAAGAGACAAGACGGGGGCCAAAGCTTCCCGTAATTCCTCCCGTGCCGTGATGAACATCCAAGAGTCAGACTCATCTCTGATCCATTCGCGGATCGAAAACCGCTCCCCTTGATCGTGCAAAAACCGGAATGCCTCCAATTGGTTTTGCACCGTCATCTTGAGAGACATACCAGTTCTCTCAGTCACCGGATCAACATAGCTTGCACCCGCTTCACCTTGCAATAGAACGTGCATTTCATCAAGGCTGCTCTTGGCAATCGAGTTGTAAAGGTCTCTATTGGTTCGACGACCATCCCTGCCCAAAACCTTGTAAACGTCTTTGAGCACCATGCGGCCAGCTTTCGCCCAAAATGGATCTGCTTCGGCTGGATCGGGGATCAAGCCATTAGCCATCGAGTCGAAGTGGTAATCCTTTTCGATTTCGTTCCAGACGTTCCAGTTTGGGCTTCTGGCATCTAGCGGGTTCATCAATATGTCTTTGCCTTCTCGGTAAAAGGCCTGCGTAAATTCACCAGAGGGGTCGTACACAATTGCTCGTTTTCCTCGCGCCCTGACCTGCCTCATCAAAGAAAAAAACTGTTGTGACTTGCCCGTACCCTGGGCTCCGGCGATCAGTGTGTGCAGGTTTTCAGATTTCTTCCGCATCGGCACACCAGCAAGAACATAAGGGCTCCCATCGTCCCTCGCCTCGATCATCTGCTTTAACTGCTTCCCCTCGACCAGACTCGCACCACGAAGCCGCTCATCTGTCATCTTTCCGCGCCCGTATTGCCACCAGTACATTGCCACGAAAAAGAAAAATCCAGCCCAAACAAGACTACCAATCAGAGCTGCATTCTTGAGGTGCCTGCTTCCTTCGTTAGCCTCATCCTCAGTCAATTCAATCACCCGTTTGAACTCAAGCATCATCGGTATGCCGTTCAGGTACAACTCCATTTTTCTGTTTGCAGACGGGACGGCTTCACGCACCTCAGCCATCAAGTTACGCTCCAAGGCGTACCTTTCCACCGGCGATGACGCCTTGAAGAAATAGACGACACCAGCAGCTAAACCAATCACAAATGAAAGCACCACCAATCCCAAAACCGCCACGCCAAAAAGGCGGGTCTGGTGCCACCATAATTCAGCCCCACGGGCAAAATTGCTGGCTGTGCTTCTCTCTTCACGTTTGGCCATTTCACTCCCCCATTTCCCGCTTCATCCGTGCCTGTGCTTGGTTCTGGGCGTCATAGAGCCGTTGAACATCACGATCCTGAACAATGGCGCTCAAAAGCGCCTCGCTGGTGTAGATAGAAAGCCGCGCCTTTTCGTCTAACGCCACCTTTCCACCAGAGCCTCCAGCAGTCTCAAATTGCGTCAACATGGCTTGCAACCGCATTTCAATTTCTTGTGCGTTTTCCGCAATCATTCCCTGAACCACCATGCTTCTCAAAAACTCAGAAACGCTCATTCCGCGCTCCTTTGCCCGTTTGCCGTAGTAGGCCGCTGTATCTCGATCCAAGCGCATGGTGATGATCTTGGAGCCGTCCGATTGTTTACGTTTGTTTAGTGCCATTTTCTTAATGCTGACAATGTTTTAACTATTTTATACACGACTAGGTGTAATACACGTATGGTTTAGGTGTAATACGTACGAAAAGCCCGATACATTGGACTTTTTAGGCAAAAGTAACTAGTTGCGTGGTGTGTGGCGTTATCCAAAGGGGGCGGGAATTTCCCGCGCACTATTGGGGGAGCGTATTTTTCATTCTGGCGAGTAGTGGACTCGCCCACGGCAAAAGTGCAAACCGTGTATTACGAAGAAGTAATTTACTTCGCAAAGCAAGAGAGTTTTTTGAAATTACAAGCAACCACAGGAGGGAAGCACGATGACAAAGAAAATGCAAGCCGCCAAGGCCAAGCTCAAGCAAAAAGAGGACAAGAAGAACAAGATGCTCAAGTAGCAGTAAGCGCGATGCGAAGCGAGCCAAAGTAAGTGCGACAGGCAAAAAAAAGCGACCCGAAGGTCGCTGAGTTTGTACGCGCAGATGTCATCTTTCGGCATCGACTTGTTTTTTCTCTTGGCGTTCAAGCCAATTGAGGAAAACAAGGAAAGCGATACATGCAGCTCCCATCGCGAGAATTAGCGAAGCGGTTTCCATATCAATCTCCTTTTATGCTGGTAAGAATTATGAAGCAAATTCCAACCACCAACAAGTAGACGATGCTCGTCCAGTTACGGTTGTTAAAGAGGAGTGGCGCGACAAAGGCGTTTCCGACCATCAAAGCTCCAGCCGTACGAAACGCAGTTTTAATCGCGGGGATGTCGAGGAAGCTTTTCATAATTTCACAAGGTTGTAAGGCGACATTGCCTAGCGCAAAAGCACCACGACGCAACGCAGCAGTCAAGGTCACCGTGGAATAAATGGGGGGGCCGCTTGCGGGGGGAGACCGTTTATGCCGCGAAAGGGCCTTTACTGCGAGAACGACGTGGTAGCGTGAGCGCTCTAGCAATGAAGCCCAATCACCACCCGAGAGCCGAAGGCAAAGCGCAGGCGGTAACGACAAAGGAGACCCGCCGAGCAACACATTGCGGGTGAACACTTTGCTGATGCATTGCTTTAACGAAGGCAGTGTGAAAGTCGAGACGTGTAGATGTGCGCGTACTCATGATGTCCATCTTTGCACCCCGCCATTGAGCGGGGTGCTTTAAAAATTAGGCGGCTAGGATTTCGGGCTGTGTCGTTTCTTCGTTCGCTGCCACGGTGGTCAGTTTCAGGATGAAATCGAATGCTTGGCTGGCCATGCGAGAGGCTGTAAAGATGGCGCTCTTATCTGCCTTCAAGATTTCCAAGTAGTGTTGGAGATAGTCAGCATGGTTCTCAAGTTTTGCACCTGTAAGTCCAAGATTCCCCACGAAGTAGGCGGCACCAAGTTCGGCCACCAGTTCTTCAAAGGCGTATTTGTCGACCTTGGTCATCTTTCCGTAGTCACGATTTAGGCGTGATTCGTGGCCCGTCCAGTGGGTCAGCTCGTGCAAGGCCACTGCATAAGCATTGGAGGCGCTTGAAAACCTGTCGCGGTCTGGCATGTAAATCGAATCAGTACTTGGGCGGTAGAAGGCCCGCACCCCCTGCCAAGTGATAGAGGCACCAGAAGCCGCAAGCATGCGCTCTGCTTCTTCAATGGGGTCGAACTCTTGGCGCTGAACCTCTGGCACCTCGGGCAGTCCTGTGATTTCGTCAACGTTGAACACCCAGAATGAGGACATCATCGGCATCTTGTCTTCTTCTGTCTTGGCGTCTTTGCGGTCGAGCATTTTGAAGAATACGCCCATGACGCCTTTTGCGCCCTTGCTCACTTGCGCGCCCATTGCCTGCGCCTGCTTAAATGTCAGCCACTCATTGCGCGAGTAACCACGCGCCACGGCTTCATTTGTCATGGTCAAGATATTGATGCCGTTGTAAGGACGCTTAGTTTGATAGTTGAGAGGTAAACCAAATCTCACGGTGGTGTCCCACATTGACTCGCCTTTGGCTTGGCCTTGCTCAATCAGGTGGATGATCTGGTCGGTAATTTTTTGTCGAATGTCCATTTGTGGCTCCTAGGTTGTCTGGCTTTTCTCAGGTTGACCGGACTCGTTAGATTCAGAGCCCATCAACTTTTTTTGTGATGAGCAGTGGCTCCTTTGAGGCCTGTCGC